>TBL_comb48_EPIDRAFT_1001189_pt1 | contig 19459 bp, 17 predicted proteins | sample TroBogEpilimnion_37_FD_10681 | JGI IMG/M metagenome (IMG submission 10681)
CAAATGCGCAAAATCCGTGATTCCGGCAAAATTAATGGTCCTGATAGAATTGCAGTGATGACCGCATTGAATTTAGCACACGAGTTACAAGTTTTGAAAAATCAAAATGCTTTGCTTAAACAACGTCTGCATGAATGCATGACAGGAATTGGAAATAAAATAGAAAACGTTTTAGAAAATCATTAAACAGGCTAAAATAGTAACCAGTATCTCCTGCCAAATTTGACAATAAGCTGGGTGTTTCCTGAACCTGCATTACCCTCGGGAACAAATCTTAGTCATGGTGTGCATGCTCATTTTAATGAGAAGCCTGATTGCCTAAATCATGTTCCCACTTGAACCGTTGGTTCAAGGACGAAAGCTTGTATCGGTTGATGCGGGAGATACATTCTCTAAATTTCGAGACAGTAATCATTCAAAATATTTTTTATATTCAAGACGCAATAATCAATTATTAACTTGCCAATAGCATTTCATCTAATGCCTTTTTTGCCAATTCAGCTTCCATTGGAGATACTGATATTTGGTTAATAACATGTCCTTGCTCTAGATTTTCAAGTATCCAAAGCAAATGTTGAGGATCCGTTCTGAACATAGTTGAACACATACAGAGAACTGGCGACATAAAATGTACATTTTTTCCCTGTCCTTTGCACTCCTCATGTAACCGGTTGACTAAATTCAATTCTGTAGCAACTAACCAACGTGTATTATCTTCAGCTTCTCTAATTGTTTTTAATATAAATTCGGTAGAACCGATATATTCAGCCTTTTGGCAAACTTCAAAACATGCCTCAGGATGTGCTATTACTTTAGTTTCGGGATAACGTTCTAAAAAATCATCAATATGATTCGGTTTAAATGCTTGGTGCACAGAGCAATGACCGTTCCAAAGTATAATCTTAGCATTGCTAATTTGTGCTTCAGTCAAACCACCCAATGGTTTGGTAAAATCCCAAGTCACCATTTGTTCTAATGGAATACCCATTCGATACCCTGTATTTCTTCCTAGATGTTGATCAGGAAAAAACAAGACTTTTTCTCGTTTATTAAAACTCCATTCTAATATTTTTTGAGCATTAGACGAAGTGCAAACAATACCTTCATATTGACCACAAAATGCTTTTAGATCTGCCGCTGAATTAATATAAGTGACTGGTGTTACAGTGCTTTCAACATCAATAACTTCAGCCAATTCTTGCCAACATTGTTTAACTTTAATCAGATTCGCCATATCTGCCATTGAACATCCTGCGGCCAAGTCAGGCAAAATAACCACTTGTTCTGGACGAGATAGGATATCAGCAACTTCTGCCATGAAGTGTACACCACAAAAAATGATATATTCAGCATCTGATTGGGCGGCATTTCTGGATAATTTTAGAGAGTCTCCCGAAAAATCAGCGTGTTTGAAAACCTCATCACGTTGATAATGATGACCTAATATCACTACTCGATCACCTAACTTGGCTTTTGCTAATGAGATACGTACATCGCACTCATTGTCATCGAGTAAAGCATAATCTTGAAAAGGCAAAGACATATAGTTTCAGTACTTAGCTATACAAATCAAAAAAACATTAAAAATTAATATCATTTTTGGGTTTTAATGTTTCAAGAAAGAATTAATTTTATTAAGAATACCGTTTACATCCAAGCCACATAAGCTAAGTAATTGCTCTCGAGTACCTTGTTCAATAAACGCATCGGGTAAACCAATATTTAATACGGGTTTGAGAATTTTTTGGTGAAGTAGATATTCGTTCACTGCGCTACCAGCCCCTCCTGACACAACGTTCTCTTCCAACGTGACCAAATAATCGTGATTTGCAGCAACTACTTGCAATAACTCTTCATCCAGCGGTTTGACAAAGCGCATATTGACAACAGTCGCATCAAGTTGTTCACCCACCACCAGTGCCGGTGCCACTAGGCTGCCCCAGGCCAATAGCACAATACCTTGACCTTGGCGTCTGATTTCTGCTTTGCCAATTGGTAAAGTTGTCAATTCAGCCATGATTGCAACTCCAGGTCCCTTACCACGGGGATAACGAACTGCAGCAGGTCCTGGGTAATGAAAACCGGTTGTTAACATTTGTCGACACTCGTTTTCATCTGCCGGTGCCATCACTAGCATATTGGGGATACAACGCAAGTAGCTGTAATCGAAACTCCCAGCATGGGTTGGACCATCCGGTCCGACTAAGCCAGCTCGATCTAGCGCAAAGAGTACATCCAAGTTTTGCAGCGCGACATCATGAATTAATTGATCATAAGCACGTTGTAGAAATGTTGAGTAAATAGCAACAACCGGTTTGCCGCCTTGACAAGCTTGCCCAGCCGCCAAGGTGACAGCGTGTTGTTCGGCAATAGCCACATCAAAATAACGTTTAGGGAAGCGTTCTGAAAACTTGACCAAGCCTGAACCTTCACGCATTGCGGGTGTAATTCCCAATAAACGTTCATCTTCGGTCGCCATATCACATAACCATTGACCAAAGACCTCGGTATAAGTTGGATGCGGCGACGGTGCTGATTTAGGCAAACTATCCAGAGTAGGATCAAAAGCAGGTACTCCGTGATAAGCTAACGGATCTTTTTCTGCCGGTGCGTACCCCTTGCCTTTTTTAGTGACAATATGTAAAAACCGTGGACCTGAAATCTGTTTGAGATTCTCTAGTGTTGACACCAACATGTCGAGATCATGACCGTCAATCGGACCGATGTAATTAAAACCTAATTCTTCAAATAATGTGCCCGGAATAATCATACCCTTGACATGCTCTTCGGTACGGCGAGCCAATTCCCAAACAGTAGGCATCTTACTTAACACTTTTTTACTTTCTTCACGTACCGACGAATACAAGCGACTGGATAAGATCTTCGACAAATAATTATTCATCGCCCCCACATTGGGTGAAATAGACATATCATTGTCATTCAAAATGACTAACAAATTGGCATCAATTGAACCGGCGTGATTCATAGCTTCATAAGCCATTCCACCGGTAATGCTGCCGTCACCAATAATAGCCACCATTTGTCGGTCTTCACCGTTTAATTCTGCGGCAATGGCCATGCCCAGCGCAGCACTGATGGACGTACTGGAATGTCCTACACCAAACGCATCGTAACAGCTTTCTGAACGCGAAGGAAAAGCAGAAACCCCGCCAAAACTGCGTATAGTGGTCATACGATCTTTACGACCCGTCAATATCTTGTGCGGGTATGCCTGATGTCCAACATCCCAAACCAACTGATCGTAAGGTGTATCAAAAACATAATGTAACGCAACCGTTAGTTCAACGGTTCCTAAACCGGCTGAAAAATGCCCACCGGAGATACTGACGGATTGCGTCAAAAATTCGCGCAGTTCTTTGCTCAGGGTTTTTAATAGCTCTCGAGGAAGCTGACGTACATCCTCTGCACTTTCTATTGTGTCTAGAATAGGAAATCTGTCTGAATTCTTCATGTATAAGGGTAAATTCCTTGATTAAATACAGACAGCAATGGTTTGATTGGTCTGCTGAATTTTACTTGTAACAAATAGTTAAATACAAAAGTAGTCAATGCTAAATTAAGAAAACAAAGTGGCTTCAACTTGTCAACATTAACTATAGATTGGTTAGTTTCTATACGATTTGATAAGCATTTAATGATTGCGTTCTATAATATAGAGCGACAAGTCACGTAATAAATTAGCTTCTGAACCAAAAATCGATAAACTCTGCAAAGCACTTTCGTGAAGTTCCTGTGCTTTTTGTTTTGCTCCTGCTAATCCTAATAAAGCAGGGTAAGTAGGTTTATTGTTATCCTTGTCTTTGCCTTGGGTTTTTCCTAATGTCGCTGTGTCACTCTCTTCATCCAGAATGTCATCTTTAACCTGAAAGGATAAACCAATGCATTTAGCATAATGATCTAAGTGAGCGACAACAACAGGATCAATATCTGTTTTTGCCAAAGTAGCCATCATTACACTAGCACGAATGAGGGCACCTGTTTTATGGATATGCATATTCTCCAGTTCAGGTAGATTTAGTTTTGTACCTACTGACTGAAGGTCGATAGCTTGACCGCCAACCATTCCTTGTGAGCCACTGGCTTTAGTCAGGGTAGAGATCATTTTTAGTCGATTTTCCGGCGATGCATGAATAGTTGTATCATGTGCAAGCGTCTCAAATGCTAAAGCCTGCAAAGCATCACCCGCCAGAATAGCTGTCGCTTCGTCAAAAGCAACGTGGCAAGTTGGTTTTCCTCGACGCAAATCATCATCGTCCATAGCAGGTAGATCATCGTGAATCAACGAATAAACATGAATGAATTCAACAGAGCAAGCAATGCCATCTAAAACTTCAGGAGGGATACCTAATGTTTTACCTGTGCAATAAGTCAACATCGGACGCATACGTTTACCACCATCAAGAACACAATAGCGCATCGCTTGGTGCAATTTTTGTGGCAGAATATTAGCTGCAGGAAGACGTTGATCGAGTGCTGTTTCTACCCTGTTTTGACAAAAAACAATATATTCTTTTAATGGATTACTCATCAGTAAATATCTCCAGAGTTTGTGTGCCATTTTTTTCAAGTAAAACCTGTACTTTTTGTTCGGCTTGTTGAAGTGCTTGTTGACAAGTACGTGTCAGATTGACTCCGCGCTCAAAAGCTTTCAATGCTTCTTCCAAAGAAACATCACCTTGTTCTAGTTGGCTGACTAATTGCTCAAGTTCGTTCAATGATTCTTCTAAAGTAGTGGTCTTTTTTTTGGGCATGTCTAAGTAATTATATTAATTAAAACCTACATATTATATATGAGGTTGTCGGTCGGTTTGTATTGAAGTTAAAGTAATGATGATTTGTAGTCAAAAACTTAATAAGTACTTCGATATCGAAAATAAGCAGCGCAAGCTCCTTCAGAGGAAACCATTGTAGCGCCAACAGGATGTTCTGGCGTACAACGATTACCAAACTCTGGACATTGAGGAGGTTTTATTAGACCTTGTAAAATATCACCAATCTTACATATAGAGGATTCTTTGAAAATATTAGACGTTGTGTTAAATCGTTGTTCAGCATCCCATTCGGAAAAGTTACCATTCAACGCTAATCCACCTCCAGTAATTTTACCTAATCCTCGCCATTCTCTATCGACAGTAACAAAAACCTTTTGCATTAATTGTTGTGCTGTTAGGTTACCTTCTAATTTAACGACGCGACGGTATTGATTTTCGACTTCATATTGTCCATTTTCTAACTGTTTAATACAAAAAAATAAACCTTGAAGAATATCAACAGGTTCAAATCCAGTAATTACGATGGGAATACGGTATTGACTGGCTATGGGTAAATATTCATGGTATCCCATAACTGAACTAACATGTCCTGCACCTAATAAACCTTGCACCCTATTGTTTGGTGAATTAAACAGCTTGCTTACAACTGGGGGTACTCGGACATGGCAGCTTAGCAATGAAAAGTTAGGCAAACGTAGCTGTTGAGCCTTATAAACGGCGAGTGCAGTTGTTGGTACGGTAGTTTCAAAACCAACAGCAAAAAAAACGATTTGGCGATGAGGATTTAGTTGGGCCAAACTGATAGCATCCATAGGTGAATAAACAACACGTATATCAGCACCTTGAGCTTTTAGATTAAGTAAATCATTGGCGGAACCTGGTACCCGAAGCATGTCGCCGAAGGAGCAGAAAATAACATCAGTTTGTTCGGCGATAGCTAACGCTTTGTCAATATAGGCGATAGGTGTTACACATACAGGACATCCTGGTCCGTGTATCAAATCGATAGTTTCGGGTATTAACTGGTCGATGCCGTATTTGATAATACTGTGTGTTTGACCTCCGCAAACTTCCATAATATTCCACGTTTGCGTGGTAATTGATGCAATCGCTTTAACCCATTTTTGGGTTAAATCAGCATCACGGTAGGTACTCAGCTGTTTCATGATACAGCTTCAAAATCAGTATATTCTTGATGAACTTGGAGACTGGCTTGCGCCTCTTGTTCATCTAAAACAGCAAGAGCAAAACCGGCATGGACAATTACATAATCATTAATTTTTGCTTCTGGAACATAAGCAAGACTAATTTCTTTACGGATACCTAAAAAATTTACGAGACCACATCTCAGTAATGGATCAAGGTGATCTTGCAAACTAATGATTTGTCCTGGAACAGCTAAACACATTAATGGTTTCCTCTGAAATGAGCCGCATAAAGTTGACCTAAAGCCAATCCACCATCATTAGGTGGAATTTTTTCATGGCAGTATACAGTAAATCCAGAATCGGTTAATTTTTGGCAAACAGTACTGGTTAAATAAGCATTTTGAAAACAGCCGCCACTTAAGACTAGTTTAACTTGACCAGCTTGTTGAGCAATACTTACAATAATATTAGCGAGCGTATTATGGAATTTACTGGCACAAAGAACCATTGAATTATTCTCTATATCCTTAAGCAGTGCCAAGATAGTGGGTTGCCAATCTATAATGATGGGCTGTTGATGGGTCAACTTGAATGGGTAAAATTCATTTGATTCGACCGTTTCATTTTCAAGCATTATTGCGGCTTGCCCTTCATACTGATTTACTTGGCACAACCCTAACAAGCTGGCGACAGCATCAAATAAACGACCAATACTAGTTGTTTGTGAACAATTAACTGAATTTTTCAAAATGAATTTTAGTAAATTAAGTTCTATATCTGAAAATGGTAAATTGGCTTTATTGAAAACATTTGTACCGTATAACTCATAAAGTAAACCTAAAGCAGCACGACGAGGTTCTTCGATGGCTTTATCTGCCCCCGGCAAAAAAAATGGGCGTAAATGGGCATAACGATCAAACCCCAAGTTGTGGATGATTAAAAACTCACCCCCCCAAAGTTGATGGTCATGACCTAGACCAATACCATCCCAACAGACTGCTAACACATCCGGTTTTAAGCCATGTTCAGCCATACAGGAAAGCGCATGAGCGTAATGGTGTTGAACAGCTATCTTATTTGTAATTTTGAGTGAACTTCCATAATCAGGATGCATGTCGCACATAATTCGTGTAGCTTTCGTACTATAAAACTGTTGCAGATTTTCGCAGGTTTGTTCGGCTAGTTGGCGATTGGTTTGATTGACCAAATTACCAAGATGTTGACTGATAATAGCTTGATTATCTATGCTGATAGCCACTGTATTTTTTAGATGCCCACCTACAGCCAGTGTATCGGAAATCGATACTGGTAATTGGATAGGTGAGGGCACATAGCCTCTGGCTCTGCGTATTACTGTTGCTTTATTGTTGATAATACGGACAATTGAATCGTCTAATGGTCTTAAAATTGGACGATTATGAGTTAAATAAAAGTCAGCAATACCATTGAGATTGAGTAAAGCTTGAGAATCGTCGGTACAGATTGGATCATTATGTAAATTGCCGCTAGTTGCTACTACTGGGCGTGTAAATTCGTTAAGCAACAAATGGTGTAAAGGGGAATAAGGTAGCATAGTACCGATTAATGGATTACCTAAGGTAACGGCTGCTGACAGTAGGGGAAACTTATTTTGAGAGGGTAGTTGCTTTAATAGTACGATAGGAGCTATCGGTGACAATAATGCTTTTTGTTCTTGCTGATCAATAATTGCTAATTGCTGGGCCATCAGCAAATCTCTTACCATTATTGCGAAAGGTTGATAAGGTCTATTCTTTACTGCACGGAGTCGTTTTACCGCTTCTAAATTGCTGGCATCGACCAGTAATTGAAAGCCACCAATACTTTTAATGGCCACGATTTTGCCGTTTTTCAAAGCGTTGTAGGCATCATTTAGAGCAAGTTGTTGACTAGCTATTAGACGTCCTGACGAATCCAATAATTTTAACTGTGGTCCACATTTCGGACAGGCTATTGTTTGCGCATGATAACGTCGATTAGAGATTGAATGATAATCAGCAAGGCAGTCTGAGCAAAGGCTGAATGTTGATAGACTGGTATTGGTGCGGTCATAAGGTTGACGTCGCATAATACTGTATCGAGGTCCACAAAAGCTGCAACTGGTAAAAGGGTATCGATAAAATCGATTGTCCGGATTGAAAATATCACGAATACAGTTTTCACAGATAGCTATATCAGGCAATACAAAAGCAGACAGTTTGCCATCATCAGTACTGGGTCTTATTTGAAAATCCACAAAGCCAACCAAAGCATGAGAACTGATTGAGCATTTTTTTATCTCAGCAGAAAAGGGTAGTTGCTCGTACAAGCTATCGATAAACCCCAGTTGCTGATTGGCAAGCCCTTCAATAGCGATAGTCACTCCCGCGCTGGTATTGCTAATCCAGCCTTTTTGTTCAAACTGATTGGCAAGACGCATGACAAATGGTCGAAATCCTACACCTTGAACAAACCCTACGATAATAATTCTTAAATGCTGTTTTTTAATAATATTTTACCAATTAAAGAAATTTTCTAATCTAACGAGAATTTTCATTAAAATTTAATTAGCTTCAACTAAAAATGCTACCCTAACCTGATTATACATTCTATTTCGGAGTCACTATGGGTCCCCATTACCTTCATCGTTTTTTTATCCCTAAATCTGTAGCTATAGTCGGAGCATCCGAGCGTATCGAAAGTGTAGGTTATCGATTACTGTTAAACATGCAGGAAGCTGGATTTACTGGCTGTTTATATCCGGTCAATAACAAACGTGAAACATTACTAGGATTAAAAGCTTATCCAGACTTGTTAAGCATACCAGAAGAATTAGATTTGGTGGTTATTGCTACGCCGGCTCCTAGTGTACCCGGAATTATTCGGCAATGTGGAGAAAAGGGGGTCACTGCTGTTGTTATTATTACTGCTGGATTTGCTGAACTCGGTGAACAAGGCAAACAGCTACAACAAGAAGTGCTTGCTATTACTCATCGCTATGGGATTCGAATGATTGGTCCTAATTGTCTTGGTTTGGCGCGCCCCAGTAGTCAATTAAATGCCACCTTTGGAGAAGGAATTATTAAAGAAGGTAATCTAGCTTTATTATCCCAGTCAGGTGCAGTATGTACTGCAATTCTAGACTGGGCTAAGGCACAAGATATTGGATTTTCAACCGTTGTTTCTATGGGTGGGGCTGCTGATATTGATTTTGGTGAGGTTCTCGATTATTTAGCTACTGACAGTAAAACAACCGGCATATTAATGTATGTTGAAGGAATCAGGGATGCAAGGCATTTTCTTAGTGGATTAAAAGCAGCTGCACGGATCAAACCAGTTATTTTAATTAAATCAGGTCGCCATGAAACTGGTCGTAAAGCAGCAATGTCACATACTGGTGCCTTAGTAGGTGGCGATAGTGTTTTTGATGCGGCAATTGAAAGAGCTGGTGTCGTGCGTGTTTATAGTATTAGTGAACTATTTGCGGCAGCTAGAGTACTGGCTAACAATTATGTAGTTAATCAAGATCGCTTGGCCATTATTACTAATGCTGGAGGTCCGGGTGTTATGAGTACGGATAGAGCAGAGGATGTAGGAATTAAAATGGCGGAACTTGGTGCTGCCAGTATTGATGCTTTGAATAAAGTATTGCCAGTACATTGGTCACATGCTAATCCTGTCGATATATTAGGTGATGCAACATCAGAACGTTACCAGCAAGCATTAGCTGTTTGTTTAGCAGATGACAGTATTGATGGCGTATTAGTTATATTGACTCCGCAGGCTATGACTAATCCAACCGAGGTTGCTGAATGCATCATAGCAGGAGCCCAAACCAGTAATAAGCCAATTTTAGCTTCTTGGACAGGTGGTGCAAAAGTGCAGGAAGGGCGTGATTTATTTGCGGAGAGTAGAGTCGCTCATTTTAATACACCAGAAGCGGCTGTTGATGCCTTTTCGTTTTTGGCAAGATACAGTAAAAACCAAATATTGCTCAAACAGATACCTGCGCCAACGGAAACCACTGTGCTTCCAGATTCAACTGGATCAAGACTCATTATTGAACGAGTATTAGCAGAGAACAGACAGGTTTTAACTGCACAGGAAGCAAAAGCTATTTTGGCAGCATTTCGTATACCAGTTACACAAACAATCAAAGTAAACTCAGCAAAAGATGCCATGATTACAGCAGAGACACTGGGCTTTCCTGTAGTGCTAAAAATTAATATGGCAGAATTTAGTCATAAATCTGATATTGGTGGAGTGCGACTAAATATTAATAGTGCTGAAGAAGTTTGTCGGTGTTTTGTTGAAATGGAAACGGCAATTAAAAAACTGCAGCCTGAATTAACAGACATAGTTATGACCATAGAGCCCATGTTTAAATCAGCTAGTGGTCGAGAATTAATGGTCGGTGTTGTGAGAGATCCTGTTTTTGGTCCAGCAATTAGTGTTGGCTTAGGAGGAACAATGGTCGAGATTTTAAAAGATAATGCTGTTGGTTTACCGCCCCTTAATGCCTATATGATTGAACAAATGTTGGCTAAAACCAGAGCAGCTAAATACTTAAAGGCTTTTCGACAACTTCCGCCGGCTAATAAGCAAGCCCTAATAGATGTTTTGTTAAAAATATCGAATTTAGTTTGCGAATTACCTGAAATATTAGAGCTCGATATTAATCCTTTGATTGTTGATGAATTCGGCGCCATTGCCGTAGATGCTAGAATTAAAGCGCAAGCTTCACACCAGTTCAGCAATTATGCACATTTAGCGATTCACCCTTATCCTCATGATTTAGTTCAAAATTATCAACTACCTAACGCAATAGATGTGATTATTCGTCCGATCCGACCAGAAGATGCAGAGTTGGAGAAGAATTTTGTTAGTCGTTTGTCCGAGCATACTAAATTCTTTCGGTTTCGTCAGGCTTTGCATGAATTGACTTCAGAAATGATCGTTCGCTTCACTCAAATTGATTATGATCGTGAAATGGCTTTTATTGCAATAACTGCAAACAAGAATGTTCCTGAAGAATTAGGTGTTGGTCGTTACATACGCAATCCAGATGGTTATTCAGCAGAATTTGCTTTAGTGATTGCTGATGACTGCCAAGGGTTAGGAATAGGTACTCGAATTATGAAAGCACTTATGAAAACAGCAAAGGATAAAGGTATTAGCCTCTTTGAAGCAGAAGTACTCGCGACTAATGTTCCTATGTTGAATCTATTGAAGAAACTCGATTTTAACATTGAAGAAAATCTTGAAAATTCAGAAATAGTCCATGTCGTCAAAGAGTTAAGGCAATAACACAAGTACCTGATTAAATTCGGTTGCATAGACGAGAAAAAACCTTTAATGTCCAAATGATTCCAAACACAGTAAAATTTTTCTATAAGTGATACAAGTTAAATGATTAATTTCACCAAAATGCAAGGACTTGGTAATGATTTTGTTGTCATTGATGCTACTTATCAAGCTTTTGAATTAACGACAGAACAAATTCATCAATTATCTGATCGTCATTTCGGAATCGGCTTTGACCAGTTATTGGTGGTCGAACCCCCGATTAGCCATAATGCTGATTTTAAATATCGAATTTTTAATGCTGATGGCAGTGAAGTGTCACAATGTGGCAATGGTGCCCGCTGTTTTGCACGTTTTGTTCGAGAAAAGCAATTGACCTTGAAAGATAAGATCATTGTAGATACAGATTCTGGACAATTAATTTTAAGTTTTGACGATGGTGAACTAATTACTGTAAACATGGGGATTCCCCGCCATGCACCCAAAGATATTCCTCTCAATGTGGATCAAGAAGCAAAATTTTATAGCGTAACAATTAATCATTCTGAGAAAGCTTTTGGGGCAGTTTCTATGGGTAATCCACACGCAGTTATACAGGTTAACGATATTAAAACCGCGCCTGTATTGGAGTTGGGGAAAGACTTAGAAGCTCATGCTATTTTTCCAGACCGAGCCAATATCGGTTTTATGCAGATTCAGGACCGTCAGCATATTAAGCTTCGAGTCTATGAGCGCGGTGCTGGAGAAACTTTAGCTTGTGGGAGTGGTGCTTGTGCAGCAGTAGTTATCGGCATTGAACAAAATTTGCTTGACCATCAAGTTTGGGTGGAATTACCCGGAGGTTCTTTAAAAATTTCTTGGCAAGGACGTGGAACGGCTGTGATGATGACTGGTCCTGCAGTGTTACTTTTCGATGGTTGTTGGGTATCCGGCGATTATTCAGAAATAGACCAACTGAAAGCAATAGAAGTTGAACATTATCTACAAAATCATCCTGATTTTTTTAATGAACATCTCAATTTACTTGAACAGTTAACTATTCCTCATCCTAGTGGAAATGCTGTTTCTCTGATTTCAAAACAACTTGAATTATTTAGAAGTCGTCATCAAGAATTGGAAAGCCAGTTGACCTCATTAATAGAAATAGCTCGAGATAATGACAATGTTTGTTTAAGAATGCATAAACTAACTCTGGCGTTACTGGACGCATCGACACTAGATGAAGTCATAATTAATTTACAGCTAGTTTTATCAGAATATTTCTCAACAGACTTTTTCTCCCTGAGAATAATAACCGATCATCCTGTAGAGAATTGTATTGCCGATTTATTTGTACAACCAGGGAGTGAACAACTCAAACCCTTCGTTAATGAATTAACCCGAACTCATCCTAGTTGTGGCAGACCGACGCTTGCTCAATCAAGAATACTTTTCGGTGAAGCAGCTTTAGAAGTAAGATCATTAGCAATAGTGCCAATGAATTTTACCCAATTAGATGGTTTTTTTGCCATTGGCAGTCGTCAAGATGATCGTTTCCATCATAGTATGGGAACATTATTTTTGACTCAGATAAGTGAATTACTAGGCACTCGTCTCATTTCTTTATTGCATCGTTAACAATGTATCAAAATGACGAACAAATGTTGGATGATTTCCTTAATCGATTGTTAACAGAAAATCGTGCTTCAGTTCATACCTATAACAATTATCGACGGGATCTGAATCAGTTAAAAAAATATTGTTTAGATAAAGGTATTGAACATTGGAGTAGAGTAGCTCCAATAGATATAAGAACTTATATTGCTCATCGACACCGGAACGGACTATCGAGCAAAAGCTTACAAAGAGAACTCTCTGCAATTCGTAGTTTTTACCAGTTTTTGTTGACTCATCGGTTAGTAGAAAATAACCCTGCCAAGCTGATAAAAGCCCCAAAACAGGCAAGAAAATTACCAAAAGTATTAGATATTGATCAAGTAACTGGATTATTGCAGGCGGGAGCTGATACAACCTTAGAAATTAGAGATGTTGCCATGTTCGAACTTTTTTATTCATCAGGTTTACGATTGAGTGAACTTACTGGATTAAATTGGTCAGATATTGACTGGACCGAACATACTCTTAAAGTACGATCTGGCAAAGGTAACAAATCCAGAGTATTGCCTATTGGCAGTAAAGCCATAAAAGCATTAACTGAATGGATGGTATTGTGCCCACAAAAAATATCTAATCCAGAAATAGCGATTTTTATTTCAAAACGAGGTACTCGGTTAACGACACGCAGTATTCAATTAAGATTGACTCAGTGGTGTAAGAATAAAGGTATTGTTGAACACATACATCCGCACATGCTCAGGCATTCGTTCGCCAGTCATTTATTAGAAGCGAGTCATGATTTACGAGCTGTGCAAGAGCTCTTAGGGCATAGTAATATTAGTACGACACAAATCTACACGCATCTTGATTTTCAGCATCTGTCTGAAATATATGATAAAACTCATCCAAGAGCCAAAAAAATAAAAATATGATAAATTCCAATATAAGCAAAAAAATAAAAAACCTGCTACCATGTCGAGAATTTTTAATGTAAGAAAGTATTCTGAATGTTTTGCAAACACTTATCTGTAAAAGGTACCGGCAATGGCACAAGATGAATTTGAAGATACGAAATCTAGAGGCATACTCTGGGGATTCAGTGTTTTTGTTGGTGTTGTATTAATTGTTCTTGTTATTCTGGGTGCTTGGTGGGGCAGTGAGCCTGGACAGTTTAACATCATGGATGAAGCTGAGAAGCGTGCAGAAGAAACTCATGACACTGAAAACATGCCGGTTGGGTATGTCTATACCAATACTCTAGCGCACATTGCTGAAGTATTGCTTCATAAACCTGGCGGTTATATTACTAATGACGTGGGTCCCCCTGGTGTTTTTCTAGATAACGTTCCCAGCTGGGAATTTGGGGCACTGGTTATGTTACGTGATGCAACTTCTGCGTTAAGAAATCATTTTACCAGAGATCAATCGCAATCTGCAGAAGACCCTGATTTAGCTGTTGCAGAACCCTATTTTTATTTTGAAAACGACTCATGGGCCTTGCCATCGACTGAAGCTGAGTATGAAAAGGGGATTGAGGCTCTGCATAAATATATGACTCGATTACAGCATTATGGTGGTAATGTTAAACAAGCACAGTTTTATTCCCGTGCGGATAATCTTTGGCAATACACTGAAGTTGTTATTAAGCGTCTTGGAGGATTATCTACCCGATTGACCGCAAATAGCTCAGGGTCGAATTTTGGTCCCGGTTTAACAATAGAGGAAAAAGAGAAAGCCGAAAAACAGGGAACCCCTGTTGCCAAAGTAACTTGGTGGGAAATAGATAACGTATTTTACGAAGCACGAGGTGCTAGTTGGGCTTTATTACATATTTTGCGAGCGATTAAACATGATTTTGCCGATATTTTGCTAGATAAGCGAGCAATGCGTACCGTTGATATTATGATCAAGGCCTTAGAAAACTCATTGGAACCTATTTTAAGCCCGATGATATTGAATGGTGATGGTTACGGACTATTTGCTAACTATTGCTTAACGATGGCTAATTACATTGCTAGAGCGAATGCCGCTGCACTTGATTTGCGTGATATTATGAACCGTGGATAAAAAATGATGGATAAACAAATAGAATTTAACCTAACACAGGCAAGTACTTGGCGAAGAATATTCTTTATGCTGGTTTATTCTATTATTGGCGAATTAGTGAGAGTATTGCTATGGACTGTTGTTATTTTACAAGTTGTTACCCAATTATTAACCGGTAAGCCTAACCAGAATATACTGGATTTTGGACGCAGTCTTTCTACCTACACTTACCATATATTATTATTTTTAACTTTTAATACTGAAACATTACCTTTTCCTTTTTCAGATTGGCATTTAACAGCCGATTTAAAAGCTTCTGAAGTTAAGCAATCGGAAGAATAAATGATGATAAGAGCAGGTTTTAATCATAAGCCTGCTCATTCATCGCTACTTAATCTTCATAAGAATCATCAGTTTCACTATGCAGAAAGTCTACATCTGTGTCGGTTACTTCGCTTTGGTCATTAAACAAAGTTTTAAGATTACGATATAAAAGACGTGAAGATTTGGGTGGTTTTCCCGATTCTGCCTCTTTTTGTGCATTGCGTATTAGTTGTCTTAATTGTTGTCGGTCTGCTTGTGGGTACTCATCAAGTAACTCGGTCAAGGCTGGCATCCCTTGGGTAATTAATTGATCTCGCCAGCGTTCTGCAATATGGTGTTCTCTAACCGCGTGTACGCTTTTATTTTTTAAGCGTGCCATGTTTTCTAAAAGTGGCTGTGTATCCATTTTATGCAATTGTCCAGCAATAAATTTTAACAAGCGTTTGCGTGCGCCATTATGCGCCATACCTGAAACCTCTGTTACTGATTTCAACAGTGGTTCAGGTAAGTCTAGCAATTTTAATTGAGTGCTCGATAACTCTGACATTTCTTCGCCCAAAGCAAAAAGAGCGGCAATCTCCTTTTTTAACTGAGTCTTATTAGGTCGAATCGCATAATATTCAATTTCTTCGCCTTCGTATTCATATTCAAATTCTTCAATCATAAGTATTCGTTGTTGATAGTTTAATAATTTTCCATACTTCAGTTTTTTGCGCCAGTGTTAACGACGCATAAGCAGGACTGCTTGATGGTAAACAGTGATATTCAAGATACGTAAATTCTTTCGGTAAGACTGGTATAACTCGTTTCTTAAACAAGTTTTCCGCAGTTTTCCCGTTGAAAAAGATTTTCTTTATTGCATTATGGACTATAAAAAAATCGGTGAAGTTATTTATAACTATCGATTCAGTGACTATTTTACTATCAAGGCTACCTTCTCTATCACAGCATTTTAAAACATCCCAGATCGCGACTTGATGCGTTAACAAAAGGGTTATTCGTTGTGAATAATCAAGTTCAGGCTTAGCATCAAATAAAACTCCCATGATAGGCCAAAAACTATTACGCGGATGGGCATAATATTGCTGCTTTGCTATCGACATTGTACCCGGCATACTTCCTAAAATTAATACCTGAGCATCTGTCGAGCTAACTGGATCAAAACCTAGACTGATAGACATATAATAATTAACTTCAAATATTTAACACTAAATTTGCGATAATAGCCGCCCCTTACCTTTAAAGGATAACATTCTAATCATGTGGTTTAAAAATCTAAGTATTTTCCGTTTAACTGAAGAGTTCTCCTTAACGCCTGAACAGTTAGAACAAAAATTGGAAGCAATGGTTTTTTGTCCTTGCAGCTCCCATCAGGAATTTAGTTTTGGATGGACTGCGCCAGCTGGCCGATCGGTACAATCATTAGTTCATAGTGCTAATGGTTTCATGATGCTATGCGGAAAAAAAGAAGAAAAAGTATTACCAACTGCCGTTGTGAATGAAATGGTGCTAGAAAAAATTTTAGAAACTGAGCAGTTACAAGCACGCAAATTATCAAAAAAAGAACGTAGTGCTATCAAAGATGAATTGATTTTTGAATTATTGCCCAAAGCTTTTAGTTTTTCACGCAAAACGTATGCTTACATCGATCCAAAAGGAGGTTGGTTTGTGGTTGATGCTGCTTCAGCAAAAAACGCTGAAGATATATTAACTAATTTACGTAAATGCTTAGGTTCTTTACCTACTATACCCCTCAATACCAATGATAAACCTATGCTGACCATGACTCAATGGTTAATTAATAATCAGACACCTGATGACCTAATTATTGAAGATGAATGCGAATTACGAGCGCCTGAAGAGGCGGGAGGAATTATTCGCTGTAAGCGTCATGATTTGGCTTTACCAGAAATTAAAAATCATTTGGATACTGGAAAGCAGGTTATAAAATTAGCGGTAAATTGGGCGGATCGTTTATCTTTTATCATCGACGAACACTTGGCTATAAAACGCCTGCGTTTTCTTGATATGGTACAAGATCAGTTAGCCGATAGTCAGGCAGATACCGAAGTAGAAAGGTTTGATGCCGATTTTGCTATTATGTCGCTTGAGTTAGCAAATTTCTTGCCACGCTTACTTGAATGGTTTGGTGGAGAAAATAGTTAATAAAAGTGTATAAAAAAGCCCGATGTATTTAATACATCGGGCTTTTAATATTCAAACAGAAATCAATTATTTCATCATTGATTTTTTGAACATGCTGTCCAATTTGCTGTTAGTGTCTTGTGCATATTGAGCAGCACGGTTAGCAGCAGCTTCAGCAGCAGCAGCTCTAGAAGCAGCATCGTTAGCAGCACTTTGTGCGCTAGCAGCGTCAGAAGATGCTTGAGCAACAGAAGTTTTTAAACCATCAATTTGTGATTGCAGGTTGTCAATGTCAGAAGTGCTTGCACAACCAACAACTAAACCAGCAACTAATGCAACCATAGATAATTTTACTACTTTTTTCATGTCAATATTCCTAATAAAGTTATTACTACAAAATAAATCGTACAGCTGGGTTAAATTCTACCATTTTCTACCGTATTTTTCAATACTATTTGATTTGTACTACCGTGCCCGTGTCGACTAACTGACTTAAATGATCAATTTGTCCATTGGTTAAAGCAATACATCCGTGCGTCCAGTCAAAAACTTTGTGCACTTTTTCGTCTGCTCGCCCTAAACCGTGAATACCGATTTGTCCACCCAAGGGCGTATTTTGAGGGGGGATCTGATTATTTTGATGAGCTGTTACAATACGCATATGGGTCATTGGGTCAATAATACCCTTTTTTAAAGCATTATTAGCGTCTTCTACTGAAGGATAATTGAGTCCAAAAAATTTTCTGAACATCGATTTTTCACCAATCCAACCGATTCGATAATTTCCGTATGGTGTTATATTATCACCGCGATGGGTTTTAAAACCAGCACCACCACGACCAATAGCAATACTGTGAAATGTTTCTAAAGTCTGCTCACCTTTTTTTAATTCGATTTTTCTAGCTTTAGTGTCAACCAAAAGCCAGACATCATTGTTTGCCGATATAGCAACAGAGAAAAAACAACCACATAAAAATAAATAAATTCGTAACATATAACTCTACACTGAAAAAGAATTTTGGTGTACTTTAATACGCCCAAGCCTAACGCCGCAGAGGACTAAATGAAAATAGAAATTATTACAACTCAGCCTTACCACGACCAAAATCCAGGAACATCTGGATTAAGAAAAAAAGTTAAAGTTTTTCAGCAAACTGGATATCTGGAAAATTTTGTCCAAGCAATTTTTGATTCTTTGGAAAATCTTACAGGCAAAACACTAGTACTCGGCGGCGATGGTCGTTATTTTAACAGAGCAGCGATACAAATCATTATAAAAATAGCGGCCGCTAATGGCTTTAGTGAACTTATTATAGGTCAGGGTGGGCTATTATCTACTCCTGCAGCTTCAAACATTATTAGAAAATATCAAGCATTCGGTGGTTTGATTTTATCAGCCAGTCATAATCCAGGCGGTCCTGAAGAAGACTTTGGTATAAAATATAATGTCGCTAATGGTGGACCGGCTCCAGAAAAGGATACGGTTGCTTTTTATCAACGTAGTCAGGTAATCGATAGTTATAAAATAGCTCAGATAGACGATGTTGATTTAGATAACTTAGGAACGCTACAAATTGATAATCTGAAAATAACAATTATTGATTCAGTGAGCGATTATGCAGAATTAATGGAATCTATTTTTGATTTTCCATTAATCAAACAAAGTATTAGTTCTGGCTACATCAGTTTATTGTTTGATGCTATGCATGCTATCACTGGACCCTATGCCAAAAGAATTTTTGTCAACATGTTGGGAGCTTCTAGTGATTCAGTGATTAACGCAGAACCTTTAGAGGATTTTGGTGGTCATCACCCTGACCCTAATCTGGCGCATGCACACGAATTAGCAGAGCGCATGTTTAGTTCTTCAGCACCAGTATTTGGAGCTGCTTCTGACGGTGATGGTGATCGTAACATGATACTAGGCAGTCAAATATTTGTAACACCCAGTGATAGCTTGGCGATTATGGCGGCAAATGCCACTTTAATTCCTGCTTATGCTCAAGGTATTACCGGAGTAGCTCGTTCCATGCCCACCAGTCAAGCTGTTGATAGAGTTGCGGCAAGTTATAATATCCCCTGTTATGAAACGCCAACAGGTTGGAA
>TBL_comb48_EPIDRAFT_1001192_pt1 | contig 19436 bp, 14 predicted proteins | sample TroBogEpilimnion_37_FD_10681 | JGI IMG/M metagenome (IMG submission 10681)
AATTCACACCACCAGGCGCAGCTGCAACAACATCTTCAATTGTTGTAGTACCTAAAGTTGATAAGCAGAACGGAATCCCAAATTTTTCCGCCGCCCGACTCCCAGCAATTTCGCCTTCAGTCTGCATCATGCGGGCAAAGCCAGTAGGTGCGATCCCAACAGGCATCTTAAAATTATTTCCTAAGGCGCTGCGGTCCAAAGTCGCACCAGATACATCATGCAAAACACTTGGAATAAATTCCAGATCTTTAAATGCTTGGCGTGCGCGATCAAGACTTGTCTCTGATTCGGCTGCGCCATCTGTGTAATCAAATGCACCTTGGGGGGTGCGCTTCTTTGCGATCTCGCGAAGGTCCCAAATCGTTAAGGCTTCTGCCAATCGTTTTTCCTTGCGTTTAAAAGTAGGAGTCCCAAATTTCATGAGGGGGGCAAGCTCTTTTGGATTAGGGAACTGACGCTTCACATTTTTAGCCATGTGTGAGTCTAAAACTGGAGCGGCCCTGTTCAAGACTGTTCAAAACTATTTAAATTAATTTAAGGCCCCCACTCCAAGGGGCGGGAATAAAGAGCACCCCCGCCCTGTTACCTGATTAACTCGAACTTGAGCCCCCTAGACTCAATCTTTTGACAGTTTAAGACTCAAGGACGAGAATTCAGTCAGACCCAGACGTAAACCGGGTAGTTATAGAAGGAGTAATAAAAATGGCAAGAGCCGTAGGTATTGATCTAGGAACCACAAACAGCTGCGTCAGCGTGCTTGAAGGCGGAGAACCAACCGTCATCGCCAACGCCGAAGGTGCCAGGACGACCCCGTCCATCGTGGCATTCGCCAAAAATGGTGAGGTCTTGGTCGGCGAAGTCGCCAAGCGCCAGTCCGTCACCAACGTAGAGCGCACAATCCGCTCGGTCAAGCGCCATATGGGTACCACGTGGACCCAGGATGTTGATGGCAAGAAGTACACACCTCAAGAAATTTCTGCTCGTATCTTGATGAAGTTAAAGCGCGATGCAGAGGCATATCTTGGCGACACAGTTTCTGATGCCGTCATCACCGTCCCTGCTTATTTCGATGATGCCCAACGTCAAGCAACAAAGGAAGCCGGCGAAATCGCTGGCCTTAATGTCTTGCGTATTGTCAACGAGCCAACAGCGGCAGCATTTGCTTATGGTTTCGATAAGGGCGATCACGAACAAACTATTTTGGTCTTCGACCTTGGAGGCGGAACCTTCGACGTATCACTTCTAGAAATGGGTGAAGGCGTTATCGAAGTTAAAGCAACCAGTGGTGATAACCATCTTGGCGGCGATGATTGGGATCAGGCACTTGTTGATCATCTAGTAACAGTTTTTAAAGCTAAGAACGGAATTGATCTCACCAAAGATAAAATGGCAATGCAGCGCGTACGTGAAGCCGCAGAAAAAGCGAAGATCGAACTTTCTGCATCTGCACAAACTTCAATCAACCTTCCTTACATCACAGTAGATGCAGAGAAGAATCCATTGTTCTTGGATGAAACAATTACTCGCGCACAGTTCCAGGGGATGACCGCTGATTTGTTAGCACGTTGTAAGGGTCCTTTCCAGACAGTGTTGAAGGATGCCGGTATTCCAATCGCCGACATCAATCATGTTGTACTTGTTGGTGGATCAACACGTATGCCAGCTGTCGTCGATTTGGTCCGTGAACTTACTGGCGGCAAAGAGCCGAACAAGGGCGTAAACCCAGACGAAGTTGTTGCTGTTGGTGCTGCGTTACAAGCCGGAGTTCTGAAGGGTGATGTTAAAGACATCCTGCTTCTTGACGTAACCCCACTTTCACTTGGTATCGAAACCAAGGGCGGCGTCATGACTAAGTTGATCGAAAAGAACACAACCATCCCTACAAAACGTTCAGAAATCTTCACAACAGCTGATGACAACCAGCCTGCTGTGCAGATCCAGGTATTCCAAGGAGAGCGCGAAATAGCTAACGCCAACAAGCGTTTGGGTATGTTTGAACTCACCGGAATCGCTCCAGCCCCACGCGGGGTTCCACAAATCGAGGTCACCTTCGATATCGATGCTAACGGTATCTTGCACGTAGGTGCTAAGGATCTTGGCACTGGTAAGGAACAGAAGATCACGATTAGTGGTGGATCATCCTTATCGAAAGAAGAGATCGACCGTATGGTTAAGGATGCCGAAGCACACGCCGAAGAAGATAAGCAGCGTCGTGATGAAGCAGACAGTCGCAATGCTGGTGACTCACTTGTCTACCAGACAGAGAAGTTCATCAAGGATAACGAAGAGAAGTTGTCGCAAGGTGATTCTGCTGCGAAGAAAGTCGATGTCGAAGCTGCACTCACAGAACTTAAGAGTGCGTTAGAGGGGACAGATATCAGCGCAATCAAATCTGCAACCGAAAAAGTTGCAACACTTAGCCAAGAGATGGGTGCATCGCTTTATGCTGCGAATGCGGCACAAGGTGATCAGGGCGAACAAGCCCCAAAGGCTGATGATGGCGTCGAAGATGCAGAGATCGTCGAAGAGCATTAATCATGGAAGATACCAATAGCCCAGAGAGTTCTGAACAAGCGCTCTCTGACGCTGTAGCAGAGGCGATTGCAGAAGTAGAAGTGGATCCGGTTGCTTCACTCACCGAAGATCTTCAACGTCTGCAAGCCGACTTCCAGAATTATCGAAAGCGTGTTGATAAAGAACGCCTAGAGTCTTCAGAAATGATTACGGGTTTAGTTGTTTCCCAATTTCTTGGAGCCTTGGATGATATCGATCGCGCGCAAGAGCATGGTGAATTGTCCGGCGGATTCAAAGCCGTCGCTGATCAATTGACCAATACAACATCAAAACTGGGACTGGCTAAATTCAGCGATATCAATGTTGCCTTCGACCCACATATTCACGAAGCCCTGATGCACGAAACATCAGACACAGTGACAGAAACCCTTGTTACAAAGGTGTTGCGTCCAGGCTATAAGTTCAAAGAGCGGGTTATACGACCAGCTCAAGTAATAGTCACGGATCCGGAAGAAAGTAATTAATCATGGCCGCCAAGGATTTGTATGAAAAGGATCTCTACAAGATCCTTGGCGTCTCTAAAAAAGATGATGCAACAACGGTAAAAAAGGCTTATCGCAAGCTGGCCAAGGACTTGCACCCCGATAAAACTAAGGGTGATAAGAAGCTAGAAGATCGCTTCAAAGAGGTATCAGAGGCTTACGAAGTCTTAAGTGATGAGAAAAAGCGCTCCGAATACGACGAAATGCGTGACGCTTTTACGACCGGGCGTATGCCTCGTGGCGGACAACCTGGCGGATTCTCAGGTGGCGGCCAGAACTTTGAAGATATTTTTGGTGGCGGTTCCCAGAACGATATTTTCGCAAATTTATTCGGCGGTGGTCGACGTGGCCCAAGTAAAGGCCAAGATCTGCAGACCGAAACAACTATTAGTTTTAGAGATTCGATTTTTGGCCGCGAAATCAATCTACGGATCGATAATCAGACAGTCACTACCCGCGTACCTGCAGGCATCAAAGATGGTGGCAAGATCAAACTCAAAGGTCGCGGCGCAGCTGGCCAAGCAGGGCCTGGCGATTTATTTGTCATTGTGCACGTAACAAAACATCCGGTCTTTACTCGCGACCACAATAATTTATTGATGACGCTACCTGTAACAATTTCTGAGGCAGCACTTGGGGGTGACATTAGTGTCCCTACTCTCAAAGGCGAAGATGTCACAGTACGTCTTGCGCCTGGCACACAAAATGGAAAAGTATTGCGCGTTAAAGGTCGGGGTATTACAAAAGATCACGAGACCGGTGATTTGCTGATCACTGTTAATGTGCATGTCCCACAACGACTTAATGCAAAGGCGAAAAAAAGCCTGGAAGATTTTGCAGCTGAGACCAGCGAAGATTCACCTCGCCGCGACCTCAAAGAGAGGGCAGGGGCATGACACTGAACGATCAACCAGAAGAAGAGCAAGCGGTTTATGTAATTTCGGTTGCTGCTGAATTATCGGGGATGCATCCGCAGACTTTGCGTCAGTACGACCGCATGGGACTTGTAAGTCCAGATCGCGCATCTGGACGAGGTCGCCGGTATTCGCTGCGCGACATCGCTTCACTTCGCAATATCCAACGGTTGGTTGGTGACGGAATCAATCTGGCGGGAATCAAGCGGATCATGGAGCTCGAATCCGCGGTATCTAATATGGCGTTAGAAATGGCGAAATTACGTATCGAAGTTGATGCTTTAATGGCGGCAAACCCACCAAAAGGGTTGGCAAAATCTGAGAGCAAGCCAATTGTTGTTTATAAGCAAGACTAATTTTCCCAATAACGTATCTAATAAAAGATAGGGTTTGGCCATGACATCACGCGATCTACTTAAATCCGAAATCCTCAATAAGGCCGTTGTGCACGGCAAGGTCATCTTGTCCTCCGGTAAAGAAGCCGATTATTACGTCGATTTACGTCGTATTACTTTAGATTCGACAGCGGCGCCGCTGGTAGGTGAAGTGATGTTAGAACTAACTAAGGATTGGGATTACGACGCTGTTGGTGGCCTGACTCTTGGCGCAGATCCTGTTGCAACAGCAATGATGCATGTTGCTGCAAAGCAGGGCCGCAAGTTAGATTCATTTGTAGTTCGCAAGGCAGAGAAAGCACATGGATTACAGCGTCGCATCGAAGGCCCAGATGTTGCCGGCAAACGTGTGCTCGCAGTCGAAGATACTTCTACAACCGGTGGTTCTGTTATGACAGCGGTGGAAGCGTTAAAAGAAGCTGGCGCAATTGTTGTGGGTGTTGCAGTTATCGTAGAGCGCGGCGCCGCGCCATTAATCGCGCAAAACGGTTTGGAATATCGTGCGGCTTACCAACTCACTGATTTGGGATTATAAAACTTAAAATCTAAGAGAGATGCTTTCTGGTTCGCCACTCTTTAAAGATCTCCCAAAGTAATGGCAAGACCGTTATTGCGGCGATGGCAAGAATAATGTCAGTCAGATATTTAGAGATCGTGTCTGCAAAAGTGGTTCCCGCGGCATAAGCACCCCAAATAAGTACTTGCGTCCAGATCAACGCGCCAACTACATTCCAGAACGCAAAGGTTTTAAATGGGACACGGATGATTCCAGATAACGGATTTATCAGTCCGCGCACGACGGGGATAAAACGGCCCAAGACGATCGCGCGACCTCGACCATATTTGGTGATGTACTTTTCGGCAGATTTGATCTTGCCTGGATCGAAGAATTTGGAATTAGGTCGACTAAATATCCTGATTCCGTAATGCCAGCCGAGCCAGTGACCAAAGGTAGAACCGATGATCGCAAAGAGTGGGGCACCAATCGCCACGATCACAATGCTCAGATGGTGATGGCCGGCTTCGACACCGATCCCACTAGCAAAGAGTCCTGCGCTGATCAGCAAGGTATCGCCAGGTAGCCCGATGATGAGCGGCAATCCGGTCTCAAGCGCCAGGATCGCAAAAATGATCGCTAGGGCATAGTTGGAGTTCAGGGCCGAGGTCACACTTATGAAGCTCATAGAAGACTAAGGATACCTGCCAACAGACCCCATTAACTTGCCATATGTCTAATAGATATGTGTAACCTGTCCACCCTAGGCTTCCTACGAACACCTGGCCTCCCGAATCAACGGGGAGGAAAAGCCACGCTCAACTCGATGAGGAGTGAAAACTGTGTCTACACCCGTTCAAGTAACCGGCTCAAACCTGGTCTACGTATTTATTGTCTTGGCCATTTCGCTGGTTGCGCTCGCAATCGCTTTTGGGCTTCGCGCTCAAGTCTTGGCTCAATCCGATGGAACCGAAAAGATGAAAGAGATCGCAGCAGCGGTCCAAGAGGGAGCTGCGGCTTACCTCAATCGCCAGTTCAAGACCCTGTCGGTCTTCGTAGCGATCGTCTTCGTCCTACTTTTTGCTTTACCGGGTCACACTGATATTCGTATCGGTCGTTCGATCTTCTTCTTGCTCGGCGCACTCTTTAGCGCATCAGTCGGTTACAACGGAATGTGGCTCGCGGTTCGTGCCAATGTTCGTGTAGCAGAGGCAGCCCGTCAAAATTCAGCGCAGAAAGCGGTCAAGATCGCATTCCGCACCGGCGGTGTCGTTGGTATGACAACTGTTGGACTAGGACTTTTGGGTGCATCACTTGTTGTGATTATTTATCGCGAGAACGCACCAGATGTTCTTGAAGGATTTGGCTTTGGCGCCGCAATGCTCGCTATGTTCATGCGCGTAGGTGGCGGTATTTTTACAAAGGCTGCCGACGTCGGCGCAGACCTTGTAGGTAAAGTCGAACAAAATATTCCAGAAGATGACCCACGCAACGCAGCAACAATCGCGGACAACGTTGGCGACAACGTTGGCGACTGCGCCGGTATGGCAGCTGACTTGTTTGAATCATATGCCGTGACACTTGTCGCAGCGCTTGTACTTGGTAAAGCAGGATTCGGTAACGCCGGTCTGATTTATCCATTGATCGTTCCTGCAATCGGAATCGTTACAGCCGTGATTGGTATCTTCATCACCAGACTTCGTTCGACTGATAAGTCTGCAATGCAGGCAATCAATCGCTCATTCTTCATCTCTGCAATTATTTCGGCAGTACTCGTAGGCTTTGCAACATTTACATATTTACCAGGTTCCATGAAGTTATTGGCTGGACTCGATCCTGCTCACGCTCCTGGCAATGTAAATCCACGCATCCTTACCTTTGGTGCAGTATTGATCGGTATCGTTCTTGCCGCAACCATCCAGGTACTTACAGGCTTCTTTACCGAAGTTGGTAAGCGTCCAGTTAATGATGTGGCTGCTTCTTCTAAGACCGGCGCAGCGACAGTAATTCTCGCTGGTATCTCAGTTGGTTTTGAATCTGCTGTTTACTCTGCACTTCTGATCGCGGCCGCAGTATTCGGTGCTTTCGTACTTGGCCACGGATCAGTCATCCTAAGCCTCTTCGCAGTAGCTCTTGCTGGTACCGGATTGTTGACCACCGTAGGTGTAATCGTCGCAATGGATACATTCGGTCCGATCTCTGATAACGCACAAGGCATTGCCGAAATGTCCGGCGATGTTAAGGGCGAAGGTGCACAGATCCTTACTCAGCTTGATGCGGTTGGTAATACCACCAAGGCAATCACCAAAGGAATCGCGATCGCGACTGCTGTGCTTGCAGCAACCGCCTTGTTCGGTGCATTCACTAACGCAATTCTCAAGGCCGTTGCAGATGCTGGTAAAGATCCTTCCATGCTCAACATTCAGTTCCAAGGAATCTTGGATATTGCTAACCCACGCAACTTGGTTGGCTTGATTATTGGTGCGGCTGTTGTGTTCTTGTTCTCTGGACTTGCAGTTAATGCAGTCTCACGTGCGGCCGGCGCAGTAGTTGTAGAAGTTCGCGAACAGTTCCGCCTGCACCCAGGAATCATGAAGGGCACAGAGAAGCCAGAATACGGTCGCGTTGTAGATATCTGCACACGCGATTCACTGCGCGAACTTGTCGCACCTGGATTACTTGCAGTAATGGCACCAATCGCGGTGGGCTTCGGTCTTGGCGTTGGCGCACTTGGTGCATACCTTGCTGGTGCGATTGGTACGGGTACTTTGATGGCGGTATTCCTTGCCAACTCTGGTGGAGCTTGGGATAACGCAAAGAAGATGGTTGAAGATGGACACCATGGTGGCAAGGGCAGCGATGCTCACCACGCAACAATCGTTGGTGACACCGTCGGAGATCCATTCAAAGACACAGCTGGTCCTGCAATCAACCCATTGATCAAGGTCATGAACCTGGTTGCGCTGTTGATTACGCCAGCGATCGTCTCCTTTGCATTAGGCAATCACAAACTAGAGAGCGCATTAATTTCGCTCTTTGCAGTACTAGTGATCGTTTACGCTTTGGTGCGTAGTCGTCGCGCTTCAACCGCAATAGCTTAAGTAGCGCTAAAAAATAGAACTTCCCCATCTTTAGGAGTTGAGCACTTGGGCACCAAACTTGTGATCGTAGAGTCTCCCGCGAAAGCCCGAAAAATCGGTGCTTTCTTGGGGGACGGCTACGTCGTAGAGGCTTCGGTCGGACATATCCGCGACCTGCCGCAACGCGCCGCTGATATTCCTGCGGAATACAAGAAGATCGCCTGGGCCAAAGAGGGCGTCAACATTGAAGAAGATTTTGCGCCGCTCTATGTCATCAATCCTGATAAGCGTGCAAAGGTCAACGAACTCAAGGCGTTGATGAAAGATGCCGACGAATTATTGTTAGCAACGGATGAGGACCGAGAAGGCGAAGCAATTGCTTGGCATTTGATCGAAGTCTTACGTCCAAAAATTCCGGTGAAGCGAATGGTCTTCCACGAAATCACGAAAGAAGCGATTCAAAAAGCGGCGAATGAAACCCGCGATCTTGATTATCGTTTAGTCGATGCACAAGAAACTCGTCGAGTCTTAGATCGTCTCTACGGATACCGTTTATCGCCTGTGCTCTGGAAAAAAGTAATGCCGCGTATCTCTGCCGGCCGCGTGCAATCAGTTGCGACCCGCCTGATCGTAGAGCGCGAGCGAGAGCGTATGGCTTTTATATCTTCTAGTTGGTGGGACCTTAAGGCAGAGACCGATCAAAATTTTACCGCCCGCTTACTTAGCCTTGATGGCAAGCGAGTCGCAGCAACCAATGATTTTGATGAAAACGGTGGGCTGAAAGAGAAAAACGCCGCGAACATTTTGCTTCTTGATGAAGCAGCGGCAAACGAACTCACACAATCACTACAAAACACAAAATTAGTTGTCAAGAGCACCGAAGAATCACCACGGACCGAACGTCCTAAAGCACCTTTCACCACATCTACCATGCAACAAGATGCAGGTAGTCGTTTGGGTTGGGGCGCGCAACTGACAATGCGCGTGGCACAGCGCTTATACGAAAACGGTTACATCACCTATATGCGTACCGATTCTGTGACTTTGAGCCAATCTGCGATTCAATCCGCCCGCGATCAAGCGACAGCTCTGTATGGCAAGGAATATATTCCTGATCAACCACGAGTTTATGAAGGAAAAACAAAGAACGCACAAGAAGCACACGAAGCCGTGCGTCCCGCCGGAGATATCTTTAAAACTCCGGGCGAATTAGCCCCAGAACTAAGCCGAGATGAGTTCGCTCTGTACGACTTGATCTGGAAACGCACGATCGCTTCCCAGATGTCCGACGCCAAGAAGTTACAGATGCGTGTTGATTTTGATGTACAAACAAAAACCAAGAGCGAAGCAATTTTTCGTGCCAACGGTTCTGTCATCACCTTCCCTGGTTTTCTTGCCGCTTACGAAGATATTCAAGATGAATCAGTAGCTAAAGATGATGAAGCAGCAGAGAAGAAATTGCCTCCGCTCAAAGTTGGTCAATCTGTCAACGTTAATGAATACACTTGCGAAGGACACGACACCAAGCCACCAGCGCGTTATACCGAACCGACACTAGTAAAAAAACTGGAAGAACTTGGAATTGGTCGCCCATCAACTTTTGCATCGATCATGTCAACGATCCAAGACCGAGGATATGTATCAAAGCGCGGCCGCGCCCTTGTTCCTACATTCTTGGCATTTTCTGTCACTGGCTTGTTAGAACAACATTTTGCAAAGCTGGTTGATTACGAATTCACGGCATCGATGGAAGAAGATTTGGACAAGATCGCCAATGGCGACGCAGATCGAGTCGAATGGCTTAGCCGATTTTTCTACGGACACGATGACCAACCTGGCCTAGAATTTATGGCGGCAGACCTTGGTGTCATCGATGCACAACAGATCAACACCATGAAGTTATCGCAAGATATCGAAATCCGAGTAGGTCGATACGGTGCCTATATCCAGCAGGGGGAAGGTGATGCTCGCAAATACGCCAACATCCCAGAGAATATGGCGCCGGACGAACTCACACTTCCGATCGCAATTGAATTATTATCAAAACCATCGGGTGAAAGAGAACTAGGTATAGAACCGGCAACAGGTTTGCCATTGATGGCAAAGTCTGGTCGCTTTGGTCCTTACGTCACCCAAATTTTTCCAGAACCAGAGATGGTTGCTGATAAGAAGACGGGCGAATTAAAGAAGCCACGTAAAAAGAAAGATGCACCAAAACCAAAGACAGCATCACTTTTAAGCACCATGTCACTGGACACCATCACGATTGATGATGCACTCAAATTGATGTCGCTCCCCAGAACTCTTGGCGATTACGAAGAAGAGCCAATCACCGTACAAAATGGTCGTTATGGTCCGTACTTAACCAAAGGCGCAGACAGTCGCACGCTGACATCTGAAGACCAGCTCTTTGCAATCACGCTTGAAGAAGCAATTGCTATCTACAAAGAACCAAAGGTTCGCCGTCGTGGTGTCGCCAAACCACCTCTTAAAGATTTAGGCGTTGACCCTGCATCTACTCGTCCAGTACTTGTAAAAGATGGACGCTTCGGTGTCTATGTAACCGATGGTGAAACCAACGCAACTCTGCGCCGTGGTGACACGATCGAATTCTTGACTCTAGAACGCGGCCTCGAATTATTGGCGGGTCGTCGTGCTTGGGAAGCCGAAAACGGGGGAGCCACACGCGTTAAAAAGAAATCCACCCGCGCAAAGAAATCTGCTCCTACGTTGACCTCTAAAACAGTTAAAGCAACGGGCAAACCTAAAGCCAAGAAGAAGGCCGCAACCGGCAAAGGAAAAGTTCTCAGCGAATAGTTTTTAGTCGACGGATGGGTGTTGCACAATCTGCCTCCTCCCCTCATAATCTGTGCATGACATATCAACTGACAGACCTCAAAAACCATGTAGTCGTTATCACCGGAGCAACGACAGGAATCGGTGAAGCTACTGCCAGAGAATTAGTAGAGCAAGGCGCGAAGGTTCTCCTTAACGCCCGTAATGAAGCAAAGCTAAAAGAGATGGTCGCATCCTTTGGTGATGTCAATGCCGCATATGTCGCAGGTGATTGTTCTGACCCTGATGTATCCCGCAATATTGCAAAGACAGCCATTGCAAAGTTCGGCACAATCGACGCGCTGGTCCCTAATGCGGGTATCGGTATGTACGGTTCAATTTTGGATTACAGCGATGATGAAGTTAATCGCATGATGCGCACAAATTACGAAGGCACAGTGCACGTTATCCGCGCTTGTTTGCCAGCGATGCTTGCTAAAAAAGCAGGTGACATTGTGATTGTCTCTTCAGTAGCCGGATTCCGTGGTGGCGGAGATGAATCAATCTACGCTGGTACCAAGCATGCCCAAGTTGGGTTGGCGGGTGGCCTTGATCGCGAACTACGCGAAAAGGGTGTCCGCGTCGTATTGGTTTGTCCAGCAGGCACAGAAACCGAATTCGCAATCGGCGCAGGTCGCACACCTGGGACTCCCGTATTGGCCAGCTACCTTCGCCCAGAAGATATCGCCTTCCAAATTACAACGGTGTTAAAGCAACCCCGCTCTATCCGCACTCATATCTGGACACTTTGGTCGATTAACCAGCAGTCCTAAGTAAGTCGCTCAAGGTCAGCAAAGGTGTTTCAGGTCTTTCTCGCAGTCATCATCATGAATCAGAGACAGCTCACGAAGAATCTCATACAGTCCATCGCGGTCGTTAAGCAAAACGTTCTGATATACAAAACACCTGATGTAAGGGGAGAGCCAGTATCAACCATCGCAGTTGATGGTGATGGCGATCCCNACATTGTTAAGCAGGTCCTTTCTGTAAGAAAAATTGCTTTTGGTGTGCCGCGATTTTCTTGGTGAAGATTGTCTTCTTATTCATTATCAAGGAACACATCTGGAACGGTGCAGATGCAGAAAATTATCTTCAAGGTTACCAAGAACCATATAAGGACGGTTTATTTTCTAAAGAAAGCCATTCACTCGCTCCGTAAGACCTACGCCTATTTTCTGAAGACTAATAATGTCCATGTGACGATAGCTGCCAAGTTCCTGGGCCATTCAGATCCCATGGTGACTCTCAAGATTTATACAATGGTGCGAGATACCGAGATCGATGAGGTAGGCAATCAATTGCGGGCAAGTTTGGGATTATAGAAGTGAGGTCAGCCCAGGAAGGAAAAGGTCACCACTCATGAAATATGAGTAGACATCGACTCAAAGAACGTGATCATCAAGTCGGGTGGTCAATAAAAATGCCTCACGCTTGGAATTTAGATTTGGATAACCAACCTCCCACCCTTTAACTTATCCACGCTCTACGCTTAATCCATGTTAAACAATCTCGAGAAGCGCCTTCGTTGGATTGCGGATTCGACTTTTATTGGGCTTTTACTTGTGGTCATGATTGTACGAGTGGGCCCAAGCCCAATTGGGAAGCCCTGGGTCGGATGGGTTTATGACGCAGCTCGGGTATTTCCTAAGACGACAAGTTACCTCTCTTATTCACCACTGCCAGTTTTGTTAGCAAAGACGATTGGTGAACCAAGAACTTTGGTCTGGTGGGGTCTCTTTGGGTTGATTCTTATCCTCTGGTTTGTCGCTGTCATGCGCAGATTGCGTGATTTATTTCCAGATCATTACAGAATTGTTCAAATTATCTTTGCAGCGAGCCAAGTGGTTATGTTGGAGACAACTCACATTGGCCACTATGACAACATCAGCGTGATTGCTGCCTCTCTCGTCTTTCTCTGGGATTCAACGTGGTTGATTTATATCGGCGCACTCTTGGCCGCTGGTGCCAATTCCTATATGTCATTTGCTACAGGTATTTGTGTATTGGTCTTGTATCTAGGGACGAAAGAGAAGCGACATCTAAAGATCGGTGCTATTTGGACGATTGTCAGTGCTGCCATGTTGATTGGGTTACATATTTGGTTGAATGGTCCCGCCAGCAACACCCGCGAGAATATTGTTCTGCATCAAGTTGGTTCTGTCGTCAAAGGAGCCTTTGGCGTTTGGAGTTTCATTTTTCTTGCAGTACTGGGACCTCTTTGGTTTCTTTATGTATGGTTAATGGCTCAACCAGAATGGTCATTTGGACCAGTGACAAAATTTCGTAAGCTCTGTGTAATCAAGGGCACGGTTATTATTCCCATGCTGATGTCGTTCTTTATCCTCGATCACACTCGGATCGGTGTCGTTGTTGGCGGATTGCCACTCTTCTTATATCTCCTACCCGAGCTGAAATTACATTTGAAGAGAATTGGTTCGCTGAAGGAATTTAAGTTCCCAGTTCTCTCAACGATGCTTATTATGTGGATTATTTACCCGGCAATCATTGTAGATAATGCGGGTGTTTTCCGGCTGCCATATGCGAAATTTATTTCACTGGTAACTGGGGGATAGAGGAGCAGCTACAGATTGACAAAGAAATCCTTTCAATTAAATATTGAAAGAGTTTTTGTTATTAGTTAATTGAGGTGGGCTACACCTAAAACACCTAAGCACATCTCATCGGATGATCCTTCGCCCCAAGTTACATACCGGGGTGGCAGGTTTTTGAGTTGTGGAAGCAGGCTTCGAAGACCGGGGTCAAAAGTGCACTGCACCCGGACGGTATCGCCGATCTTGAGGCGAATCGGTGTTGTAAGAATTGTGGGGGATTGATCATCGAAGTTGTAGTCGGGTCGATCAAGCAAAATCTGTTCGGTGGGGGTACCTGGATTTAGGATCATTCGCAATGAACGCCCAAGTAAATGCATGTGTGGTGTGGCTTTCACGACCAACTCGTTCTGTGTGATCTTTTTATCGCAGGTAGAAGTGGTACTGGGGGTCGGGTTAATTGCATTGTGGCCACAGATCAAATTAAGACCAACAGATTCCATGGCACTGGACTGACTGGTGCGCTGGGCAAGGTCGATTAATGACTTGCCTCGATCACATAGATAGCCGGTGACACCTTGTGGGCATGCGAGCTCTACGGGCGCTGCCACAAGGTCGGTATAAAGAGTTGTTAGGTGAGAACCTTTTGCTGGCACAGCAGTAATCAATACCTTTGATTGATCCGTGGGAATCTTGCCAGAAGTGATTGCCAGTAAGTTGTAATGCACTTGCAAAACGATCTCATCCGATTTAGCAACTGGTGTACCAAAACCTGCTGGCATGATGTCTTTATCGCGTCCAGGGGCCCACGAAGATAACCATGGCGAAGTTAAGAAAGAGGAGAAACTAGAGCCCAGGCCGGTGCCGCCGAAACACGGCCAGCCGGTTCCGTTGTTATCAAGTGCTTTGGCTGCTGCCAGATCTTTCTTGCCGACCAAGAACATGATTGCGTGATGCATCATGATCCGCTGTTGTGGTTGAAATTGAACCTGCGTAATAAGTGAATCTTCTGTGATCTTTGGATCTATAAGAAAGCAGCGATAGTCATCGGTCCCACCATTTGGGGCCTGTGGCAGGTGCGGTTTAACCATCTGTGCCACATAAACCTTTGCCTTGGGGGTGTTCTGTGCATCACTCACTGTTGTGCCAATAAAGGTCGCAGAGAAGAGGCAGGTGATAGCAAGAATGGCTAGTTTTTTCAGTCGCTGATCCACTCTCATATTGTAATAACCTTCTTAAATGGCGTCATACTGAAATCCTGACTACCTTTATTCTATGGTTCGGACCCGAAAGTTAATTGTGGCCGTCTTGCTCATTACATCAATTGGTATGGGTTCTAATGCTTACGCAGGGACAAATTATTCAACTCAGGATTTGCGCTTACCTGGAGCAGGTGGAGTCGCCCTGGATGCAACGATCTATCTACCAAAGACTACTCCCGCACCCGCAATTCTTTTGGCTCATGGTTTTTCTGGAGATAAGACGAGTGTGGCGACACAGGCAGAGCAATTGGCAAGTAATGGGTATGTAGTTTTGGCATGGACAGCGCGAGGATTTGGCAATTCGACCGGAGAAATTTCGATGGATTCTCCTAATGGTGAAGTAGCCGACGTATCTAAGTTGATCGATTACTTATCGACGCGTAAAGAGGTGATTCAGCAAGCTGAGAATGATCCATTAGTGGGAATTAGCGGAGATTCATACGGTGGTGGGATTTCTTTAATGACTGCGGGTTACGACAGACGCATTGATGCAGTTGCTGCAAATATTACGTGGAACAATCTTCGCCAATCGCTTTTTCCTCAGAATTCAAATGATCCCTCACTTGGACCTTATAAGAAGTTCTGGGCTGGTACATTTTTTGCGCTTGCTACTTTGCCAAACTCTCTAGCTGGTGAGTGTGGGACTTTCACCCCCGAATGGTGCAACGCATTCAAAGATGCAGTTGCCACTGGGCTACCAACAGCTGCCGATGTGAAACTTTTAGAGGCTTCTTCCCCTTCGACTATTACCAACCGTATCACTGCACCAACTCTTCTTATGCAAGGTGAAGCAGACTCACTGTTCCCGCTATCAGAGTCGATAAAGAACGCGGAGCAAATTCATGCCGCACACCCAAAGACGCCGATTGCGATGATTTGGCATAGCGGTGGGCATGACGGTGGTACTGATGAGTCGCCACGGTTGCACCAGGCCGTAATAGATTGGTTCAATATTTATCTAAAAGGTGTGAAGAAGAATTTCCCAACTTTTCAGGTAACAAATACCAATGGGTCGATCTCGCTTGTTGACTCCTCTGTTATTCCAAAATTCTTAAGCAGCCCTAATCTTCCTTTGAATATCCCGACAAAAATGATCCCGATCGCCGTTCCATTTGTAGCTTTAGTCGCGCCAATCGGGGGAATTCCAGGCGCAATATCCTCGTTACCGGGGGTTGGATCAGCACTTGCACTGGCAGGCAATGTTGGTGGAGTCACTGCGGCGTTTTTACCCGGGCAGAGTGGATTTTTAGAGAGTGCTCCGCTGGTTGCCCCGATACATATTGTGGGACCGTCATCAATCAAAATACGGATCTCTTCTAACAAAACCGATGCCATTCTCTTCTTCTCACTTGTCGTAAGAACTCCTTCTGGTCAAACTAAGCAACCAGATGGAATTGTTAGCCCGGTACGACTTACTAATATTGCAAATACTGGCTCTGATTACACTATTCAATTACCAGCAGTAGTTCTGGATGCAGCCGTGGGTGACAAGCTGGCGATCGGAATTTCTACAACTGATCAGGGTTATGCGCTTGCACAAGATGGACGTCAATACACAATCACCGCACAGTCACCTATAACGATCCCGCAGATTATTTTCGCGACAAAAGTAAATCGAGTGTCGCTCTATGGCTGGCCAATTACAGCGGCGCTCTTCATATTGCTTGCTTTTATTGCAATATATCTGCGCAGGCCTCGGCATAACACCCAGCCAGCAGAAGTCAGTGATGCACTTGTTACGGTTAGTAATCTGACGAAGGTTTATAAAGATGGGTATAAGGCGGTCGATGGACTCTCCTTTGAAGTAAAGCGCGGCCAAGTTTTGGGATTGTTGGGTCCAAATGGTGCTGGAAAAACGACGACTTTACGCATGATGATGGGGTTGATTTTCCCAACCGAGGGCGAAATTGCAATTGATGGGCATCCGATTTATCCAGGATCACCAACCCTTGCCAAATTGGGCTCCTTTGTCGAAGGTTCTGGTTTCTTGCCACATCTGTCGGGTCGCGAAAATCTAGAACTTTATTGGAAATCAATTGGCAGGACAGATGAACCATTTTTTGAAGAGGCAATTCGAATTACAGATCTTGGAAGAGCGCTAGACAAGAAGGTGCGGTCGTATTCGCAGGGCATGCGCCAGCGACTAGCAATTGCGCAATCGATGCTGGGGATGCCAGATCTATTAGTTCTTGACGAGCCTACAAATGGACTTGATCCTCAGCAGATCAAAGCTATGCGTGAAGTTCTCAAGAGTTATGCAAAGACCGGCCGGACCGTCATTGTTTCTTCGCACCTATTGGCGGAAGTAGAGCAGACATGTTCGCATGTGGTCTTGATGCACCGTGGCCGATTGATTACTTATGGAACCATGCGCCGAATTTTGACGAAGGCTGGTAAACGCGCAGGGACGCTTGAAGAGATCTTTATTGAACTTATTGGTGATGACCTGACAATCGGAAAGGATAAGTAGATGTATCTGCCTAATAAGACACTTCCATATCGGCTTGAGATGTACCGTCAGATTAAGCGCAAGCGAACTCTCTTCTCCTATCTATTTGTGATCTCACTCCCGGTGATAGTCGCCCTAGCCGTTAAATTTGGAACATCAGGAAACAGTTCTGGGCCCACTCGATTTGGTTCTGGTACCGCAGATTTAATTGGCTTAGCTACCAAAGGCGCAGCAAATTTCACAACAACCATGTTTTACTTTGCAACGCCGTTTTTACTGATAGCGGTCATATCGATTTTTAACGGAGATACGGTTGCATCAGAAGCATCTTGGTCTACCTTGCGGTATCTTCTAGCCGCGCCAGTTCCCCGTACTCGATTACTGGTTCAAAAGCTCAAAGTCAGCCTGACGCTTTCACTGGCAGGAGTTGTGCTTTTGATTGTGACATCATGGGTTGTAGGTGCCATTACATTTGGCTTTGCACCAATGCAAACTCCGCTGGGTGTAACACTTAGTAATTCGATAGCGATTGAGCGAATCGTGATCATCGGGTGTTACTTGGCCCTAGTGCTCCTATCGGTGGCTGGACTTGCTTTTTATTTGAGCGTTTCGACGGATGTTCCCCTTGGTGCTGTTGGTGGAGCGATCGGAATTATTATCCTTTCCAATATTTTGGATGCCATATCTGGACTGGGATCAATTCGCAATTGGTTGCCGACCCATTACTCGTTCTCTTGGTTTGATGCTTTATCAAGTTCTATCGACTGGACGCAGATGATTCGTGGAGTTTCATATAGCATCGTGCTCTTCTCTATCTTTACCTCTTTGGCGGTCATTAAATTTAATAAGAAGGATATAACTTCTTAGTCCTTTGCAGTATATTTTCTCTCAGGGTGCAGGGATACTTCCACCTAACAGAAGAACCTGGAAAACCTTTACGGTAGATAGAAATGGGCTGAATATTATGTCATCACAAACATTTCAAGCAGTAAATCCTGCTGATGGTCAGCCATTTGGTAAGGAATATTCTGAGAGTACCCATGATGAAGTTGCCACTGCGATTACTGCACTATCCGCAAGTGCCGCGGCATTCGGCGCCCTTTCATTGTCTGATCGTGCAAATCTTCTAGAAAAAATTGCGAGTGAATTGGATGGTGCTCGCGCGGATCTTGTAAAAATTGCGCAGTTAGAGACCGGGATCCCTGAAGCCCGGCTTAACGGCGAAGTTACTCGCACGATGATTCAGTTACAACTTTTTGCGGCACAAGTGCGTACGGGTGCACACCTGAATGTGATTATTGATTTAGCGGATGCCGACTATAAGCCGGCCCCACGCCCAGATATGCGCAAGATGAATCTTCCTATAGGTCCAGTCGCGGTATTTGGTGCATCCAATTTTCCTTTTGCATTCTCTACAATCGGAGGCGACAGCGCTTCTGCACTTGCTGCTGGCTGTCCTGTGATTGTTAAGGCGCATCCATCTCACCCAGGTGTTTGCGAACTGACTTTTCAGACGGTTCAAAGAGCGCTAAAGAGCTGTGGCATATCGGGCGATGTTTTTGCAATAGTCCAAGGTCGTAACCCAGAGATCACTCATTGGCTTGCATTGGCTGAAGAAATCTGCGCCGTTGGCTTTACTGGCTCTGCTGGCGTTGGGAAATTATTGGTAAAACTCTGTAACTCACGGCAAATCCCGATTCCTATTTATGCAGAGATGGGAAGCCTTAACCCAGTATTTGTCACCGCGGCCGCAATGACCGAGCGCGGGGTATCTATCGCGGAGATGCTTTTTGATTCAGCGGTTCTTGGCGCGGGTCAATTTTGTACCAAGCCAGGGTTGATATTTATTAGCGAAGAGCATGATCCGTTTGTTGCGACCATACGGAGCAAAATGAAATCTGTGGGGTCACAACCTCTGTTAAACAAGGGAATCTTGGATCGATACGTCGAATCGGTTAAAAGCTTGAACCAAATTGATGGCGTAGAAAGTATCACTGGCAGTGTTTCGGTGGAAGGATTTATCGCACAACCCACCTTCTTTGTGACGGATTATGCGCACTTTAAAGCACATCCTGAATTTGCAGAGGAACATTTTGGGCCAACCACGGTAATTGTTAAATGCAACGAACAGGATTTTGACGAGATCATTACGCAGTCGCAAGGCCAATTGACTGCAACTTTGCATATCGGGACCGCCGAACCGAAGGCAGATATGCTGCAGAAGCTGACAACGATCGCGGGTCGAGTGATTCTCAACGGCGCCCCAACTGGAGTATCAGTAACCGCTGCGCAGAGTCATGGTGGCCCATGGCCATCTTCTTCTACTCACACAACATCGGTCGGTACCGATGCGGTATTTAGATTCATGCGACCAGTTACATTTCAAGGCTTCACTGATGA
>TBL_comb48_EPIDRAFT_1001194_pt1 | contig 19433 bp, 20 predicted proteins | sample TroBogEpilimnion_37_FD_10681 | JGI IMG/M metagenome (IMG submission 10681)
AGCGATCGGGCTAGCAGACCTTGCCGTTAAGGCCGGTGCAAAGGCGATAGTTTCATCTCCACTTGAAGTCGAAGGAATTAGAGATCGCATCGGGCCAACGCCTGCAATCATCACTCCTGGTGTTCGTCCTGCCGGTTCGGCTTCTGGAGATCAAATGCGAGTTATGACTCCAAAAGAAGCGATGACGGCTGGATCGACCTATCTCGTAATTGGACGACCAATCACATCACTCTATAGCTCGGGCCTGGATGCGATGAGCGAGAAGGCAAAGCAGATTCTCGATGACGCCACTTCCTCCTAAACTCACACCGGAAGCCAGGGCGGCTGCACTCCTTGCTGCTGCGGCGGCTCGTAAAGAGCGCTCTGAGATGAAGGCTCGGTTGCGAAGTTCTGAGACCAGCATCTTTGATGTGATCAACACTGCCGATCCGGCGATCCAGAAGATGCGAGTTCGTGAATTGTTAGAGTCTGTGCCAGGAGTTGGTAAGTTACGTGCACAGGCAATCATGGAGAGAGCGAAGATCTCGCCAACGCGGAGAATTGCTGGTCTTGGAAGAAATCAGATCACTGCACTGAAGGGGGAGCTCGCGATGTCGAAGGTTGACCCTGAGAGAGGCACCTTGATCGTAATGTCAGGGCCTGGCGGTGTTGGGAAGAGCACGATCACCAAAGAGTTAAAGAGCGACCCAAGGTTCTGGGTATCCATCTCTGCAACAACGAGAGATCCACGCGAGGGTGAACGTGAAGGCGTGGATTACTTCTTCTATAACGATTCCAAGTTCGATCAGATGGTCGCTGCTTCGCAATTCTTGGAGTGGGCAGAATTTGCCGGTGCTCGCTACGGCACTCCGCGAGAACCAATCGAGCATTGGTTAGCCCTTGGAAAGAACGTACTCTTAGAGATCGAGATTGAAGGTGCTCGTCAGGTCCGAAGCGCCGATCCGCAGGCTATGCTCGTCTTCATCGCCCCTCCATCTTGGGATGAGTTGAAGGCCCGATTAGAGGGCCGAGGAACCGATACGCCCGAACGGCAGGCTGCGCGACTGGCTCTGGCCGAGGTCGAGATGGCTGCGGCAGGGGAGTTCGATCATATTCTCGTAAATCACCAAGTCGGAGAGCTTGTCGAGGAACTGGTATCCTTGGCGACTTCACACCTTCGGTAGTGAAGTGAACCGGCGAGTATCTGCCTATAGATTTGAATGAAAGAGGATCGCATGAGCTCAATGTCGAATATGGATGGAATCACGAATCCTTCGATCGATGAACTTCTCGAGAAGGCCGGCTCTAAGTACAGCCTCGTCCTGTACGCAGCAAAGCGTGCTCGTCAGATCAACGCTTACTACTCACAACTCGGTGAGGGCCTCCTTGAATATGTAGGACCACTTGTTGAGACCTATGTTCATGAGAAGCCACTCTCGATCGCACTCCGCGAGATCAACGAGGGTCTACTCACCATTGAGAATCTAGAGCCTAAGGCTCAAGAAGCAACCGCTTAATCACCTCACTCGGAATTTCTTATGTTCCCCCGTGGTCGCGAAGTTATCCTTGGCGTCGGCGGGGGAATTTCTGCATATAAGAGCGCTGATCTCATCCGGCGCTTGCAAGATCATGGCTTCCTTGTAACAGTGATACCAACCCGCTCATCTCAGAACTTTGTCGGTAACGCCACGTGGGCTGCACTCTCAGGAAGACCTGTCTACGATGATTTATGGAGCGATGTTCACAGCGTTCCTCATATCTCCCTTGCCAAGAGCGCCGATGCGATCGTCATAGCTCCGACGACTGCTGATCTGGTTGCGCGAATTGCACAGGGTCGAGCTGATGATCTGCTCACCAACATTCTCTTAGCTACAACATCTCCCATCTTGCTCGTACCAGCGATGCATCCAGAGATGTGGCTCAATGCTGCGACCCAGGCGAATGTCGCAACGCTTCGATCTCGGGGGATTGTTGTTCTCGATCCAGATGAGGGTCGCATGACAGGTTCTGACACTGGAATCGGTCGTTATCCAGAGTCCCCAAAGATTATTAACGCCTTAAACGATCTGCTCTCATCTAAGGCTGACCTCATTGGTCGAAGCGTCTTGGTAACGGCTGGTGGTACCCAAGAGCCAATTGATCCAGTTCGATTTATTGGAAATCGATCCACCGGAAAGCAGGGGTATGCGGTTGCGTACGCTGCTGCAGCCCGCGGAGCTTCTGTCACGCTCATCGCTGCCAATTCTCACGAAGAGGCGATAGAAGGAATTACTACTATTCATGTTCAGAGCGCCGACCAGATGCATAAAGCGGTTCTCGAACACTTCGATCAGAGCAATATCGTCGTGATGACCGCTGCGGTTGCAGATGCAAAACCATTGCATCAAGCAGATCTAAAGATCGAGAAGGTTTCTTACCATTCTATTGAATTGACCCCAACGGTCGATATTCTCAAAGAGCTGGGCGATCGTAAGAAGTCGCAGATCCTCGTTGGTTTCGCAGCTCAAACGGGGGATGGCGCTATCGCAAAGGCAAGAGAAAAGTATCTGAATAAGAAGCTTGATCTCATCTATGTGAATGATGTCTCAGGGGGAGCGATCTTTGGCTCTGACCAAACCTCTGGCTCGATCCTGGATGGCAGTGGCATTGTTGAGGAGTTAGCAGGGGTTAGTAAAGTGACACTCGCCCATAAACTTCTCGATTTGGCGAGCGATAAGTTAAGTTAGGCCAATGACCAAGCGCCTCTTTACATCAGAATCCGTGACTGAAGGCCATCCAGACAAGATGGCTGACCAGATTTCAGATGCAATTTTAGATTCTCTTCTCAGCCAAGACTCGACCTCGCGAGTGGCCGTTGAAACGTTGATCACTACTGGACAGGTTCACGTAGCCGGTGAAGTGACTACGAGCGGTTATGCCGATGTCATGAATATCGTTCGTGAAACCGTGCTCGAGATCGGTTACGACTCATCAGATAAAGGCTTCGACGGAAACTCTTGTGGTGTCTCACTCTCTATTGGCCAACAGTCGAAAGATATCGCCCAAGGAGTTGACTCTGCCTTTGAGAAGCGTGTTAGTGCTTCTGCCGACCCGCTAGATCTTCAGGGAGCGGGCGATCAAGGCCTCATGTTCGGTTACGCCTGTGATGACACTCCTGAACTCATGCCGCTTCCGATCGCCCTTGCACACAAACTTTCGATGCAGCTTGCAAAGGTCCGCAAATCGGGGGAACTTGCATACCTCCGTCCTGATGGAAAGACTCAGGTCACGATTGAATACGACGGTGATCGCGCGATTGCACTCAATACGGTCGTCGTCAGTTCGCAGCATGCAGCCGATGTTGATATCGATTCGAAGCTTGCACCCGAGATCAAGAAGTATGTGATCAACCCAGTAATTGCAGATCTGGCAATCGATATTTCTTCAGTACGGACTCTCATTAATCCAACCGGCCGCTTTGTTATCGGGGGACCCATGGGTGACGCTGGCCTTACGGGAAGAAAGATTATTGTTGATACTTATGGCGGCATGGCCCGTCATGGTGGCGGAGCTTTCTCAGGTAAGGATCCATCAAAGGTAGATCGCTCTGCAGCGTATGCAATGCGGTGGGTGGCGAAGAATGTTGTTGCCTCTGGCCTTTCAACCCGTTGTGAAGTTCAGATCGCCTATGCAATCGGAAAGGCTCAGCCGGTAGGACTCTTCGTTGAGTGCTTTGGAACAGAGAAGGTCCCAGTCTTGGCTATCGAAGCTGCCATTGAATCTGTCTTCGATCTTCGACCAGCTGCAATCATTCGCGATTTGGATCTACTACGTCCGATCTACTCACTGACAAGCTCGTACGGCCACTTCGGACGCGAACTTCCAGAATTTTCATGGGAGCGCACTGATCGGGCCCAGGCTCTTCAAAACGCAGTCAAGGGCTAATTGATCGTGGCTGAGGTAAAGCCACTCAAGTTAAAGGTGGAGAAGGCGCAGAAAGTANGCCGAACTCTTCTTGAAGATCCCTTCGTCGATGTAATCGTTGATCTTCCCTTCTTCCATGCTGAAGAAGTATTCACCTACAAACTTATTGAAGGATGTGAAGGGGTTCAACCTGGAGACCTGGTTTCACTCCCATTTGGAAATGCAATCGCTCAAGGAGTAATACTCTCTCGGTCTGCAGTGCCATCAACCACGGGAAAGATTAAGTCAGTTCACTCTCTGATCTCTTCAGTGCCAGTCTTTACGCCTGAACAGATCACCCTGGCTCGCGCCATCGCTAAACGATATGCCACGGATACCTGGTCAGTATTGGGCAGCATGAGCCCACCTTTCTCGATCACGGGAGAGCGAGCATTCTCAAAGACCGTGATGAGTCAGCCTGGACCTCGGTTCTTTCAGGAGATCAATGAGAAGTCCTTGCCTAAATCCCTTATTAAACGAGTTCAGAGCCGAGATCAACTCCGTGATCTCGTGCTTCTCCCTGCCTCTCAAGAGCCGTACACAATCCTTATGAAGATCGCTCGATCCAGAGCCACGCTGGGAAAGGTCGTAGTTGTTCTGCCGGACCAGAAGGATCTACTTGCGAGTGCGCGAACCTTGGAGAATGAAGCGATTCCATATATTGCACTGAGTTCGGCACAAACGAAGAGCGAGCGGTATGGCGCATACCTTCAGGCGAACTGTGCAGCCTCGGGAATCATCCTCACGCTACGAAATGGAACACTCCTGCATCTCGGAGCGAACGACACCTTGATTCTCTTCAATGAGGTGGAGAGTCATCATTACGAGCGGCGATCACCCACCTGGAATAGTCGAGATATCGCTCTCTTGCGTAGCTCTGCGAACTCGGTGATCTTCGTATCAAACTCACCCTCTGTCGAAATTGTGAGACAGGTTGAGGGTAAATGGTTAATTCCTCATCTCTATCCTCGGACAAAGATTAAACGCCTCTCATTTCTTGCTGCTGACGGAAGAGAACCAGAGATCTTTCCGCAGATTCGTGAAGCGCTCAATCGCGGAAGCGTCCTCATCTCAGTGGGAAACGCTGGGTATGTCGAAGGATTCTCGTGCGCGAAATGCCGAACAAAAGCAACGTGTTCATGTGGTGGGAAATTGCGAGTTCCGAAAGAAGGGGCCAATCCCGAATGTGCATTATGTAGTGAAGTCACGTTTAACTGGCACTGTCAGTGGTGTAACGGTGAGAAGATGTGGGTGACGCATAGAGGTGCCGTGAGAACCGCTTCTGAATTTGGACGCGCCTTCCCTCAGGCGAAGGTGATTCAATCATCGGGGGATTCGCAGATAGCGAGCCTTCCTGAAGGAAAATCACTTGGTGATTGCAACTCTTGGGGCTGAACCGGTTGGAATGTATGCAGGTATCTTCGTTCTAGATGCGCAACTGGCATATTCACAAGTACAACTACGTAGCCAAGAGGAAGTTCGTTCACATTGGTTCAAGCTCCTATCTCTGCTGCAACCCGACGGAGCTTTCTACCTTTCATTGCCCTCATCAGAGACGATTTCCCAAGGCCTCGTTCGAGCAGATTCCTATGACCTAGCTTCCAGAGAGATGCATGAACGACACGATGCCAAACTCCCGCCGTACTTCAAGTTGATGATCTGCGAAGGTCCGTTCTCTGATCTTGCAAAGATCTCCGAACTTCTTGAAGTTAGAGGCTTTATCTCGTTTCCTCTACCTCAGACAAAGGATGGTAAAGGTCGCCTGCTTGTGAAGTATGAGGTCGCAAAAGGTGAAGAGATCTCAGAGTTCTTCGCCAGCCTTCAGAGAGTGCGAGCCGCCCAGAAGCGAGAGGTCTTTGCGCTCCGCTTTGATCCTTACTCGATTGCGTAAGACGTAAGTGTAAAACAGGTAGAATGGCCTCATGGCGATTCAACCAATTAGGTATTTTGGCGATCCGGTACTTACAACACCTGCTACTGCAGTCGTGGATTTCGACAAGGAGCTTCGGACCCTCGTAGCTGATCTCACCGACACGATGCATGATGCCCCAGGGGCTGGTTTGGCCGCCCCACAGATAGGCGTCTCGCTCCGTGTCTTCGTCTGGGATGTCGATGATGTTATAGGGCACCTCATTAATCCAACATTAGATCTCAGTGATGAGATGCAAGATGGTGAAGAAGGTTGTCTCTCATTTCCCGGAGTTTATGCCGATACTCCGAGAGCACTTCGTGCGGTTGCAAAGGGTTTCAACATGCATGGTGAGCCGATTACTGTCGAAGGAACTGAATTTCTAGCGAGAGCGCTTCAGCACGAAACCGATCACCTCAACGGCATCCTCTTTGTCGATCGAATGACCGTAGAACTTAGAAAGAATGCGATGAAGGAGATTCGCGAGAGCGAATGGTTTGGGACAGCAGCTGCAAGTGGTGAAGCTCCCATCATTAAAGTCTCACCGCACAACACCTTCGGCCTCGGAAACTAGGGTCACTATCTAGTGCAGATCTCAGTAGCTTCATCTTCGCTCATCAGCGTTCCAATAATTGAAGCGATTCAAGAGTCTCGTCACACCCTTGCTTCGATCATTACTCATCCTGATCGAAAGGTGGGGCGTGGCCAGAGTGAGAGCGCCAATCCGCTGGCACAGTGGGGAGTAGAGCGGGGTTTCGTGGTCGCAAAGCCTGCTGATATCTCAGAGATCAACAAACATCTTTTGGAGGCTCAGCCTCAGCTTGTCATCACTGCCTCATACGGCAAACTCATTCCGCCAGAATTGCTTCACGGCCCACGTTTTGGTTGGCTCAATCTTCACTTCTCCCTTCTTCCGCGCTGGCGTGGCGCTGCTCCGGTTCAATGGGCGATTCTTGAAGGCGATGAAGTCACTGGTATCTCGATTTTCAAGCTGGATAAAGGAATGGATACCGGTCCCATATATCTCCAAGAGGAGATGCACATCGACGATGATGCGACGACTGAAGAGCTCCTTGAGATCATGGCGCAGCGTGGTGGGGCAGCNATTATTGACGTGATTGAGAAGATCGCCAGCGGTGAGAAGCCGAAGAATCAGAGTCTTTCAGGTGTGACGCTCGCCCCAAAGATCTCCAAGGAGATGGGAGAGATTGACTGGAACGACTCTGCAATAAAAACCTTACGGAAGATTCGAGCCCTGTCGCAGAAACCAGGAACATACACATACTTTCGTGGGGCAAAGATCACGATCCACCAAGGGAAGATCTCGCCAACACTTTCAGATTCGAAGGCAATTGGCGAAGTGTGGAGCGAGGGAAGTTCGACCTTTGTGCAGTCAGCGGATCTTGTAATCGAAATTGGAGAAGTAACTCCTGCTGGAAAGAAGCGAATGCCAGCAGCGGACTTTTTGCGAGGTGCGCGCGTAGAACCAGGTGAGAGGTTCACGACTCTTGGCTAAATCGGATTTCAAACGGCCTAAACCTGACCAATCTCGAAGGATCGCCTACACCCTCATCTCACAGGTTAATCGAGAGGGCGCCTTTGCAAATATTCGACTACCTCAATTGCTTGCGGATTCGACACTCGATGAGCGTGACCGTTCTTTTGCTACCGAACTCAGTTACGGGACTCTTCGTATGCAGGGCAAGCATGACTTCGCCATTCGCGGCAAGATCGATCGCCCTTTTGAGAGCTTAGATCATGCCGTTGTTGATCTTCTTCGCATGGGTCTTCATCAAATCTTCGAGATGAGAGTTCCGGACCATGCCGCAGTCGATGCGACGGTTGAGCTTGCCCGGTCTGTTGCGGGTGAAGGTAAGGCGTCTTATGTGAATGCGATCTTACGTTCGGTTCTACGGGACCCACCAAACTTTGACGAAGAAGACGATCTTGGTACTCGTTATTCACATCCTGATTGGATTGTTAAGGCCTTCAACGATCGACTCAAGGATCCAGATCGCCTCGTCACACTCCTTGAGTCACATAATCGACCGGTCGCCCCGCACCTCGTCGCTTGGCCAGGTCTATCTACCCGTGAAGAGCTTTTAACTGAAGGTGGGGAAGCGATATCTGAAGGTTCTTATGCAGTCAGATCCTCGAAGATGCCTGGTTCATACGCTGCAGTCCATGAACGTAGGGCTGGCGTTCAAGATTTAGGGTCACAACTCGTAAGTGAGATTTTCTTCAACACCGCAACGGATGAGCCTTACCTCAATTGGCTCGACATGTGCGCTGGTCCCGGCGGAAAAGCGGCGATGCTCTTCAATCTCATTCACACCCATAGGGTTAAAGATAATTTCACCGCAAACGAACCAACCGAACACCGCGCACGACTGGTAAGCCATGTAGTACCGCCGGCTAACGTTATTTCCCATCGAGGTGAGGATCTTCCGAGCCTACCCACCCGTTACGATCGAATCATTATTGATGCGCCATGCAGTGGCTTAGGTGCGCTTCGTCGTCGACCTGAAGCGCGCTGGCGCAAGACAATTGCGGACCTGAAGAATCTCGTAACAATCCAACGAGACCTTTTAGATGCCGGGGTGGCACTCTTGAATCCTGGGGGAGTTATTGCCTATGTCACCTGCTCACCCCACCGCAGTGAGACTTCTGCTCAAGTAGCAGACTTTCTCTACCGACATAAGGATTTTGAGTTGGCTGATCTCAACCCATTCATACCCGAGAGTGCCCGGGGGATGAATCTCGTAGAGGCCGATGGAACAATTCAAATGTGGACCGATATCCATGGAACCGACTCGATGTTCATGGCACTATTTCGTCGCAAGCAACCAGTAACGTAAGGGCATGAGCATGGCTAGAGTGATACGAATGTGTCCAAGCATTCTCAATGCTGACCACTCAAAGCTGCAGTTCGAGATCGACCGGGTCGCTACAGATTCCGATTTTCTTCACCTCGACGTGATGGACAATATCTTCGTCCCGAATATCACCTTCTCACTCGATGAGTCGAGATCAATCATTGAAGCGTCACCAATCCCAGTAGATGCTCATCTCATGATAAATAATCCAGATTCTGATGCGGTCAAGTATGCAAAAGCGGGTGCTGCGAACGTTACCTTTCATATCGAAGCCAGCGAGGACCCACTAGCCACGATATCTGCAATTAAAGCGGCCGGATCTCGAGCAAGCGTTGCGATCAAACCTGGCACGGCATTTAGTCGAGTTGAATCACTCCTGACCCAGATCGATATGTTGCTCGTGATGACTGTCGAACCTGGATTCGGTGGTCAGAAGTTCATGGCAGATATGATGCCAAAACTTCAAGAGGCAAGATCCGCTATCGATTCCATGGGCCGAGATATCTGGCTTCAAGTCGATGGGGGAATCGCGATGGAGACAATCGCTGTTGCCGCTGCGGCCGGAGCCGATGCCTTCGTTGCAGGAAGCGCAGTATATAAGGCCGAATCACCTGCACTGGCGCTTCAGGAGCTACGTAAATTGGCAACGCAGGCTGCATCTCTCGAGTAAAATCGGGGTATGAAGAACTTTGATGAGCTATTTGCTGAGTTAGCTGAAAAGTCTCAATCTCGCCCTGTGGGCTCTTCCACAGTCGACGCTCTTGATGCTGGCATTCACGCAATGGGCAAGAAGATCATTGAAGAGGCCGGGGAAGTCTGGCTCGCTGCCGAGCATGAGAGCGATGAAGCTCTTGCACTTGAGATCTCGCAATTGATCTATCGTCTACAAGTTCTGATGGTCTCAAGGGGTTTAACACCTCAAGATATCTACAAAGTTTTATAGTCCTATTCATCGTTCTACCGAGCAGGAGAAGCCATGCTAAAGATTGCTGTACCCAATAAAGGGTCATTATCCGATAGCGCATCACTCATGCTCCGTGAAGCTGGCTACCGGCAGCGCAATGATCCGAGAGATTTGATCCTCATCGATCCTGAAAATGACATTGAGTTCTACTACTTGCGCCCACGCGATATTGCGATCTATGTCGGCTCAGGTGAACTTGAACTTGGAATAACTGGACGAGATCTGCTGATCGATTCCGGTGTCAAAGCGAAAGAGGCCCTAGCCTTGGATTTTGGTCGATCAACATTTAGATTCGCCGCTCCCGCAGGAAAACCCATGGTGGAGAGTGACTTGGCAGGTCTGCGTGTCGCCACTGCATATCCTGGCCTTCTACAGCGCTACCTTGCAGATCGTTCTATCAAAGCCGAGGTCGTCAGTCTCGATGGAGCAGTCGAAAGTGCCATCCGTCTCGGTGTAGCCGATGCGATTGCTGATGTTGTCTCAACGGGTGGAACACTCCGTCAGGCAGGGTTAGCCACCTTTGGAGAGCCGTTGCTTGAGAGTGAAGCGATTCTCATTGAAGGAAATAGAGTTGTTCGCAATGATGCGATCGAGACCGTCATTCGTAGACTCAATGGTGTTGTGATGGCGCGTCAATATGTCTTGGTCGACTATGACGTCGCACATGAGAATCTCCAACAGGCTTGCGCATTAACACCCGGTATCGAGTCACCGACCATCTCACCTCTCCAAAAGGGCGATTGGAGCGCGGTGCGGGCGATGGTCAAGCGTAAAGAGATCAATAAGATCCTCGATGATCTCTGGAAGGTAGGCGCACGGGGGATATTAGTAACCGATATCCACGCCTGCCGACTCTAAATTTTTCTAATATCCGAGCAGAGGTAGTAAAGCTCTTAGATCACGGTGGTTGAGCACAACGTCTGAAACATCTTGCAACGCGGGCTTTGCACAAAATGCTACGCCAATATCTGCGCCTTGAATCATTGCGATGTCATTAGCGCCATCTCCAACCGCAACGCAGCGGGATGCACCATCTGCAAAGGAGGCGAGAGTCTGGGCCTTCATCTCGCGGTCCACAATCTCACCCAGAACTTCACCAGTGAGGATGCCATCTACAATTTCAAATCTGTTTGCCACAACGAGATCGATACCCAAAGGTGCGAGAACTTCATCGATCACATCATGAAAACCACCAGAGACGATTCCGACTCGAGCACCACGGGCATGAGCAGCTTCTACAAACTCCCGAGCACCCGAGGTAAGAGTGATCTTCTCTTTAACGCGTTGAAGTATCTCTGCCGGTTGTCCTTTAAGGAGCCGTACCCGCTCGATGAGAGAGGCCTTGAAATCCAATTCTCCCTTCATGGCGCGATCAGTAATCGCAGAAACTTGCTCGCCAACTCCAGCGAGGGCTGCAACCTCATCAATAACTTCTTGATTGATGAAGGTCGAGTCCATATCAAAGAGGATCGCCTCGCCACCAATTCTCACTTCACGCGTTGAGCGCACCGTTGTTGCTAACCCAAGGAGTCGAGCTTTTGAAAGCAGATCTTCGCGCACTGCCTGCGATCCACCTCCTTCAACCTGATAATCAATGTGAAGAACGGTGAACGATCCATCAATCGCAAGGTTTTGCGCGGTCACCTTCGCGCCACTGCTGATCACCTTGTGAAGATCTAAGACCTGCGCCGGCGAGAGTAAAGGCGCAACAGTTGTAGAGCGGTACGGGATCGTCGCTTCCGGCTGAGGAAGAGCGAACGCTGTGAAGTCATAGGCGATGTCGATCACACCGGCAGCGCTAACCTCGTCAAGGTCTGCGGATAATGGAGCGACATGATCAGGGCTCAATTCNACCAAGAGTGTGTAGATGAAGCGATCACGAACGACAAGGTTCTCAGCGCTCAAGACGGTCAGCGAGAAGGGCGCCAACACCTCTAGAACGGCGGAGAGTGGATCTCCTTGATTGACTCCTGAGGCGAGCAACAATCCCGTGAATTTTGTAGGCGCGGTCATAGGGAGAGGCTATCGGCTAGTGAGCACCGAAGCAGGTATCTTTCACTCCTGTGAGCCAGGTATTGAAATTCGATAGCGTCCGCGTGATTCGTGATGGATCGACGATCCTCGGACCCATCTCGCTCGAGATTTCTGAGGGCCAGCGATGGGTCATCGTAGGGCCCAATGGCGCAGGAAAGACGACGCTCTTCCAACTGGCAGCAACAAATATCCATCCGACCACAGGAACCGTTGAAGTTCTCGACTCCGTCATTGGTCGAACTGATGTCTTCGAACTCCGACCAAGAATCGGATTGATGACAACAAATTTGGTCACAACCATTCCAGAAGATGAGATTGTGATGGATCTTGTCATGAGCTCTGCCTACGCGATTATCGGGCGTTGGAATGAGAGCTATGACCTCTGGGATGAGTCCCGAGCCATGAGCCTGCTCACCACTCTGGGAGTTCGCGATCTAAAAGAGCGCACCTTCGGAACCTTGAGTGAAGGTGAAAAGAAGCGTGTTCTGATTGCGAGAGCGCTGATGCCCAATCCCGAACTTCTGCTCCTTGACGAGCCAGCAGCTGGGTTGGATCTATCCGGTCGAGAAGATCTTCTCAAGCGCCTGGATGCACTTGCTGCCGATCCGCTCTCACCTGCAACGTTAATCGTTACCCATCATCTCGAAGAGATTCCGCACGGAACAACTCATGCGCTCTTGCTGAAATCTGGCCAGGCCGTTGGTATGGGTTTGATCAATGAGGTTCTCACCTCAGAAAATCTCTCAAGTGCGTATGGCATTGCGATCTCGGTCATTAATGAGGGCGGTCGCTTCTTCGCTCGCGCTTTGTAATCTCGTTCATGGAATCGTTGCGCTCCCTCCTTCCACGCGAATGGTCGCGACTTTTGGTCGACCATCTCCCTCTGCTGGACTTAATCGATGCTGCGATCGGTGAGTCTGCAACCAATCCAGATCGCGATCAGATCTTCGCCGCCTTCGCACTTCCTCCAGTTTCAGTCAAAGTGGTGATCCTTGGTCAGGATCCATATCCGCAGAGCGAGAATGCACACGGCCTTGCCTTCTCGATTCCACACTCTGTCAGAAAGTTTCCACCGACGCTCTCTAATATCTTCAAGGAGTATCACGCTGATCTAGGTTTCCCAATACCCGAATCAGGTGATCTGACTCAGTGGCGCAATGACGGAGTTTTACTCTTGAACTCAATACTGACGTGCGAGCCCGGAAAGTCGCTCTCTCATGCATCTATCGGTTGGCAGGAATTCACCAATGCCGTTCTTGCATCAGTGGTCACTCCAAAAACCGTCGGAATTTTATGGGGGGAGAGCGCTAAAAAGTTCTCACACTATTTTGAGAGCGATGCTCTGATTACCAGTGTTCACCCAAGCCCCTTAAGCGCCTATCGAGGCTTCTTTGGTAGCTCGCCCTTTTCTCGGTGTAATGAGATTCTGGAATCGAAGTCAATTGAACCGGTTAATTGGCTCCTGCAAAGTGGGAGATGATTCCGAGCCAAATTGCAACAGAATTACCGATGAGAAAGGCAAAGAGCGCAGTTCCAATGCCAAGTGTCCCGCCTAGTAAAGCACCAATGATGAGGGCGGTGATCTCAATCGCTAGTCGAACTCGAGCAACGCGAACCCCAGTTCGTTGATGGAGCGCTGTCATCAAACCATCGCGCGGACCCGGCCCCAAGCCAGTTGTGATGTAGAGCGTAGAGCCGAGCCCAACGAGAGCGATTCCTGTAACGACCATGAGAAGCGAGAGTAGAAAGTTACGATGAACCACTGGAACGACATCTACTGCAATTTGAATAAAGAGCGAGATCACGCAGATATTTGCCAACGTACCGAAACCTGGACGTTCCCGCATCGGAAGCCATAAAAGGAGAACGAGAAATCCGATAATGAAGGTGCATTCACCGATAGAGAAGGGCGTGTGCAACGAAAGTCCTTGAGCAAGCACTGACCATGGTGCATTTCCAATATGGGACTCAATGATAAGACCATCACCGAATCCAAAGATCGCCAGTCCAAAGAGCAAGATAGCCACCCGACTCATTGAGAGATCCCATCGACCATTGCTCGTCCAAAGCATGCGGGGGATAGTCCGTTGCGGATACAAAATCTTCAATAGACCCTGACGGCCGCTAGGTTCAGCTCTTTTCTGCTCGCTCACCTGTAGAGTCTACCTATGTTTCACTTCACATACCTTCAAGCGATCGTTGTCGGATTACTCCAAGGGGTTACTGAACTCTTCCCGATATCCTCTCTTGGTCATGCAGTTCTCGTGCCGGCGTGGCTTGGTGGCAGTTGGAAGAGCTTCGCGGCTGATCCTCAATACCTTCTCATTGCCGTTGCTTTCCACCTTGCGAGCGCGATAGCTCTCTTCATCATCTTTGGTCGACGTTGGCTCAACATTCTTGGCTCTGCACTTCGTGGTCTTCGGAAAGATCCATCTGCAGGATCAGGTCTTCCGCTCTTACTTCGTCTTATCGTAGGAACGCTCCCAGTTGCACTCCTGGGTCTTGCCCTCAACAAATTCTTTGAGAAGAACTTTGGAAAGCCACTCTATGCTGCTTGCTTCCTGACTATTAATGGTCTGATCCTCTTCGGTGTTGAGCGTCTCACTGATCGTCGTCATGCCCACGCCATGGCAAAAGATTCGAATACCGCCATAGTTGAACGCGTCTCTCTTGGGCAAGCCCTCGTGGTCGGAGTTGGTCAGAGCACCGCACTCTTCGCCGGTATTTCTCGTTTCGGCGTCTCTATTAGCTTTGGAATGATGCGTGGTCTTTCACGTTCGGTCGCAGCCGACTTTGCTTTTCTCCTTGCCTTCCCGGCCATCCTCGGAGCATCTCTCTTTAAACTTCCACAATTGATGCATCACGGAGCTATAGCCGCGGGATCAAACGGCGCGCTACTGGCCGGAACTATTGCGGCGTTTATCGCTACATTTATCTCGGTAAAATTCTTGGTCAAATATTTTCGAAGTAATACGCTACGGCNCTTTGCACTGTACTGCTTATTAGTGGGCGTGATTTCCATTTTGCGCTTTGGAGTATTTGGTTCTTAATGTTTATCGGATTCGGGACTCTTCTCAATGTGTTGGGAATCATGGGCGGTAGTGTCATCGGCGTTCTCTTTGGGAACAGAATTCCCGAGAAGACCCGTTCGCTCATCACAGATGCACTCGGGTTAGTCACCTTCGTTGCCGCCGCTGACGCACTTCGTATCGTATGGAACCCGATCTACTCCAAGGCTCTCCCTAGTGGTTGGACTTTGCTCACCATCATCGTTGCTCTCGTTCTTGGAGCCCTGATCGGCACCTTGCTTCGAATAGAAGATCACCTTGAATCTTTTGGACATCAGCTACGTAAGCGCTTCTCTGGCTCAAGTAGGGGCAACTTCATTGAAGGGTTCATGGCAGCGTCTCTACTCTTTGCGATTGGTCCACTAGCGATACTTGGCTCTATTTCAGATGGAATGGGAAATGGTCATCAACAACTCATTTTGAAGAGCATATTGGACTGCATTACATCGATCGCCTTCGCCGCAACGTTCGGCTGGGGCGTCCTCGCTCATTCATTCCAGTTGGAATCTACCAAGGGCTCTGGACGATTGCTGGTTGGGGATTAGGTAATGTAATGAATGGCTACCAGGTAGGTGCAATGACTGCGGTAGGCGGAATCCTTCTCACTGCTATCGGATTGAGAATTCTCAATATCAAGGTGATTGCTATCGGGAACTTACTGCCGGCGATCTTCCTGGCACCACTCATCGCAACAGCAGCACATCAATTTATTTAGAATTATTTAGATTGAGTTAGTACTTACTCGCATCGATCACGAAGCGGTATTTCACATCTGAAGCGACCGTACGATCGTATGCGGTATTGATGTAGCTGGGTTCGATAACCTCTACATCGCTAACGATCTGATGTTCTGCACAGAAATCGAGCATCTCTTGTAGCTCTGGGATTCCACCAATCATCGATCCTGCGAGCGAACGTCGTGCTCCAATAAGAGTTCCGACCTTAATGGCTAGGGGAGCACTTGGGAGTCCAATCATTACCAAGGTGCCATCGACCTTAGTCAGCGAGAGATACTTCTCAATCGGCAGATCTGCAGAGACGGTATTGAGGATGAGATCGAAGTGGCGCTTATGTGCTGCAAAAGCCTCGTCTGAATCCAAGACGAGAAATTCATCTGCGCCCATTGCAAGAGCATCGGCCTTCTTATTCGGTGAATGGGAGAGGACTGTTACGTGGGCACCCATGGCCGCTGCAAACTTCACTCCCATATGACCGAGTCCACCGAGACCCATGATTGCAACTTTCTTACCCGGACCAGCTTTCCAATGGCGCAGAGGGGAGTAGAGAGTTATGCCTGCACACATCAAAGGGGCGACACCTTCCATCGGAAGGTTCGCCGGCACGTGAACCGCATAATCTTCATCGATGACAAAATTGTTTGAATAACCACCAAAGGCAATATTTTTCGTATTGCGTTCATAGGTGTTGTACGTTCCAGTCATTCCGCCTAAGCAGTACTGCTGCTTTCCGGCTAGACAGTTCTCACATTCTCGGCAAGAATCGATGAAGACACCGATTCCAATCAGATCTCCAACTTTAAACTTTGATACAGATGAACCAATCTGGGTAACTCGACCAACGATCTCGTGGCCAGGAACCATTGGGAAGAGGCTTGCGCCCCACTCCTCTCGTACCTGATGAATATCTGAGTGGCAGATACCGCCATATGAGATATCAAGGGCGACATCCTTCACGCCTAGTTCGCGACGCGTAAAGGTGAATGGCTCAAGCGGAGTGTTTCCTGCAAGTGCGGCGTAGCCCTTTGATTCCATGAAGATCTCCTTATAAGTGGGGGTCTTGCGGTAAGAGTTTGGAAAGAGAGTTAAATACCTTGGAAGGGTAGCGGCTCAGGGCGAGCGGCGCGCGCCGAACGACTTGTTACACGACGCATATGATGGCGACGGCAGAGAACTTCATACCCGATTGCATCTGGATCCTGTGTATCTCCGACTACAACTTGCTCGCCTTCGGTAATCATCTCGCCATAGGCAACACGAGCATTATGGGTTGCACGAGATCCACACCAGCAGAGCGCTTCAACTTGCAATGGCAAAACTCGATCTGCAAGTTCAACGAGCCGAGCAGAACCTGGAAAGAGTTTCGTTCGAAAATCAGTCAAGATACCGAATGCATAGACATCGATTCCAAGCCCATCAACTATCTGGGCAAGTTCTTCGATCTGCTTCGCATCAAAGAACTGCGTCTCATCACTGATGATAAAATCGACGCGCTCACCACGACTGAGCATCTCAACAACAAATTTATGAAGGTCTAACCCATTACTGACCTCAACCGCTTCACTCTTGAGTCCAAGGCGGCTAGTGATCATGCCTGGGCCACCGCGGTCCTTGTTTGTGAAGATAACTCCGGTGCGACCCCGGCTCTGGTGGTTATGCGCTGTTTGTAAGGCGAGCGTTGACTTACCGCTATCCATGGTTCCGCAGTAATAGGTGAGCTCGGCCATGGCCGTATCCTGCCACTACCTGATGGATTCTCAGAGGTTCTCTGGTCGAGAGCCTGGGAGTTATAACGAGATATGAGTAACTGTGTGTCCGAACGGGGACTTGAACCCCGAACCCCTTGCGAGGACTAGCACCTCAAGCTAGCGCGTCTGCCAATTCCGCCACCCGGACGAGTGTCTACCCCCTAGCTGGCTGCTAAGGATCAGTGGAGAAATATAGCAATCTCTGTCGTGCGTGGGAAATGGAGCGATTGTGGTGCAGGATTGGCACATGACCCAGAACAATGAGAATCCCGCAGACTCAAATGGCTACAACCTCACTCCCGCCCAAATGGCAGAGATGGAGGCCGATGTTATTTCACTCCTTCAGGGATTGATCCAGATTCCCAGCGTCAACTACGGCGAGGGTAAGGGCGATGAGAAAGCGGTTGCTGAGTATTGCGCCGCTAAATTGGCCGAAGTTGGTATTGAATCGGAACTCATTGAGACCGCGCCCAATCGCGTCAACGTCGTAGCGAAGATTAAGGGTGCGGATCAGAGCCGTCCAGGAATCGTCGTTCATGGCCATCTCGATGTTGTTCCAGCAAATGCTGATGACTGGAGTGTTGATCCATTTAGCGGAGTTATCAAAGATGGATTCATTTGGGGTCGTGGCGCTGTTGATATGAAAGATGGCGATGCGATGTTCCTCGCGGTCGTTCGTGCCTGGGCTCGAGCCGGTTTTGTTCCACCACGAAATGTCTTGTTGATCTTCTTCGCAGATGAAGAAGCGGGAAGCGTCTATGGCTCTCGATGGCTAGTAAAGAATCGTCCTGAACTCTTCGACGGATATTCGGAGGCGATCTCAGAAGTTGGCGGTTTCTCAGTCACTATTACGGGTGGCCACCGTCTCTACTTCGTTGAAACTGCTGAAAAGGGAATTCAATGGATGAAGCTCACCGCCACTGGAAACGCGGGTCATGGGTCATTTATCAATCCTGCGAATGCTGTAACAAAGTTGGCACGCGCAATCGCTCGTATTGGTGAACACCAATGGCCGCAACGTGAGACTAAGACTGGTTCAAAATTCTTCTCCAAGATTGCCGAACTTGTGGGGGAGGCCTACGACCCAGCAAATCCACGTCCGCTCTTGAAGCACATCGGTGGTGCTGCCCGCATGATGGGCGCCACAGTTCAGAACACAGCGAATCCAACGATGCTGGAAGCTGGTTATAAAGCGAATGTAATCCCGGGATCTGCGTCAGCAGTGGTCGACGGGCGTTTTCTTCCAGGCTTTGAAGATGAGTTAGCAAGTACCGTGAAGCAACTCGCTGGCGATGATGCAACGGTCGAGGTAATGATCCGCGATAAGGCGCTAGAGGTTGATTTTGATGGTCCACTCGTTCAAGGAATGTGCGATGCGATCATCGCTGAGGATCCCGAGGGCGTTCCAGTTCCGTATCTTATGAGTGGCGGTACTGATAATAAAGCGCTCTCAGATCTCGGAATCATCGGTTATGGATATAGTCCAGTGAAGTTGCCAGATGATCTCGACTTCTTCGCACTCTTCCACGGAGTAGATGAGCGAATTCCAGTAGATGGCCTGATCTTTGGAGTCCGCGTCCTCGCGCGATTCCTATCTAACTGCTAATTTCTAGATCTTATAAAGCTGAGATCTCATCCAAAGCGATTTTGACGGGATCGGGCAGAACGATCTCCTCTGAGGCTAAGACGCCTCTTAATTGAGCACCTGTACGAGCACCAATGATCGCGCTTGAAACACCGGCGTTATCTCGAACCCATGCGAGAGCAACCTCAAGAGGGCTATACCCCAATCCTTGCGCGGCGACGCAGACTGCTTCAACAATTGAACGTGATCGCTCATCTAAATAGGGCGAAATGAATTCGGCGAAGTGCGGACTTGCGCCACGCGAATCTGATGGCGTGCCATTTCGGTACTTACCAGTGAGAACCCCGCGACCAAGCGGTGACCAGGCGAGAACTCCAACACCAAGTTCTGCTGTCGCTGGAAGTAGCTCGCTCTCCATCGATCGATTGAGAAGCGAGTACTCGGTCTGGATGGATGTGATGGGGCTCTTTCCGAAGAGTGGATTCTGTAGGGTTGCAGCTCGGGCTAACTGCCAAGCGGCAAGGTTTGCAAAACCAACATATCTCGCCTTTCCAGAGGTCACGGCGTAATCCATCGCGGCCAGCGTCTCAT
>TBL_comb48_EPIDRAFT_1001199_pt1 | contig 19398 bp, 16 predicted proteins | sample TroBogEpilimnion_37_FD_10681 | JGI IMG/M metagenome (IMG submission 10681)
TGAATCTCGTCGGCGACCACGAGATCCCATCTCTTGCGCAGAGCCCACTCAGCAAACGGTGTGCGCCAGGCGGAATCGTAGTTGATGACGACGACAACCGGCACGCCGCGGGCCTTCCCCAGTTGGATCTGGCGCTCGGCCTCGTCTCGTTTCTTCTTGACGCTGGCGAAGGAATCATCCAGGGGAACCACCATGTAGGGCACGGTCGAGTGCAACTGGAACTGCGGCTTCCAGACCTGCACAACGCGAAGCGGGCAGAGGACGAGGATCAGCTGAAACCCATGCTCGGCGCAGAGGTAAACGGTCATGGCGGACTTGCCGGTACCCATGACGGCGGCGATCATGGCGCCTCGTTTGCCGCGGCTGAAGAGATCCCGGACAAACGTCACGGCATCTTGTTGGTGCCGCCAGGGAGTGGTGCGGAGAACGGAATGGGCGTGCGGACCGCTCATCTCGCACTCCCTTCGCGCGACACACCACGAGGTGCGTATCCGGCCGCCGCGAAGTGCGGGCGAAGACGGGCGATGCGCTGATAGAGAGTCGACCTCGAGATGCCGAGTACCCGGCTCGCCTCAGTCGGCGAGTATTCGAGCAGCACCAGAATCAGTTGGCGGTCGGAAGTCTGAAGGGAAGCAGAGATGCGGTCCAGATCAGCATTAAAGTTGAGGTCGGAAGCGTCATCGCTGCATGTGTGATTTGCGGCGGCGTCAATCGATACTTCCTGTGACATCGGCCGCGTTGACCGCACCAGTGAGGTGATCCGCGATGCGACAACGCGCTCCATAAACGTCCGAAGGGAGGCACGCGATGCATCGAATTGCGGAAGGGACCGCCAGCATGCGGCGAGTGCTTCCTGCTGGAAATCGTCGCGTTCAGCGAGACGAGCGGCGCCACTCAGCACTGCGGCTCGTGCCCGGGCCTGTGCCACTCGAAGAGCCAGTGGATACGCCTGCTGGAAAGCCATCTCAGGCATGCCGGCGGCCTCCGTTTGCTGCGACGCGATGCTCGATTTCCATCGAGAAAGGCAGGCCGGCTTTGATTTCGAGAATGCGGATCTCGCCGGAGTCGACCTCACGCACGTACTCGAAGAGTTCCGCGACCTGCGGCTTCAGATCAAAGTCCGCAGGGATACTCTTGGCCGGTGCGGCACATCCAGAACCGAACTTGAGATCGCGGACCGCCGTCGGCCACGGATCGAGGACCAGTTCGCCGCGCTCAATCCGCAGGTATTCGAAGCGGCCGTAGCCGAGGGCAGTCATCTCCGAGACGAAGTCTCGCTCGGTAGGCCGGAGGTCGCGGGTGGAAACAGGGCGGCTCATTGAGCCACCTCCGCGAGTTCGCCGCCGCCCTGGCGGCTCGACAGCCACGCCTTTACGTCCGAAGGCGCGTAACGGATCATCTGTCCGATACGGTGGAAACGAGGTCCTTTGCCGTCGGTCCGCCACGTTCGGAGCGTGCCGAGAGACACCTGAAGCGTCTCGGCCAGATCCTTTTCTTCAATTAGTGTTTCGAGTGGTTTGTCGCTCATTTTGCCCGTCCATCGCGCTTTGTGCGCGCTTGGTACAAGGCGATGATCAGACGGAACCGCGTGAGCGATTCAATATGAGCGATGTAAGCGAAAAGTGTAAGCGACGGCTATTTTCGAAGCTTCTTCGGCAGCGGAAGGCGAAGCGTTTCTTCGATTCGCTTCGACTTGCTGGACGTGTCGGTGAGGTCACCTCGCACCCACTTGTAAAAGTCGGGCCCTTTTACCTGAGCGGCCGTCTGTATTGCGGCGTTCGTGCACCCGTTTTCAAGCTTGAATCGCTCGACGGCCGGTCGCCGCTGCTCGACCGGTGTCACTGGGACCTGATCGCTGTCAGTGGGTTCCATCGCCACGAAATGTCCTTCGTTGTCCAACCCAACCCGATCCTCCATGGACACGAACTCGCACTGCCGGCGGAACAGACTCTGCTGAAGATCGACTGTGAGATAGCTGCTGGTCGGGGCGACCGCTACGAATGCGCCCGAACTGTCGAGTAGGATCTGCCTGAGTCCGTTGGCGAAGTTGTCGACGGTAGCAGCAGCCAGAAGGAAAACAGGTTGATTGCGCGTCGTACGGCTCGTCGAGAGTCCGACCTCCCAGATGCTCCGGGATCGCGGACGCAGTTGCTGGTAGCGAACACAGAGCGCGTCGGCCATAGGGCGAATGAGGCCCTCGACATCCAACTCGTGGATTAGGGCCTCTTTGGAAGTAATTTCAAGGTTCGAACACCATCGTTCCGAGTGGCGGCAGATGGCCGCGAAGGTGCCGTCCTCGTAATCGACGATTCTTCTGGGACAGTCGGCGTTGCGTGGATGTGGACAGGGATAGCGGGCCCCGAAATCCTCCGTCGGCCGGAGATGAGGCCGTACCAAAGGGAAGTCCTCGCCGCAGACGTGCTCCCAGTATGCCGGGACATCACAAAGCCCCGGAATGGTTTCAAGCGCGCGCCATAGCCTGGTCAGCTTTCGCATATGGCACCTGTTCCTGACTACGCACGAAGCCGCGGGCACGCAGCCAGTCTTCGATCACCATTGCTTCTTCGCCACGGTTGTAGCCAGCTTTGTTGCCCGCCCGGATTGTCACGGAGCGAGGCCTCTTCTCTCCATCGAGCTTGATCTTGAATACCGCCTTCCTGAGCTGAGGCTTTTGTTCCACCTCGCGGCCAACGATGGCGAGGGCCTTGAACAGATCCTCGGCACGGTGCGTTTCGGTGTGTTCGAAGGCTCCTTCCCACGAGTACTCAACCTCGCGGAGCCGGATTGATTCGATTCCTTCCACGTCTCGGCACTGGAGTGCGGCCGGACCGTCTAGTTTCAGCGGGTCCAGCGTGTATTTCTCGGCGAATACGAAGCGGTTCGGATCGCCGAACAGTCGGCACCCAAAAGTCGTGCGCAGTTCCCGAAGGTCCGCGAGAGTGGAGGCATTGATGCGCATCTCGTTGTGTACGACATCGAGAATGACTACGTCCGTCTTCTCCGGCCGGAAAAACGTGGACGCGGACTGCCCACCCTTCCGGCTCGGTTCTCGCCGGCAGGTTTGGCCGTGCTGAACGAGGAACCGCACCTCGCCAGGCGAGTCCTTCCGGATGATCTGGCATCCGTTCCCCCGTTTTTTCGACTGGAAGTACTGATTGAGGTCCTCTTCGAGGGAACTCAGGTCGGTCGGCAGTTCGACGATATCCAGGAGCACACCGGGATTCGCCGCCCGATAACTTTCGAAGGTTTTCCGTTTCTCGAACAGGGCCTCGCGTTGTTTTCGCTCCAGCACCCGCGGGTCGGACAGATAGATCCGAGCGGCGAGGTCGGGTGCCGTCACCTCGCTTTCGACCGGCAACCCGGCCTGATCAGCCAATTCCAGGAGTTCCTCGAACTGGTCGTCGCTGCTGAAGTTCCCGACGACGTGGAGCGCCTCCACCAGTTCGGACGGCATGTCCTCGTCGGGTTGCGCCAGAATTCCCGCGAGCCCGAGGTAGTCGATCTCGTCTCCCTCGGTCGCGGGCAGCGCGAACCCCTTCATGTCAAAAAACAGCCGATGCGGATCGAGGAGCCGGATAAGGCTGTCCGGCTGAAACCGCTTCAACTGATCCGCCTCTGCAAAGCTCCTGAGCTTGAGCGCCATCTTGTTGATCCTCCTTGATATAGCGAGTCTGAAAGGCAGGCGGGACCCACGAGAATCCGAGGCGTTCAGTCGGCCGAAAACAGATTCAAAACAACAGGCTATCATGGCGAATGAAAGGCGAACAAGATTTGCACAGAAGAACCCGCTGACGTGGGGTCAGATCCAGTTCTTGACAGAATCCGGCTGTGGAAAACTTTCGGGTCGATGCTTGATTTGGCGCGCCCAGCGGTACCGAGCGATACAGATTCTTTACACTCGTTGGTTGGGGAGTTTTCCGATGCCGCTGAACTACAAGGCAATCCGCGAGGAGAATGAGCGCGAGTACGGCGTCGGCGTTGGTCGATGGGGCCAGTCTCTGCTGGCTAATCGGTACGATGACCGAACGCATTTCCTGTACGAGTTGTTGCAAAATGCTGAAGACGCTATTACGCGTCGCTCCCGGAATTCAGACCGGCGGTCCGTCCAGTTTCATCTTGGGCCACAACTGTTGGAGATTCGGCACTTCGGCAAGCCGTTTGATGAAGCCGATGTTCGCGGGATATGTGGGATCGGGAAGAGCACGAAGAGTGCAGACCTGACCGCCATCGGAAGATTCGGAATTGGGTTTAAGTCTGTCTATGCGTACACGGATCGTCCGGAGGTTCACTCTGGTGCCGACCACTTCGCCATTGAGAGCTTCGTCTGGCCTGTCGAGATTCCACCTGCGGACCAACTATTAGGGCAAGACGAAACACTTATTATCTTGCCCTTGAAGGAACCAAGTGATTCAGCCGAGATCCGCGAGGCGTTGCACAATCTTGGCGCACGAACTCTCTTGTTTCTGAGAGAAATCGAGGAGATCGAATGGAAGACCGAAGGCGGACCAAGCGGTTTATACCTTCGCAGTCAGCCAGAATACCTCGACGAGGGCGTTCGTCGCGTTACGCTCATCGGTGAAGTCTCAGATGGAGCGGTCTTCGAAGAAAAGTGGCTTCTATTCTCGGCGCCAGTCTCCAACGATGAAGGGAACCAAGTGGGCTACGTCGAGGTTGGTTTTCTAATGGGGAATGACGGTCGTGCTCGTCAGGAAGTCATCACCCGAGTCGGCACGTCCCCTTTGGTCGTCTTCTTTCCGACAGTCTTCGAAACGCATCTTGGTTTTCTGGTTCAGGGTCCGTATCGGACGACGCCGAGTAGGGACACCATACCCCCGCGTAACTCTTGGAACCAAAGTTGCGTAGAGAAGACGAAGACCGTCCTCAATAACGCCTTACATTGGCTACGCGACAACGGTCTTCTTGACATCAATGTCCTGCGCTGTCTTCCACTCGACCGGTCAAAATTCGCTCCCGGCACGATGTTCGCGCCAGTTTTCGATTCAATCAAGGGCCTTCTTGCGGCTGAGCCCTACATTCCCTCCCATGGTGGGGGACATGCTGCGGCCCGGGGTTCGGCCATTGCGCGTACGCAGGAGCTTCGAGAACTGTTCACTCCCGAACAGCTTTCGAACTTGCTGAAGACCCCCGAACCGCGCGCATGGGTAACGGGTGAGATCTCTGATGATCGGACGCCGGAGATCTACCGCTATCTGATTCAAGAGCTTGGTGTGGAGGAGTTGCGACCGGAATCGGTAATTACGAAGCTGACGGCCGAGTTTCTTGAGGCGCAATCCGATCCGTGGATCGCTCAGCTATACACCTTTCTGGCGGGACAGCGCGCGCTGCTGTTCAGGGCCAAGAGTCTGCCGCTGGTGAGGCTTTCAAACGGCCGCCATGTGCAGCCGTTTGCTAACGGTCGAGAGCAAGCGTTCTTACCGAGCACTTTCGAGACGGGGTTTCCCACAGTTCGGGCAGCTGTTTGCGCTCGTGAGGAAGCGCTGGAGTTCTTGCGGGCACTCGGACTGACGGAGCCTGACCCGGTCGATGACGTCATCTGGAACGTCTTGCCGAAGTACCGAAAGACTCCCGTCGAGGCCGTATCGGACCTTCAATACGAGGCCGACATTCAGCGGGTTCTTGCGGCTTATCGAACTGATTCCGACAAGCGCAGAAAGGAATTGGTTGACGAATTGGCGCGCACTCCCTACGTGCACGCTGTAGACGCTGGCAGTAGGCATTCTGCCATGGTGAAACCCACCGAAGTCTATCTTGCGACGGATCGGCTACAGGGCCTCTTCGAGGGGGTCTCCGGAGTCTATCTGGTCGACCGCAAATTTTCTTGCCTCCAGGGCGATGAGGCACGCGCCTTACTGGAGGCCTCCAATGCGCTTCGGTACCTTCGCCCCGTGCCCACGAATTCCATCGACTGGCAGAAGATGGCAAAACTGCGCGAACAGGCTGGACACGCGGAAACTTCCGGCCAAAAGGACCGAGTAGTAGATTGGAGCCTGCACGGCCTCGCGCCGATGCTAAAGGTCTTCGCCGTGCTCGGCGTAGGGCAGCGGCGAGATAGAGCCCGGCTCTTATGGGAAGAACTCGCCCACCTGGAGGAGCGACGCGGCAAGGGCGTGTTTACTGGTGACTACTCGTGGAGTCACTACGGGCAGTACAGCGCCCCGTTCGATGCTGCGTTTGTCCAATTTCTCAACGAGAAGGAGTGGATACCAGACGAAAGCGGCGATCTCCGCGCCCCCTCACACGTTCTTTTCGAGTCGCTGCATTGGAAGGAAAACCCCTTCCTTCAATCGAAGATTCACTTCAAGGCACCGATCATTGATCAGCTCGCAGCAGAAGTCGGCATTGAGGCTGGCGCGCTCGATCTCCTACGCAAGCTTGGCGTTACAACAGAAGCTGAATTGCGCACAAAGCTCGGACTCGATCAGCCAGATACCACGGAAGAGCAAGTCTCCAGCGAGGTGGATTCGACCGAGCAATCGCCAAATGAATCCCCAGCAGGCGAAGATGCCGGTCCCCGCCACGACACTGCTGACGAGGAGCCCAAAGTCACTGGATCTGGCGATCAGCCCCGCCAGGGAACGCCCTCTGGAGATCCGACAGGCCAACCAACGGGCGGGAATAATCACGGGCAGCATGCGTCTGATGTAGGCGGCGGCCGAAGCACAGCAGGATCCAACTCTGGGAAGGCGAAGTCTGCCGGGGGAACAGACGCCAAGCCCGGTGCTGGCGGTCATGACCACGACTCGACGGCAAAACCGGCGGGGGACAATGGTGCTCCGCCCTTCATTTCGTATGTAGGAACCAGCCACGAGTCGTCAGACGATGGGCACGATGACTCTGCGGCTGAACATCGAAAAGCGCTCGAAGAAGCGGGAATTCGTTATGTGCTGAACACCGAGCGGGACCTCGTTCCTACGCTCTACGGAAATCCAGGCTTCGACCTTTACGAAAGGAACGATGCTGATGAGGAGATTCGTTGGGTTGAGGTGAAAGCCATTTCAGGGGCATGGAAGGGGCGCGAGGTGGTGTTGACCCACACGGAGTACACGTGTGCCCAGCAACACGGCAGGGACTACTGGCTGTATGTTGTTGAAAACGCAGACAAGCCAAACCTGAGACGACTATTTCGCATTCAGGATCCCGCTGGCAACGCGCGGAACTTCAAATTCGACCACGGATGGGCACAGATCGCCCGACCTGATTAGGCCTTGCCTTAACCAGACGCGCAGTCCCGGAAATAAACGCCGAGTCGTGCAACGTGATGCAACATAGTTTGTCGTTGCGGGCATCGTGCGACTAGGTGTAGTATCGACTTAAATAGGTTTACATGCCTGTACAAGTTGGAGATCTCACGTACTTCACCAACAACGAAGTGTCTGAAGAGCTGGGCATCACCCGGCAGACGCTCTGGCGTTGGCGCGAAAAAGGGAAAATCCCGGCAGGGGTCCGTTACCGGACACGGCAGGTCTTATTTACCGCTGACGAATTCGGTCTGATTCGGGACCACGCAAACAAACTGGAACCCATCGAATTCGGTGGCAATGTGCAACTCGGACTTTTCGGAAGAACGCGACGTCAGGAAGGGGCGTAATGGAAAACAAGTCAAAAAAGGCGGTGGTTCTACTGAGCGGCGGCCTTGATTCAACGACTGTCGCCGCCATTGCGAAGAGTGAAGGTTACGAGGTCTACGCCCTCTCGTTCGCCTATGGCCAGCGCCATAGCTGGGAACTGGAGGCGGCCGGGCACGTGGCACGTTCCCTGGGTGTCGTCCAGCACAGGACTGCCCAAATCGATCTGCGGGCCTTCGGGGGGTCCGCGCTTACGGATGACATCGGGGTCCCGAAGGGGCGTGCGATCAGTGAGATGTCCCATGGCATTCCGGTGACGTACGTCCCGGCCCGCAACACGATCTTTCTCTCATTCGCCTTGGCTTGGGCGGAAGTCCTCGGATGCAACGACATTTTCATCGGGGTCAATGCCCTGGACTACAGCGGATATCCCGATTGCCGCCCCGAGTTCATTGAGGCCTTCGAAACGATGGCCAACCTCGCGACCAAGGCTGGAGTGGAAGGCCGACAACGGCTCAAGATTCACACTCCCCTTATCGCCCTCTCAAAGGCAGAGATCATTCGCAGGGGTATTGGATTGGGGGTGGACTACGGGCTCACGAGCAGTTGCTATGACCCCGCCCCAACTGGCGAGCCCTGCGGGCAGTGCGACTCATGTTTGCTTCGCCAGAAGGGCTTCAGCGAGAACGGAGTCTGCGACCCATTGCAATATCAGGAAACGCAGTATCGGGCTTCTGCATGAGCTACGCCGTCAAAGAGATCTTCTACACGCTTCAGGGTGAAGGGGCACAGGCGGGTCGTCCTGCCGTTTTTTGCCGCTTCACCGGCTGCAACCTCTGGTCGGGGCGTGAGACTGATCGATCTAGGGCTATCTGCCAATTCTGTGATACAGATTTCGTGGGTGTCGATGGACTTGGAGGTGGGAAGTTTGAAACCGCCGAGGATCTGGCAGCAGCCGTCGAGCAGAAATGGTCCGGCAATTCCTCGCTCGGGAGAAGATTTGTCGTCTGTACGGGCGGGGAACCGCTTCTCCAACTGGACGAGCCTCTTATCGAAGCATTCCACTCTCGGGGTTTCGAAATCGCCGTGGAGACCAATGGGACTCTGCCGGCGCCCGCAGGCGTGGACTGGCTCTGCGTGAGCCCAAAGGCGGGAGCAGAACTAAGGCAGAAAAGCGGAGACGAATTGAAGCTCGTGTACCCGCAATCAGGCGCCGAGCCCAGCGACTTCCACACGCTCTCATTCGGGCAATTTTTTCTACAACCGATGGACGGGCCCAGGCGCGCTATAAACACCGATTTGGCGGTGCAGTATTGTCTTGATCATCCGGTCTGGCGCCTGAGCGTTCAGACCCACAAAATATTGGGCATTCGATAGGGGAAGGCTATGGAGATCTTCAAGGAGTTCATAATCGAGGCGGCGCACAGGTTGCCGAATGTCCCGCAAGGACACAAGTGCGGGCGTCTCCATGGCCACAGCTTCCACATCCAGGTTCACGTCCAGGGTCCTCTCGACCAGCACCTTGGATGGATTATCGACTTTGCGGACATCAAGGGAGCTTTCAAACCCATCGAGGAACAAATCGACCATAACTATTTAAATGAAGTCGAGGGCCTGGAAAACCCCACAAGCGAGAATCTAGCGCGCTGGCTGTGGCGAAAACTGCGGCCAGCACTTCCGACGCTAAGCAAGATCGTGGTACAGGAAACATGCACGACCGGCTGCATTTATAGTGGCGAAATGGAGGGATGATGTACGACGTCCAAAGCCATAAAGACGATCGTCAGATCCCCATCGACAAGGTCGGGGTTTGTGATCTGCAGTATCCGATCGTCGTTCTGGACCGACAGAGCCAGCGGCAATCGACGACGGCCAAGCTTTCGATGTCCGTGAGTCTGCCTCATCAATTCAAAGGGACGCACATGAGCAGGTTCATCGAGGTGTTGAACGCCCACCGCGGCGAGGTCACGATGCGGACCCTGCCAGTGATTCTCGGCGAACTGAAAGCCAGGCTGAACGCGGAAAGCGCTCATATGGAGGTAACGTTCCCGTACTTCCTGGAGCGGACTGCTCCTGTTTCTGGCGCAACCGCGCTGATGGATTATCAATGCAAGTTCACCGGCGAGGCAAACGGCGGCAGTGCGGACTTCGTGCTGTCCGTGTGTGTGCCGGTGACCAGCCTCTGCCCCTGCAGCAAAGCCATCAGCGACTACGGTGCGCACAACCAAAGGGGCCAGGTCACGATCGACGTCCGGACGGGAAAGACAGCCGACGGCCTTCCAGCACTGGTATGGATCGAGGAATTGATTGAGGCCGCTGAATCATCGGCCTCCGCGCCGGTCTATCCACTCCTGAAGCGGCAAGACGAGCGTCACGTCACAATGCAGGCATTCGACAACCCAGTCTTTGTAGAGGATCTTGTCCGAAACGTGGCGTTAAAGCTTCAGGCCGACGAGCGAGTCACCTGGTTTCGTGTTCACGCACTGAACGAAGAGAGCATACACAATCACAACGCCTTCGCACAGATTGAATGGCGTCGGTAGCGCGCCCGGCGCCTACACCAAACGAAATGCTTATCCGAATCATCACATCCTGTACTGGCGAGAAGATCATCACCGATGATCGGCAGCTGACCCTCGCTGATTTTCAGCAGGGTGCCGGCCATGTCTCGAAACGCGAAGCCGAACTGCAAAGCCGGGGCACCCGCGCGATCGATCTCTATAGTGGGCTGCAGCATCAAAGGCTGATGCGCGGCATTAATGCGGTCGGCGCCAACCCTGATTCCGGGATCTCAACCGAGACATGGATAGTTTCGGCCGGTTACGGACTGATTCCGGGAGACCGCAGCATCGCGCCGTACGAAGCCACGTTTATCGGAATGACGAGCGCACAGCGAAGATCGTGGGCTCGTCAGCTTCAACTCCCCTCGGCTATCCGGGCCGTACTGGCAAAACCAGCTGACCTGATTTTTGTACTGCTCGGTGACGACTACCTCGATGCCTGCGAGCTCGATGCCACCGTCGAACTTGGCGGGCCATGCCTACTTTTCTGCGGAGGGCGAGCGGCGAAGCGGCTACCCGAACTTGCCGATCTCCACAAGGTCGAATTGGCAAATGCCCACGCTAAACAATTTTCGTGCGGCCTCGTGGGTCTGAAAGGTGAGCTGGTCAGTCGGTATCTGGAAGGGCTCTCTTCAGGGCGCTTCACACTGCAGGAGCTTCAGGTATCTGCTAAGCCGTTGGACCTGGTGGGAGCACCCCCCCCTGCAGTTTTGGCACGGCGTTCGGCAGCTCGTGCGAACGTGGCGGTCGACAGAGTCATCTCAATTCCGGCAAGCTGGCAAAACAAGCCTCACCGCGACAAGCTCATGTATTTCATCCCGGAATGGGACGATCTCGTGGACGGTGAGTTCGATTTCGAAAACGACATTCATTCCGGTGGTTCTGGTGACTGGTCGAATGAGGTCTATGCCCACCAGATGTACCAGGAGCCTAACTACGACGGTCTTTTAATCTCGAAAGTAGTCGCAGAGAAAAGCAGAAAGAAGAAAGAACGCATCAACCAGCTCGGCGTCCACCGTTTCCTGCGCGTGCCGAGAGATTTTCCGATCATGGGCGACTGTGGGGCTTTTGGCTACATTAACGAGAAGGTCCCGCCATACACGACCGAGGAGATTCTCGAGTACTACACGCGGCTCGATTTCGATTTGGGCGTCTCGATTGACCATCTCATCGTGACGGCGACTGACGCCGAGAAGAGGGAACGTTATGACCTTACGATCGAGAACGCTGCCCAATTCCTGAAGGAACACGGCAAAGCCAAACTCCCGTGGACACCAATTGGCGCAGTCCAGGGCTGGGACTCCGCCAGTTATGCCGCGGCAGCCAAGAAATACGTCGCGATGGGCTACAAGTACATCGCTCTCGGAGGTTTGGTTCGGACCTCAACCACGGAGATCCTCGAAGTGCTTAGCCGGGTTCACGAGGTAGTTCCTTCGAACGTGAAGATCCACCTTTTTGGGCTGGCCCGCCTTGCCGCTCTCGGGGAGTTCGCCAAACTGGGGGTCCGCTCCGTCGACAGTGCATCGCTTTTGCGTCGCGCGTGGATGGGTACGGGTCAAAACTATCTGACTGGCGATGGGAAATTTTACACCGCGATACGCATCCCGGAGGCTGGCAAGAGTTTTCGCGCCAAGCGTATGGTGTCGGAAGGTCGAGCGTCTGCCCGCACAGTTGAGGATCTTGAAGCTAAGTGCATGGACGCGATGCGGCGCTTTGACCAGAACGCGATTAGTGTAGATGCTGTGCTCGACGCGCTGGAAGAGTATGACCATCTCATCACCCCCGACCGCCCACCGACCCGGGAACTCTTGCGCGAGACCCTGGAAGCACGCCCCTGGCGATCCTGCACATGTGAAATCTGTCGACGAGACGGCATTCAGGTATTGATCTTCAGAGGTAATAACCGGAATCGCCGTCGGGGTTTCCACAATACCTTTGTGTTCTATCGCCTACTGCAACGGGCACTCGCCGGTGAACAAGTAGGCTTTCTGAAGTCCGGCGTCAATGGAATTCAGCAGCGCTCTCTTTTTGGGGATGATGAGGATATCCTCGAAGAGGTCGCCCGTGCGGTTTGATCTTCATCTACGTCAGAATGTAAGACAGCGGCTCGCCGATATGTCATCGCAGATGGCGCTCTGGGATGCCGGGGCAAGCCACTCGACTGAACTGTACTCCCGACTGGTGGATGCAATCCAGCCGTTTTCTCACACCACTGTTGCCTCGGACCTCTTCGTCGGAGGGGCAGATGGAACCGGGGACTTTCCCGTTGTCGCATATGGGGATTCGTTCGTCTACGCGACAGTCGCGGCGGCGACGCTGTATGAATCCGATCCCGTGCATGGATTGCGGGAGGTAGATACCGGGCTTAATCCACTCGTCGAGTTCACGTGGCTGTCAGGAAGCGCTCAACAGCGAACCGCCTCACTGCTTGACTCCTTCGAGCGTCTCGCCGGGCACAGCGTCGATGAAGTCATTCTTGGGTCCGACTACCCCGAAATTCGAAGTGGCGGACGGGTTGATGTAGGGACGGTCCGGGCCGGCCTGATCGTCCCACCCGCTCACGACGCTGGAAACGTGGGTGTTCAGCTTCGGACAACCGCTGAACTGGCGGCGGCCTTGCGGCTTATTGAGACCGCGCCACCCGGAGCGTTTGTCTTCACCGATGGCACGATGACGCTACCTTTTGTTCACCGAAATCGACAGAGTCTCTTCTTTGAACACTTACGCAGGTACTGCTGCGTCCGGGCGCGGGAGCGGGGAGTCACTTTCGCGGCCCTGTCAAAATCCCATGGATTGCCATCTGGCGTTCGACTCGATGAAGCCGCACGGGACAAGTTTGGGCAATCCGTTCCAGAACACTGGTTCCTTCGGATGCCGGAAGCTGATCGCGATGGATGGTCCCCTGTGCCCCCAGATGGCCCACGAGTTCCGCCTGTTGGGGCTGTCACCTACCTGTTCCGATTACATCGAACAACCCCGGTAATGCGTCTGGACCTTGATGCGCATCATTGGGAGGTTGCTGGGAAATCACCCGAAACTGTGCGGCGCCTTTTCGAGGCTCTTGATTATGCGGGGCACGATCAGCGTTGCTTTGGATATCCATATCCGATCAAAGCCGCGCATGATCGTGCATCGCTCTCTCAACCCGAGCGGGTCGCATTGAAGAAGCTGGTGGTGGATGCCGCGATTGGTGCTGGACTTAAGCGATCTCTCTTTCGGGATGCTTCCCAAGCAACTGGCCACGCGTAAGGAATAACGACAATGGCAACCCTCGGAGAACTCGTCCAAGCACTCGGTCCACGATTCGGCGTCCTCGCGGAGAGCAGCACTTCGCAGCTCACGGTCGTTGCGCGCAATGGAGACGTTGCAATTGGCGACTTGTTCCTCCTCCCATGCCGCCGTGGGCCAAATCCCCGAATGTACGTTTTTCGAACCACCGAATACGCAAACATTCTCAACCGCTCAATGGAGATGGGTGATGTAGCGCGGAACAAGCTGACAATGCCGGACTCGTACTTCGCCGAGGACCTTGCCGAGGAGCAGCTGGTCGAACTCCGGGGAATGGTCCTTGGCTACGCAGAGCACGATGCTATTTCGGATTCCTGGTCCTTCAACCGGCCGAGGCGTCTCCCGCAGCATCTGACCGACGTCTACCGAGTTGAGCCGTCACGGCCTGAAGCCGGAGAGGCAGTGCGCGAGTTGTTGAGGACGCAACTTGGCGACCGGGGGTTGGTTATTGGCCACCTTCTGGCGGGCGAGCGTCCATTGATGTCTGTACCTGTTCGCCTCCCAGTGCAGGCGCTCTCCCATCACATCGGAGTCTTCGGGAGGACAGGTTGCGGGAAGAGCAACCTAATAATGGTGCTCCTGGACGGCGTTCTCCGGCACAATCGCGAGACACACGGACCGGGTCGCAGCGATCGTAAGGCATCCATATTCGCCATCGATCCGCATGACGAGTTTCGAACATGGCACGCCAGCGCCGGTGGAGCTGATGGTATTCGTGGAATCGTAAACAGCTACTCGGACCAAGAACTCACCGACCTTGTTGCGCCCTTCTACTACCTCACCGGGCGGGATATGTTGGAAGGGCCGCTAGAGGCGCGGGTGCGGATATCTCGCGCCGACGTCACCCCTGACGATCTTGCGAGCATCCTCGACTTCTCCGAGCAGCAGATTGCGTTCTCGCGCCAACTCTTTGCGGAGCACGGTGAGCGATGGATTGGACGACTTCTCGCAGGGGACCTGGGCAACGACCGGGAGGCTGGGCCAGAGTACCTGCCGGGCACGATAGCAGCTGTTGAGCGCCGACTCGGATTCCTGACCCACGGCAACACTAGGCTTGTCTCCCGATTCGATCCAGAGATCGGGCTCCAATATGAATCTCTGCTACCGGATATCTTGTGTGCCCTTGAATGCGGTCGAGTTCTGGTCGTCGATACGACACTCCTTGGTGAGTTGGAGCAATTCCTCCTGAATACGATTGTTGCCCGGGCGCTCTTCGCACTGCGCCGAGCGCTTCGACTGGCCGATACGCCCCAGCGCCTCCGCGACGAGATATTTGTGGCCTTTGGCACAGATGATCCAAATGGGCGGATCGGCCAGCGCGCTTTGGCGGAGCAGTTAGTGGCGCGCCTCAACGATGGGCGGCTGCCTTACCTTGACGACGTTCGCGTTAAGTTCCTCGAGGAATTGCCCTTGGTTCACATACTCGTAGAAGAGGCACCAAGTGTGCTGAACCCAGCTCGCATGCGCTTCGGCAGCGTCTTCCGTGATATAAGTCGCCAAGGCCGCAAGTTCGGGATCGGCCTCGGAGTAGTAAGCCAACAGGTAACCGAGATTGACGCGGGGGTGCTGACGCAGCTCAACACTCAACTTACGATGGCGCTCGGGAATGCTGACGAAAGGCGGGAGGCTGTCAGGTCGGCATCTGCTGACATCGGGAATTTCATGCAAGAACTGCAGGTACTCGATCGCGGACAACTGCTCCTCGCGACTAGCCTGAGAGACATCGCACTTCCAATTCAAGTACCGAACTTTGATTTCGCGGAGGCTAACAGTGGCCGGTGAGCGCAAGGGGATCTCGTATGAGGCAATGGTAAAAGTCTGCCTCGACACTATTGTGGAAGAGGGTGTTTTGAAAGGGTCCGTCTTCTGGAACGAGAGACCAGAATCAATGTCCATTGAGCCTGATTTCACGATTGGGCCAGACAAGGATCGTCCAACTCACCTCTTTCTAGTGACGCACAGCGGATCGGCAAAGGACTCCGAGAAGAAGTTCTGGCGAAACATCGGCGAACTAGTCGAAGCGAAGTCGCGCCTCCAAGCACCTCCACTGGTTATCTCAGTGGTCTTTGATTCGGTTGTAAAGGCAGACCTCAAACTGATCCAAGACACGGCATTTGACGCTCAATTGGTAGTTGGCGACAGGCCGTACGGTGTTGAATTGCTGAAGTGGGTCCAACAGCAGTCCTCCGGACTCCCCAAAAGGGGTGGCGAGAAGGCTGAAGCTCTGTGCGAGTCAATGAGGAGTGCTGGTGGCAAGGTGCTAAGTCTACAGATGCGGCGCCTAGTGAGTGACTTCAGGCGGTTGCTAGCTTCCTTGGCACCGAAGCACTCCTCTCTCTGGCGACTCGCTCGCGCTCGTACAGTACCGCCCGCTCCAGCCGCGCGCGACACTTTCGTGCGCAGGGGACTTATTAAGGCTGCTCTCTTGGGCGCAATGCCGACGCGCCGACTCACAGTGACGCCGTCCGCTGCAGCACTTGCATTGGAGTTGAGCATATCGCGGAAGGACGATATGGCGCGAGCGTCTTTGAGTGGACCACGACTTGCGGATCGAGATCTCATCTGGCTGGCAGGCTCTTCTTTGCAGTCGGTGGATGTTGCTAGTTTAGTAGAGAAATATGCAACCGACGGATTCAGACGTCAGATCGACAAAGTCCGATCGGTCGGCATACTTCCGGTATTGATCCGCTACGTCGCCGGCAATCTCGACCAACTGAAGACCCATAAGGGAATGTTGCGCACACTGCGCGCGCTCCATGAAGATCCCTCTGATGGCTTAGAGTTGGATCCGACACTCACGGCACCGACAACGATTTGGCTTTTCGATGTCGTCGGAGCGATTATCAAGGCCAAGACCAATAAGGCTCAGGACTTTGGGTACTCAACATTTGCGAAGCACCCAGAGTGTGGCGCCTCGAAAGTGGGCAATATGCCGATTGGTACTTGGGCTAGCTGCTTCATGAACCAGTACTTTAATCGGCAAGCAGATTTCCGAGCCCCAGCTGCCGCTGTAGAGTATTGTGCGAAGGTGTTGGCTGGCGTGCTCTCGTCTTGCAGCAGGCCTGAAATCGAGAAAGCCAGAGAAGATATTCGACAGCAGTACGTCCGTAAGGAGTTAGAGGTTGGTCTTCTGACTCATCGGGGCTTCGATCCCGTTCGTGCGCTACTACTTGATGAGCTGCAGAATGTGGGACTGAGGGCTAAAGAGCTGACCGTTCAATCAGCTTTTGCGGAAAGAGCGATGTCGGAGGGATCTGAGATTGACGGAAGATCATCGGCCACATCTTTACTGAAGGCCAATTCTGCCTACCTATGTTGGCAGTCAGCGCATGATTCACATACAAACGACAAAAAGAAGGAGCTCTGCGGTCGCGTGGCAGGTCTGCGGCACCATTGGAACGGCACTTCGTTTGTCCGGCGGCCCGGTGTCGATCAACTAGTTCTTGTGCTGGATGGCACCTGGAAGGACGACGACATACGCGCGCTCCTTCAATCCGGCTGGGACGACATCTATTACCCGGATGAGATGGACCGTGTTGTTAAGAAGATCTCATAGCGATGAGCCTCGATTACGACAAACATTTCCTGCCAGCCTACGACCGGGCTTTCCCGAAACGGCCAAGGCCCAATCCGGATCAGCGCGACGCGATTTTGCACGCTGGCGATGCGCTCTTCCTGGTCGCCGGTCCGGGCTCCGGCAAGACGACGGTCCTGACTTTGCGAATTCTCTTCAAACTCCTTTGCGGTAAAGTCCCTCCGAACTCGGTCCTGGCCACAACATTCACTGTCAAGGCCGCGGCGGAGTTGCGATCCCGCATCTTGGGATGGGGGTACGCGCTGAGGGACCAACTCCTCGCAGACAAGACCATAGGCGGTGCGGATCGGGAGTGGTTACAGTCGGTCGACGTCAATCAGGTCACTACCGGAACACTGGACAGCATTTGCCGGGAGGTGCTTTCTCAGAACCGGGCGCCAGCTGAACATCCTCCCGTTGTGGTGGATGAGTTCCTCTCCAACTCGGTTATGTTGCGGAGCGGGCTCTTTGGAGGCGGCCGATACCAAGACGCAACGCTCGACGTCTGGTTGATGCAAATCGCGGGCAGCAGTGGGTGGGGATGGAATCTCGGAGAGAAGCGTAGGGTCCTCAGCTCTACTTGGGATCGCCTCCAACAGGACTTGACTGACGTGAATTCACTCGCTGCGAAGGGCACCCTGCCAGCGAATGTCAAGCCGACTTTGGTTGCAGCGCTGAGCGAGTACGAGAAGGAACTGACTGCAAATCACTGGCTCGACTTTGGCATGCTCGAGCGTCAGGTGCTTCGCGATCTGCAGGCGGGCAAGCTGGAGTCGTGGGCCAAGCGTTTTCAGCAAGTCCTGGTGGATGAATATCAGGACACTAACCTGCTTCAGGAGCAGATCTATTTTGAGATGGCACGCTGCAGTGGCGCCGGACTGACTGTTGTTGGCGACGACGATCAAAGCTTGTACCGTTTTCGCGGTGCCGCCGTGGAACTTTTCCGCGAGTTCCCAACACGGCTGAAGACAGCGTTGAAGCGAACGGCTAAGCCGGTCTTCCTCGCGATCAACTATCGAAGCACCGACCCGATCATTGGTTTTTCGGACCTGTTTATCAGGCGGGACGTGGACTTCCAGCCGGAGCGGGTCGCTGGAAAACCCCGTATCGTCAGCCTTGGCAAGGTGCCCGGTCTGCCCATCCTCGGGATTTTCCGCCCCAACCTTGCCACGCTAGCTGCCACAGTTGGCGATTTCATCACGCAGGTCACGAGTCCAGCGGGCTACCCACTCGGAAAGGGCGACACGCTGCGAATCGACCAGGCAAAGGGTGGAGCGCTCGGGGACCTGTGTATCTTGATGAGTTCGCCTGCAGAGTTTAAGCGGGCTGCGCCGGCCCGGCCAGGGGGCCCTCCACCAGTACCTGAGCAACGCTTCCCCGCTGCACTCCGTCAGGAGCTGGCAGGCCGCGGTGCTCAAGTCTTTAATCCTCGAGGTTCGCCGCTGGCAGAGGTCGAGATCGTCCAGCAGTTGGGCGGCCTCCTGCTGGAGGCATTGGACGACAGGGGAATCGTCCAGGCGACCGACAAAACACGGAAGCGACTCGGAAGTGACGCACAGAGGCTCCTGCCGACTTGGAGAAACGCCGGACGGGCGAAGCAGCGGTCGATTCCGGGGCTAGATGCTTACGTCAAGACTTGGCAGAGTCGCAGCGCACCGGCTGGATATCGCTGGCCCACCTCCGTCCCAGTGCTTGAGCTCCTGTACGGGCTTGTCCACTATCTGCCCGAGTTCCACGATGATCCGGAAGGCCAGTGCTATCTGGAGGTTTTCACGCGCCAACTCAACGCGATGAGTGGCTTGAGCGGTTTCGAAGGTCGCGTTGTGACCAATCCTGCGAAGCCTGACCTTTCAGATGCCAGCATCCGCGACCTGCTCTGCGACTGGTTAGCTCCGATCGCGAGCGGGTCTGTGGAATTGGACGAGGACATGATCGGCAGCTTTCCGCGTGACCGTCTATCGATCTTGTCCATCCACCAAAGCAAGGGGCTTGAATTCCCGCTTGTCCTGGTGGACATCGGTTCAGACTTTAAGCGAAATCACCCGGCGCATGCATTCAAGCGATTTCCTGATGGCGGCGGCATGAGCCACACGCTGGAGGATCTCATTCGTCCTCTGTCGGGATTTTCGCCCCCGAAGCGGGACCCACAGCGGCGAGCATTCGATGACCTGGAACGCATGTTTTATGTTGCGTTCACGCGTGCTCAGCAAGTTCTGGTTCTTTTCGGGCTGGATGGCTCCCGGCCGGATAATGGATCGGTCCGGAATGTAGCGGCGGGTTGGGATCGATCCGAGAACCGTCACGGCCAGAGCTGGCCCATTACCTATCTGTAAGTCAGACAATGAGGTAAGGATGCCGACAATCACACTGAAGGTCCGAGAAAAGGGCT
>TBL_comb48_EPIDRAFT_1001207_pt1 | contig 19335 bp, 29 predicted proteins | sample TroBogEpilimnion_37_FD_10681 | JGI IMG/M metagenome (IMG submission 10681)
GTGTTTTTACGGCTAGAAATGGGGCTGCGCGGGGCGCATTAACCCCGCCGTGACACAGAGCTAAATGCGCCGGAAGCCCGCGCGCCCGATAGTTAAAAGCTATCTGCCTGTAGGGGGGCGTCCGCCCAGCTTGCCGTTTTGCCTCGCGGCAGCGCCTTTAGGCGGAGAAGTGGATTGACCGCCTTTATGCCCCAAAGCTTTGGCAGCTTCAGAAAGCGTGGTGTATTTGATGGCACCCGAATCATTGCGTACTGGTTTAGACATATTAGCGGCTTCCAAAAAATGTACTAACCCAAGCGCTTCGGTACTACTAACCCAAGAGCTTGGCTATGTACATCATATCATTAGCGGGTAATAGCTACCACATTATTGGTTTCCCACTTAGGCTCAACCATGTTGCGTATCTGGGAGTTACTAAGTCCTAATACCTTGGATGGCTCTGCGAAAACGTGTTTCTTGGATGGATTTTCCACCGAAGATATGCGCCCGCAATCCCGCCACCCGGCTTCTTTGAGCGCATGAAATAGAGCAGCGGGCGGTACCTTTACTCCGCTAGGTATGGCTCCTGCCAACCGATCACAGAACGCATGATATGGGCTGCAAATAATGCCGGGTGAAAATTCACCGGCCCGGCTGCGTATCATTTCAATGATATAAGCTTCAGCGATAGAGCGCCCATGCTCTATGAGATTCATCTTGTACTCGGTCATAACCGGGGCTGCTCCGGGCATGAACGCCGATACATCACGGCTCCACAGGTAGGCTGCTATTTGCGCGAAGCCGCCTTGATTGAACCATGACCATATAGCAGCGCCTTCTTCGTCGCGCATACGCGGGGCTTCGGAGAATATGCAAAACCAGCGGCGATCTTGCAACGCCAAAGTAATAGGGATTTGTTCATTGGAAAAGGCCAGAACAAAACCGCGATTAGCCATTTGATAGGGATGCAAGCCCTTACGATTGATGTTCAGCATTTCAGGCGGCGCTGCAATTATAGGTTTTAGTTTATTAGCCAAGGCGCGCCTGCTGGAAGCGTCTGGCTCTTTTAATTCATTTATGATAAGTATTTCTGATTCAAGATCGTAGCCCCACTGAGAACCAATGGTATCGGAATCCATGTAACCACGATTCCTCAAGCGTGGGCCACATACTGACCAAATGAATGGCGCCCATAGCGTATCTTTACCACAGCCTTCATCCCCCACATGAAGCACTGCATGATTTATTTTAATAGACGGCTCTTGTAGTTTGAACGCCATAATATCCAGCAGATGTTCACGATCTTTTTCAGCGGGTACTAATTTACTCAAAAGATCAAGCCAGATGGATATATCCCCAACACCTTGGCCTGTTATATCCGGGCGCGCATTAACCCATCTATTGCCATACAAATCGCCATCTATGCCTACAAAAGTACCTTCGCCTGCTGCGTAAGTTAAATTGGTTAAAAGCGTGGCGTTCTGTACTTCGCGGCGCTCGTCGAAATGCACGGAGGCTTCTATTCTTCTCCCACCATTAGTGGAAGCACAAGGCACATGACGGAAAAATAGCGTTAAAAGCGGTACGAGAAACTTCACGGCGGAACTCCAAATCAAAATAGGAATCGTTTACCAGCACATACGCAAAGCGTTTATGCCATTCACCTTTTTGAACGCGACCTAATTCGCGGGAATCCATTTCTTCTAACAATGCGTCGGTGGTCTTGGTAAACATGCCTGTTGGCGTGATAGTGCTTAATGCCGCATTGAAAGCGTTGTGTAGCAGCTCCGGGCGGATACCGGGGGTATGTTTAGGCGCGCCCCAACCGGCTACTATTTCGAGATAGCGGCTGGAATTTATATGGCTACAATGCTCATGCCAACAGCAGAATGACCGCGATGTTGGATGATAACGGGCCATCGGGTTGCCGTCCGTGTGCTCGTCGGAATTTGGGCACAGCACACCGTACCAGCCCTCGGCATTGCCTTCTTCTATGACTTCATTATTTTCAGATAGCCATGCCAGTACATCATCGCCACCACCATCAGCCAATTTAACGAAGCGCGTTTGAGCGGTATCCGCTGTACCCGGCACAACGCTCAAAGCGGCACAGATTTGTTCTAAGGTAAATTCGCGTTCAGGGTGAAACTCAAGAAGCCGGGATTCAAAGAAATTCTTGCCGGGTTTCAGGTTGACAGAACCGGGGAGCCTGAAATTACGCACGGGGTTGATAGCCCCACCATCCGTGTAACCTGCCGCTGCAATAGCTTTAATGGCTGCGCTGAACTCGTTTTTAGTGGGCGCACCATCTATGCTGAAGGTATAGCCCCACTGGTAATTGCCCGCTGAGGTTTCAATTTTCCAAGTGGGCTCCAAGGAAGGAGCCTTAGATTTAGTTCCAATATCATCCAGCACCATCACCAGCACATACTCACAATTAGCTGCTGACGCTGATAGCTTGCCGTCCACAAAACGGCTAAGAATAAAGGAACCCGTATTGCCATACCATGAGCCTTGCCCGCGCGCGGTAAAGTTTTCCGGCAAAGAGGGCATCCAAACATAGGCTGCGGTTCCGTCTACATGAACGAGAGGCTGGCCGCCTTTCATCTTGGGTTTTTGCCGAACTATTAAACTTGTTTCACCTTCAGCCGCTAATCCTTGAAGATACTCAATAAAATCTACTTGTGATATTATCCTTCCAGCCATTTTAGTTCCCCTGCTAGTTTGGTTAGAAAAGCCCCGTCTTGAAAAAGAGGGGCTTTTCGCTTTGTTATTTCCCGTAACGGGTCATTATTTTGTGTTCGGTATTTAATGGCAGATCACCGCACCAGTCAGGTGGCACACACATGATTTGATTTGCCTGTTGCATGACTTTTTCCGCGTCTTGTTCTTTGCATTCAATTACTATTTCATCGTGAGCAGTTAAAACAATGCCTTCTATTTGACGTATAGCATTGCGTAACAAATCATTTGCTGCGGCTTGACAGGCATTTTCTACGGCTATCCCGGCCCATAATCTAGCGCGGGGCCATTCTTTAGCGTCTGATTTTGGTTTCCATGCAGCTTTGGCATAAGTAACGCCTTCTTCTTCAAAGCGCGCGAAGGGATAGCATAATACACGCCCTGATGGAAGCATATACCAAAGGTGTGTCCCATCGTACAAATAAGTAACGTGACCTGCGGTAAATTCACGGCCTTTATTTCTCATGGCTCTTGTATATGATTCTTCTACCGAACGCCAATGCGCGCCCGCCCACGGATTAGACCTGCGCCACGCATAAACAGTATTTAAAGATTCTGTTCTATCCAATACAACGCCATAATTACGGCCCATAGCTGTGAAGGCGTTGACACTACCTCCATATCCGCAAGAAAGTATTGCCACTTTTCCAATTTGCCGTTGTGCCGGAGTTACTTCTGGTTCAGGTACGCGAAAAATACTGGATGCTTCTCGAATATAAATGTCCTTATTTTCTGCAAAAACAGCAAGCACTTCCTTCGCAGCAGGGTGCATTGACAACCAAGGATTAAGCCGTGCTTCAATAGCCACCCAATCTAGCACCACAAAAACACTGCCGGGGGCGGGGATTATAGCCGGACGCAACATACCCTTTAAAACTTCGCTCACGCTGATTCCATGAGCGGGCACGAGGGATTGACCACCCAGCATGGCTTCACGCACCGCTACAGGGTCTTTAGCTGTCTTGCGGGCCATATTCTGTAGCTGTAATCCATAAGAAGCCAATCGGCCTGTAGCGCTACCGCCATTAAAAACAAAAGCCCCGCGTACCCGATGATCTTCTGTATCGGCTAAATTAGCCATACGCGTGAATTTAGCAACGCTTGAGGCCCAAATATCTGTGGCGCACTGCAACACATCAGCTACATCTGCCGGTACTTCATCGGGATATTCTTCTGCCATAGCCAGTAGATTGGCTCTAACAGTCTTATCAACCGATTGTTTAGCTTCACCATCCTTAAATACGGTCATTAACTTCAATGCTTCCGGCCCAAGTCGTTCTTGTACCCACTGACGCATTTTAGGACTTCTAACACTTGTAATAGCGCCCTTGGTAATATCTTGCACAAGGGTTTCTACTTCCTTTAATTCTGCGGCTGCATACTGCGTAGCGGCAGTAGCCAAAGGCACATCTACCAATACACCGCGATCATTAATTTCTTCGTTTCTATGATAGTCCTGCAATTCTTCAGGAGTTAAGCCACGCATCCCCTGACTTATAGCTCTCATTGCCCTTACATCTTGTTTGCAGTATTCATACATTTCTGCAAGCAATTCAGGATCGCTACTAAATTCACTATCTTTATTTGGGATGCTTAACTGACGGATAAGATAAGCTCCACGCGGGTCTTTTTTTAGCCCCATGCCAGCAAAACGCCCTACATCTTCCAAGGAACCGGGGAAGCAGTTAGCGCGGGCTTGTGCTGCGGTGCAATACCAAGATTCTAAGCGCGGCTCCGGCACACCAAACTGAGAACAGATAACATACCAAGTAATGAGCCGATCAAAAGAGGCGTTATGCGCTCTAATTTGATGACCTGATTTGAAATAATCAGCAACATCATGTGGAAAAGGATCAGTAGGCAACCACAGTTGTACTTCTTCATCATCAAAAGCATACGCCATGCACAGCGCATCCGTGGAAGCGTGTTGAGCATAATTATACGACCCAGATAAAATCAGGTCGCAGCGACTTTTTGTTTCGTAATCGAGCCAGAGTATAGACATATAGAACTCAAAAAATTGCCACCGCATTTCTGCGGCGGCAAAACCTTCGATTAAACTGCCCGGCGGCGACGCCCGGCAGCGGGTGCTTCGGCTTGAGCAGCAAGGGCTTCTTCAGCTTCAGCTTCAACTTCAGCTTCAACCCCCGATTCTTCCAATTTAAGCATTGGATCGGTGTTTTCCATTGACACCCACTTAACAATTTCAAAAATAGGGGTGAAAATCTTACCATAGCGATCATGGATATAGTGCTCGCTTTTCAGACAGACCGTAGCTACAGGTGTAGTCGGGTCTGTCATAATGTGCGTTGCAATTTCACTGCCGAGATTTTGCGCTGCTCGGCGTCCGCCAACAGAAGCGGTAGCAAAACGCACTTCTAACCCTTCATCAACTCCGGTAGTGCAAACCAAAGTAAAACCGATTTGCTGCTCCCATCCCTTACGGGCACCAGCGGGGGCTTCTTCCAACGGCGGCAAAGGCTGTGTAATAGCTACCATACGCTCGCCCAGCAATTCACCATCACCCCAAGCAACAAAGCCGTGAATGAACGAAAAGGGGTTTACAACCCACAACGCACCGGACTCAATTTCTGTCTGATCCACACCATAATTCCAATGCCCGGTTTTGTCCATCTTAAGCAGGGTGCTATCGCCATTTGAAGTTTTGGCATTTGTACGGAGTCCTTCTGCCAATGCTTTTAATGCTGGCAATCCCGCGTTTTTGAATAAAGTAATAGCTGACATTATTTGTTATCCTTAATTTAAGTTAATTTAGAAAGGGCAGCATTGAGTTGCCGTCCGATTTGCAACACCGCAGGTCGTGGATCGCTGTCCTCTACCAACGTACTTCCCGAACTGACAGAAACTACTAATTCATCAGGCAGTTTGGTATTGTGTTTTTTAAGCACTTTTTCCGCTTGCGCTGGTGAGATAAGTTCTTCCTTAATCAGTTCGTTTAGTTCTATGCCCAACGCTGTTAAGCCGATGATAGCTTTGTCAGAGCTGATCCATTGTCGTGATGCGCGCTTGGCTACTAATTTATAGCCGGGAACAGGAATGTCCGCTTCTAACAACTGATGGGCCAAACCTCGCGCCGCAGATACCAAGTTTTCCAATAAATCAGCTTTGGCTAAAAAGGCGCTAAGCTGTTCGGGCTGTATTCCTTGCAGTTGCGTGGCCAATGCTCTATCCGCCTCTCCGGTCATCAAAGGGCAAATAGTCTTGGCAGTACACCAGCGGCAATGAGAGCCCGTAGCAAGCGTTGCATTTTCACGGCTCGATTCACGCACCGCAGCTACTAACTGCCGTTCAAAGGCTTTGACGCGTTTAACGGTTGTGCGCCATACCTTCATGGCTGGCGGCTGCACGATGGCTATATCTATTTCTGATACACCATCGAACACCCACGCTAAATTAGGCGTTCGCATGGCAGCGGCGGCATAGAACAGCCCTTGCATATTTTCTTCCGCTTCTACCAATATGCCAGAACCAAATTTCCAGTCCAAGATAAGAGCGCGATTGTCAATACGCCCAATCAGATCAGAAGAACCAAATACGCCCGCCATAAAATCGCCAAAGTTGACTTCAACTTCAGGCATAAATTCCATTGTACTGTGCGGGTCTAATTCACTTAATTTGGAAAGGGCGGGGAGTATTTTATCCTCCAAGAGTTCTTGCGATAGCACATGCCCCTTATAGGCCATGCCCAATACTTCTTGTGGCTGTAAGCCATGATCAAGAATTTCAGCCATAGCATTATGCAATAGTGTGCCTTCATCTGCGTATGTACTGGATGACTGGGGCGGCATTTTTGCTACCAGATTTACTGAGGCGGGGCAGTTAATTACGCGGGAAGCGGTGGAACCACCAACGATAGAGGAATGCTTCATTATTTGCCCTTAGTTAATTTAATTTGAACGATCAATATAGCACATACAAACAACTTGTCAAATACTTTTTTATACTTTATAGTTGCCTCCATGAATGACTTAGAGCGCGACATAGAGCAGCACCTTATATGGGCTATCGCATTGGTAGGTGGAAAAACCTACAAATTCAAGTCGGTATCCCAAAGCGGCGTCGCTGATCGTATTGTCTGTTTTCCTAACGGCGAAACGTGGTTTGTTGAGATCAAACAGGCTAAGGGAAAGTTATCTAAACTGCAAGAAATTTTTGCTGCTGAAGTTATTGCATTGCAGCAAAAATATATTTGCTTATGGTCAAAAGAACAGGTGACTCAATGGGTAGAAACACAATGCAATTAAGAGATTACCAAGAGCGCGGCGCGGATTTTCTGTTCGAGCATGACCGCGCCATGATCCTAGCCCCTGTAGGGGCAGGCAAAACCGCTATTGCCCTCACCACCATGAAGGAAATGCTTGAAGCAGGTCATGTTAAGCGATGGCTGGTGGTGGCTCCAAAGCGCGTCTGTACCGATGTATGGGATCAGGAACGCCTGAATTGGGCTCCTACCATTACTATGGCTATAGCCGTAGGTACTCCTAAGAAGCGCGCAGTAGCATTTGCCTCTGATGCGGAGATAGTGGTTACTAACTATGACAACTTGCAATCGCTGCCCTCTGCCCATTCTTTTGATGGGGTTATCTTTGATGAATTGACCAAACTAAAAGAGCCTTCAGGAGTACGCTATAAAGCAGTTCTAAAATGGCTAACATCTATTAATATCCGCTGGGGTTTGACAGGATCATTTACCAGCAACGGCTTGGAAGATACCTTCGGGCAATGCAAGATCATAGATCAAACGCTATTAGGCCGCTCCAAGAGTGCTTTTTTACAGCAGTATTTTGTCTGCATTAACCGCGACTTCGGGCAATGGGAGCCGGTGAGAGGATCATTGGAACAGGTAATGCAACGCATCAAGCCCGCTACCTTCGTGTTGGATAACGCGGAGTATCGGGACAAGCTACCAATGCTGCATACGGTCAAGCTGCATTGTGATTTTCCAGAGCGCGCGGCCTACAAGCAAATGAAGGACAACTTTGTAGCATCTTTCCCCGATGCCAAAATTGTAGCCCAAAACGCAGCGGTAGTAGTGGGCAAGCTACAGCAAATGGCAAGCGGCTTCGTGTATGAAACCACGCGAACGCCCAATCCTAATAAGCCGGGTAAATTTATCCTTACTCAACGCCCGATATGGTTTTCCACCCATCGTTTTGATTTGCTGGAAGAAATACTAGCGGAAAATCAACGCGCTAATACTATTCTCGTTTACAACTATAAGGAGGAATTGGCTGAACTCAAACGCCGCTATCCTCACGCGCAGACTTTGGATGACAGCAACGCCAAGGATCGCTGGAATAGGGGTGAAATTGAACTGCTGTTACTACACCCCAAATCAGCCGCGCACGGCCTTAACCTGCAATACGGTGGCAGCAAGATTGTGTTTGTATCCCTACCGTGGTCTATGGAATTGTTTGAGCAGTGTATAGGCCGCTTGCATAGAACCGGGCAAGTAAATGATGTGTGGTGTTACATACTGCTTACTGATAGCACTGTGGACGAACGGATTTTAGCTTCTTTGCACGATAAACAATCTTTAGCTGATATAGCATTAGGAGAACTGAAATGACACGAATTGAACTTCTTAAACTGACCCTAGCCATTGCCAAGGCAGACCTTAAAATCAGCACCCGGCGGTATAACGCAGCTAAGAAAAGCCACGAAAAAGTGAAAAAAGCGGTGGATATTCTTGAAAGTCGATTAAAACTCTTGTCAAAAAGTATTTGACAGCGTATATTGAATTCTCGGAGGTAGTAATTATGGCGCATTTAACTTGGCGTGTATTAAATAACGAGTTGCACAGTTTTTCAGAAGAAAAAGTATTAAGCCTATTAAATGAAGAACTTGTAGGTGAAAAACGGTTATCAATCTTACGGCGTTTGCATCAACGGTATTCTATTTTAAGAGCAGACCGAGAACGCATTGAAATTTTATCTCAAGCAAAGAGGGTTTAATCATGGCGCATGAACTAAGTGTACGAAAAAATGGCTTTGTTGAAATGGCTTTTGTGGGTGACACGCCTTGGCATGGTATGGGGCAAGAACTGGAAGAAGATGCTTCTATTGAAGAATGGCGTGTTGCTGCTGGCATGGATTGGGAAATACAAAAATCCCCGGTGGAATATACATTGGAAGGTGATATGTTCTCCATTCCTTTTCCCGGCCAGAATGTTTTACATCGTTCTGATACCCATGCCCCTTTAGGCATCGTATCTGACCGCTATAACCCGGTACAACCCGGTGAAATTCTGGAATTTTTCCGCGATCTGATGGACGAGAATGATTTTAAAATTCGCACCGCAGGTACGCTATTTGGCGGCAAGCGCTTCTGGGCGTTGGCTGAAACCGGGCAGTTTGGGGAGGTGTGCAATGATGATGGCCTTGGCGGTTTCCTGCTTCTTAGCAGTTCTTGTGATCGAACTCTGGCGACCACTGCTCGTTTTACTACTATTCGCGTTGTTTGTAACAATACCCTTAGCCTTGCTCATAATGATATGGCTAATTCGGTTTCCTTTAGCCATATTAAAAGCTTTAATCACGCGGCAGTAAAACAGCAACTAGGTGAAGCCGTAGCCAGCTTTGGTGCTTTCATGGGTATGGCGCAATCTTTACAAGAGCAGAAGCTATCCTCTAAAGACGCAGTAGCGTTTCTGGCTGATCTGTTAACCCCAGTAACCCAAGTCAAAGAGGAAAATTATGATATAGCAGATAACCGCGCCTATCGCCGGATTCTGACGCTATTCAAAGACGATGCTAAAGGCATTGATCTGGTGGGGCATACCAAATGGGGAATGCTGAACGCCGTAACTGAATACTATGACCATTGGGCACCAGCTAGAAGCAGCGAAGCGCGCCTTAATTCAGCATGGTTTGGCAACGGCGACAAGATCAAAGACCGCGCCTTAGCGCTGCTGGCGGCTTAGTATGGGGCTCAAAGGACGTATCATAATTGGTGTCCCCTCAACGGAAGCCCAAACGCCTGTTTTACAACGCGGTAAAAAATTTGTGAAAGCGGGACTGCTTTGGGCTAAAGATCAAAAAGCTGCGTTAAAGGCCGATGAACGAATGCAATCAACGGCGAAAAAACGCGTACATATTTTAAAGAGTGGCTACTAGCTGGAAGCTAAAAGTATGGCGGTAGTAATTATTATGGGAGCCCTATAATGTCAAATCCTTACGAAAAACGAGCGCATGTATTTACACCAGAAGTGATTGCTGAAATGGCGAAGCAGAACAAAGAGTATCGTGAAAATAAGTACCCAATTCTTAAGGACTTTAATGATGTATACAACACTAAACGAAATACGTCTACACAGTCCCTGTAGCTATGGATGGGATGCAGAAGGAATTGGCTAACGTCTGCTACGCAACAGAAAATTCCCCGATATTTGTTTGATTCGCTGTTCCAAATCATAATCATTCTGGCAATCCGCGCCGCAGAGCTGCCCTTTTTTTATGGGGGTGTTGCAGATCAAGCAGCGGCCTGTAAAGGGCATGGCTTTGCGTTCGCGCACTTCTTTTATGGATGCGTCTCTTTGGTGCTGCTCATATTCTGCTGCATCTTCCAAAATATCAGTCATATTAGTTAGCGTACTTTTTTAGNGGTTGGTGCAGAAGCGCCCAGCCAGTTCCGGGATCAGGATAAGCAGTAAGCTTACAGCCTTCAAATTGTTCAGTTAAATGAAGTCCGTTTTTTGAATAATTCATAACTAATCACTTTTTCTTTATTTATTTAGCTATATTTCCACCAACAGGATAGGTTGCTCCTGCTGGAGCTTGAGTAAATGCCTTTTCACCTTGTTGAACATGACCATTATTCCAAGGGCTTTCCATAATCGGACCATAGCAACTAGCTAGTTTTACGCCATTAATTGATTTAGCTTGAATTTCACATGGAAAACTCCACATATTGCTCATGCCTGTTGTAGGTGTTTGTCCTATTGTAAAAGTTCTAACAGTTGCGGTAACAGTAGTCCAGCTTGGACCTTGTGGATAACTTGTTTGTGGAGGAATTCCAAACAAAGACCAAACTTTATTAGGGGCATGATCGCAAGATCCGTTCATAAGATCTAAATTGGCAATAGAATCCCCAGTCAAAATCGGGCAAACTGCCACGCCTTCTCGAAAAGTTTTTCCTTGAACTGTTATGGTTTTTCCAGTAGGAATTGCAGCAGAAGCAGCACATAAAGCATATTCTTGATTTTTACAAATTCCAATGTTTGCTGAATGAGCATTTAAAGAAATAAAAAATAAAACAAAAAGTATTTTTTTCATTTTGCTACCTTTTCTAAAAAGTCGTATTGGTTGTAACAGGCTTCGAGAGCTGTTCGGATTGTGTCTGCTCTGGCAGCTTCCCGGATAAGAAATTCTGAATCCTCGGCATAAAGGGTTGTCCCAGTTCCACACGCTGTAGCTTGGGGGGTTTCAATTGTGGGTCTGGCGGTGCGCTTGCGCAGCTGCACAAGAGCATCAGCAAGCTGAGAATTGATAGCATTGATCTGATCATTTTTGTCTTCCTCTATTTTGTCGGCTGCTGCTTGATGTTCATCTTTTAGTTTTTGGGTTTCTAAAACTTGATCTGCTTTGTATCGATCAAAGCGAGAAGCTTCAAAACTATAGCCTAAGTACCAAGAAAAAGCTAATGCAGCTATACCAGCAGCCAATTTAACATACGTAAAAATAGGCAAAGGAAACATTACTTATTGTCCTGATCTTGATACCAACGAAACATTTGAACTGCAATTCCAATTCCCATTAACCATTTTCCATAGTTGTTTGGGGCAATTACGTTTTGCAATACAGAAAAATTGGTTTCTACATAACCCAAAATCGTCACAATAAATCCCAGCCACATGAGCTTAGATTTGTGAAGGGGCTTTCTCATTTTTTCTTAGCTACGGTCTTTTTTGCTGCTGGCTTTTTAGCTGCAGGTTTTTCAGAAGTTTTAACTGTAGGCTTTGCAGCATACTTTTTAACCGCTACTTTTTTAGTTGCTGGCTTACGCTTGACGGGAGTTTCAGCAGAATCTGCAACTGCTACAGGTGCTACTGATCTAGGTCTTAGTAGTGCTGCGATTTGCTTAAACATTATTTATCCACCTTTGTATCAAGTTTATCAAGAATCTTATCCAGTTTTTGAAATATCTGATTCGTAATGCTTTGAAAATCTTCACGCTTAACGTAATGATCTGATACTTTTACCTCAAGATTATTGATTTGTCTTGCCAAAGTAGATTGGTCTGCAACAATTTTATCTTGATTTTTAGATAGCTCTTTGGACCACCATCCGATTACACCGGAAGCTGCAGTGGCTAGAATGGCTATTGATGCAACTATTGCTGACCAATCCATGACGCTTATTCCTCAGCAGGTGTTTCAGCTTTAGAAGCTGGGTTCTTGGTTTTTACTGAAGCTAAAACTTTTTCAATAGCAAGAACTTCAGCAGGCATACTAGCTTCGATTTTATCGATCAATTTACGGATTTCTTGACGAACTTCTGAAGACGCATTGATTAAAAATTGCTTGATTGAAAACATAGTTTTTCCTTATTTTATGCAGCAGGTTCGGGGTTTACCGGGGCAGAAGGAGCCTCAGTAGCTTGCGCAGCCAAAGCTTGCTCTTGAATTTGAGGAATTGCTTGAATTTTGATCTTGTTTACAGTTTCTTCGATCAATTCCATTGGCAATTTACGCAAGCCAGCTACTACGGCTTCGACTTCGTTTACTTCTAAATTCAATGTAATACTCATGGTTTTTCCTTTATTAAACTTTAGTCCAAATTGCTAATGGTGCTGTTGGAAATACAATATTACCAGCCATAGGATCAATTGCATATTGACGAACTGCATTACGATAAGAAATAAATTCTGCTTGGTTAGCAAGATATGGATTGCTCATTGCAGGATTGCCTACATCTGCAGCGCTAGTCCAATCTGTTTGTGATAACAAATAAGTAGCTGTTGCTTTATTTTGGTCAGCAGTTGGTGGGTCAGGTGGTAAAGGATAAGAGCTTGTTACATTAATCCAACCATTAGCAATAGCTTCATTAACTAATTCTTGTTGTTCAGGCAATTCATAAGCATAAACTTCATCATTTTGATTTTGATAATATACATATTCCATAATTTTTCCTTACCTTAATTCAGACCAATAGAAATTACAAGCGTCATTGCTATAGCTACCTGCTATTACATAAGTTGAACCGTTAGGAACTACAAAAGAAATAATTTCACAGTTATTATTATCATTATCATGGCTTAAATAAGCTATTTGTACGCCACCAACTGTTACGGTTGCAGATTCATTTCGACCATATCCATGAATAACCATAATTGGATTGCCCGTAGAATTTGTATAAGTTGTACCATAAACTCTAGTGCTAGTTGTATATGTTTGCCATGTTTGACCAATACCAAGCCCACTTGAAATATATCCGTTCGGATTGGTTGCATTGTAAGGAGTAAAACCAAGAGCAGAAGTTACGTCTCCTGCATTCAAAGTAACTGCGCCAACTCTACTATTAAAGCTTGATACAGCAGCTATAGTAGAGAAATAAATATTTACGCCGTCACCATAAATAATTGTCGATTGATTATTATTAAGGGTAATACCTGTTCCACTAGCAGTTTTTATTTGAAGAGGAAATCCACCGGTAGTATTATTAACCACGACCCAATCGCTTTGGAAAGTAGGCATAGTTATTACGCAAGTACTGGTTATAGTTCCAGTAAAACTAATAATAGGATAAGCAGCCTCTAAATTAGTTACGGTAAAACTAGTTCCGGATATAGGAACGGAAGTTAAGCCGTAAAATGCCGTAGGAACCCAACCAGCACCACCGCTATCAGGATTGTTGCTATTATTTTCAGAAGTGCTAATCCAAAATCCTACACCCGTAGAACTTTGAATAATTGCTCCTCTAGGATAACCGCCTACTGTAGTAGCAAAAGTGGGGTCAAAAGGAAAAAACCCTCCGGCTTCTTGCCATTGTTGGATAGCAGTAATCTCATTCAAAATACCATTAAAATCTCCCCCGAAAGGAGGAACGCCTCCGGAACTAATAGGGGAAAATGTATCCGGAGGAAAGCCATCATGAAGGGAAGCACGACCATTGGTAATACCAATTTGGGAAGCTACTGGTATTGTGTTGACGTATCCCGAACTTGCTGCGTACGCAAAAGGTAAAGGGATTTTTGAAGGTATGTTAGTACTTTGCATATTTAGTCCTATATATATACGAGAGTTGCGTTAACGCCAGCAGGTCTTGGGAAAACCCCTGAGTTGGTAATAATTGCTATTTGAGCAGCGTTGGGATGAAAGTCTAAATAGTATTCAAATGCCATTCCCCCTAAATCTACTACATAAGCATCGCCATAAGGATCAATACCATTATTGGAAGCAAACTCAGCTCTTAATAATGCGTTAATAGATGGTATAGAAAGATTGGAAATATTAGCTCCGGCTTTAACCATAATCAATTGTCTGTATTGATTGTCTGTTAAAGCAAAGGTTGTTGTTGCTGGTACCCCAGAAGCAAAAGGAGCTTGATTAAATGGTTGTGGACCAGTAGTTGCAGTCGGGGCAGTATAGGCTTCATCAAATCCTAAATAGTTAGAAGCAGAAACTTGTAAATATCTCGATACCCCAACAATTTGCCCCCAAACATCTAAACCATATCCGTTAGCCGTATTAACATTCCAAATGTTTTCATAAAAAGCTGCTATATTTACTGTTGGATCTATAGCGTCATTAAATGATTCAATCATACTTAATAGCGTAGGAGAAGCATCGTATTGACTTAATATGGTTTGTTGCCAAAAAGGAATGACTTCTACTGTTGGTTTTGGGGCTATTTGCTTATTTGCAAAAGAAGCAAAAGGCGAACCTGAAAAGGGAGCTAATCCGTACATAAGTTATACCAGGGTTACCAAAATATTTGAAGCAGTCAAAGTAGGCAATTGATCAATCCCCATAGTTAAGGATAAAGTAGTTGGACTTGCGCTAGTTCCTAAATATACTTCTATTACGTTAACATTAGGACTAATAGCATTAATATTGGCATAATATCTACCGGAATAAGAAATAGAGCCAATACTTACTGGGGGTCCGCTACCATCTAAGCCATTAAATGTTTGTATAACAGCATTCTGGACCAAAGTCGTAATATTAGCAGGAAGTAAAGAACTATTTTTAATATTTACATTGAAATAGACTGGTACCGATGTAGGCGTTAAATAAGTAACGGTATAAGGAACGGGGGTGGAATAATTGTTGTCGTAAACTGTAACCGAAGTATTACCGTTGTAATTACATCCTGGGGGTTTTTTACCCCAAATAGCTTGGGCAATAGCGGAAGAAGTTCCCCCCGCAACACTTACACAAACAGAATTAGGAACTAATGGGTAACTTGTAGGACCATAGTTTACTGTGCCATTAGAAGGATTATCTACTACTAAAACACCAATAACGTTTGCTAAAGAAGCTACTGCTCCATAAATCGATTGCAAAGAGTTTACTGCGTTTCCCGCCACGCTAGCTGATCTGCGTGCTTCAAAAGCAGCTCTTGATTCTACATAATTACCAAGTGCTCCTGCAGTAGTATTGGTTATGGTATCCCAACCAGCAATTGCTGTGTAAATATTACTTAATGCGCCAATATTACAAGCAATAGGACCTTGTGTTTGGTTTTGGAATTCTATTGTCACCGATCCGCTAGCAGGAATAGTTGCTGAGGAAACGGAAGAATATAAATAACCACTAGTATCTTGGGCTACTGCTCCCGCGGGAATAACTGTACCCACTGCACCTGTACAAGTTGCTTGTACAACGGTACCAGCTCCCGGGATACGTTCCAAAAAGTAAATATAGCCAATAGCATCTTGCCAAATGCCGGAAGCAAAAGCAGGATTTACTTGATTAGCTATATAAGCAATTTCATTATTTTTTTGGCCTATTAAAGCAGTTTCTGACTGCGCTAATTGCCCTTGGGGTGTTTGTAAAGAAGAATTAACCCCCCCACCAAAAGCGGTATTGATATCTTCTTGAACTCCGCTTAAAATATCTAATTCAGCGGGAAGAACTGGGCTACCGTTAACCCAAGTGATTGCTGGAACATTGGTTGTCATATTTTATCCACCGAAAGCCACATTATTGATTGCTCCGTCTGTATCTATTACTTGAATTTGCCCCGAAAGTTGTCTATTTTCAAAAGATTGAAAAGTAGCATTAGCCGAAGTCACATTAGGAATAGTAAAAGCTTGTTCTACCACTTGTTGTTTAATAAAAGATAAAGGAGGCATTTCTCCAAGAATATCTTGCCAATATGGTAATCCTAAAGAAGTATTGTACCAACATTCCCCTAAAAAAGTTCTAGTTGCTGAAGCAACATCTTGAGCTATAGAATAAGGGGTACTGGCTAAAGCAATATTGCCATTGATATCAAGAACTAAATCCCAAGCAGATTGATCTAGTAATAATGAGGTTTGAATAATGGTCATACTGGAGTTCCTGTTTGTCCACTGCCTGTTTGTACGCCGCCATGTTTATGAGTATGAACACTTGTTCCATTGGCTGTAGCGTCCCCCGTAACAGTCATTGAACCGCCAAATGTAGCATTACCTGCATAAGAACCAGCACCTTGACTTACTGCACCATTTAATACTATAGATGGTGAATTTATAGTACAAGAACTAGAAGCATCTATTTCCACGCTTGGCGAGTTAATTATAACCTTTGTAGGAGAATGTATGGTTAATCCTGCACTATTAAATTGAATGTACTGAGTTGGTGCTTGGCCAATAATGGTCATTAAATAAACCATATCAGATAAATCATTTTTTCTAAGAGAAGCTGGGGCAGAAACTTTACTAGTATTTTTTACTGCCGAAATGTCTCTATCACATACAGTAGCAATACCAATATCGCCAACCACAGGATCAAGAATAATTCCGTTAGCGCCACCTTGTATCCTCATGTAAGGAACGTTATAAACAGGAGCATGTTCCCATAGATTTTTGGATCCGTCCATTGCACTAATCATAGGCTGAACGGTTACAGTTCCAATAGGAGCTAATCCCCCAGAGTTACTAACAGCTATAACTTGAACTGGCATAGCTGTTCTTAACCCAGCTAAAGCCGATTGAATAATAAGTTGTAATCGTCCTATTTCAGTAGCAGCACTTTGGGGGGTGTAATTACTTGGGTATGAATTAGTTGTTTGGGACATAGGGAGGCGGAGATAATCTTGCTGTTGTAAACCAAGGACCATCGGGTATAAAAGTGCTTAATTCATGAGTTGCATATTGAATTGCAAATGTACCGTTAGCTTTTGGAATAATAGAAGAAATAGTTATTTGCCTTCCAATACTGATCATAGGATTGTATTCTGACTTAACTGTAAATCCTGCCGCCCAATAAGTAGGATAACCCACCATGCCATTACCTTCGTTTAAAGTAATCGATACACCATCTCTAAATCCATCATTTGCCCATATTGAAACAGTATTGTTTTCTATTACCATTGGAATAGCAGAAGCTCTAGCTATAGTTTGCATTTGCTGGATTACTGAACCATTTAGTTGTTGGTTTTGAATAATAGCGTGAGCGGCATTATCGCCTTCCCCATTAGTAAAGCCATAGTCAATAGATGAGGCTAAAGAGCGAATAACGTCTTCTGCATTAACTGACCCCGGGTAACTTGTTGAAGCTGCTCCTCTTGCTAAAAACTCTGCCCCAGTAGAAGCTTCCACAACAAAACAAACATCAGGAACGCTTGAAAAATCTATATAGCTGGAAATAATATTCCCAGAAAATATTTGGGCTAGTACTTGTCCTTGTATGCCAGCAGAAACTGTTACAGTTCTATTAGTTAAATTTGTGGCATTAGAACCAACATTAGAATAACTATTCATTTGGTCTAATGTCATACCCCACACTCTAAGTTGGAGTTTTGCCAAAACACTAGGGTTTAAAATAACTGCTTGGCATTTTAAACCTGTCAAATTAACTGGGTTTTCATTATCCTGAGAAAATTGAAGATTTATTTGACGAACTGCAAAGGTCATATTAAAGTCCAATAAGTCAAAAGAAATCTGGATCCAAGACTTTGATAACTAGGATCATCAGTACCTTGGGTATCTATAAAAACTAATTGCCCAGTAAAGCCAAGATAAGCTTCTGCTACTAATCCTACTCTATTTAAACAAAGCATAGATTGAACTATAGGGTTGCCGTCGATAAACAAATCAAAAAATAAACCAGTACTTTTTTGATTTAAATTGATTTTGCAATTTTGATTACTAAGTTGAATAGTAAAGTTTTGAGATGCAACAGGAGTTAAAGGTATTATTTGCATATCAATCCCAAGAATTAGGGTTTTTTACGCCAAAGTTTATTGCATCTTTTTGGCCCAAAATATTTTTATTTTGTGCAGCAGATGGCGGAACTGGGGATACTTGGCCTATATCTACTGTATCGGATCCAGAGGGTTCTGCTGTATTTGGGGCAGTTGATTTCTGGGCTATTCGTATTTCTTGAAACCATAATTGGACTAATAAAAGAGTAGCGCCTTGTCTTGCTTCTCTTCTATAATCTACATGAACTAAATTCAAATTAGGATAACTTGCATCCGGTGTAGAAATAGTCAATAAAATTAAAGAATCTAAATAATTTTGTATAGCAGCTAAAAAATCTTGCTTTGACATAGAACCATTACCACTACAAGTAACTACGCATCTACAATCAAAAGGCATTGCTACTTTATTATAGTTAGAAAAGCTTCCGCCTTCTACTGGGTAGTTTGGAATTTTTCTTTCGTTTTTATATTCGAAATTAACAAAAGAATCAGGAACTAAAGCAAGATTTCCACTAGCATCAGTAATAGCCCATTTGGTGCCAAATAAATTATTAGGTAAAAGTTGGGCCTCAATCTTTAAAGCTGCGCCTACATAACCTGCAGAATTTCTGTTAATGGCTGGAACTCCTGGTAAAGGAGGAACATTAGGGTATGGAATTAAACTCATTATTGATTTCCTACAATGCCATAATCAATTACTGCTCTTTGTTGGATTGCAGCGTTCATATCTTTTGCAATGCCGTCTGGATTTGTTGCTTGAGTATGTACGTTCAAAGTGTTGATTTGGGTGCTTACACTAGTTGTATTAGCTGTACTGGCTTCATGTCCTGCTTGTGCTCTACGGACTAAATCCCAATTACTAATAACTTGGTCAGGATTCATTCCAGTTCTTTTCACCATATCTGCAAGATAAGAAGGAGCGTCTTTATAGTCTTGTCCACTTGGACTACCAAGCCATCCCAAAGAACCATTGGATCCGTAAATTAGCTTTCTAAGGGTGTTCATACCCTGGCTTGCTTTTCTATTTAGTAAAGCATTTTGGGCGGCTATTCCAGCTTCTTCGGTTTCAAATTTAGCAAAACCTCCTTCGCCTAAAGTAGCTCCTGGTTGATTTGCAAATTTTAATCCCCCGGGGTTATGTAATCTTTGGGTTAAAGAACCTCCGGACATACCTGGAGCGGGTGTATCGCTTTTACCAGTTAAAGAACCTCCGGACATACCTGGAGCGGGTGTATCGCTTTTAC
>TBL_comb48_EPIDRAFT_1001210_pt1 | contig 19314 bp, 16 predicted proteins | sample TroBogEpilimnion_37_FD_10681 | JGI IMG/M metagenome (IMG submission 10681)
GCTGGCCTGCTTATTGAGCAGGGTCACGAGGTCGTGGGCGCCACATTGAAGCTGTGGGGCGGGGTCAGTGACTCTGGCTGCTGCTCAGTTTCTGATGTTGACGACGCACGTCGAGTCGCACAAGTACTTGGAATTGATCATCACGTCTTTAATTACACCGATGAATTCGAAAAGCACGTTGTGGAACCATTCGTTGCCGGTCACGCTGCGGGACAGAGTCCAAATCCATGCATTGAGTGCAATCGTTTCTTGAAGTTTGGACTTCTCTTTGAGCGCGCGAAGCGACTTGGATTTGAAAAGGTGGCAACTGGTCATCACGCACAAGTCGTTGAACGTGATGGCAAACACTTCCTTGTTCGCGGTGAAGATAATCAGAAAGATCAAAGCTACGTTCTTGGTTACCTCACTGAAGAGGAACTATCAATGTTGCTGCTCCCAATTGGTCACATGAACAAGACAGCTGTTCGTGTTGAGGGGGAGCGACTTGGACTTCGGACTTGGGACAAGCCTGACTCTCAAGATGTTTGCTTCATTGAAGCGTCAAAGGGCCGCGAGGTCTTTCTTCGCAGTCGAATTCCAGTTACTGCTGCAAAGATTGTTGACCGAACAACTGGTGAAGTACTCGGTGAGACTGATACTGCGGAGTTAATGACGGTTGGACAGCGTCGCGGTGTGCTGCCCGGTCGTGATGGTGAAAAACGTTACGTCGCGAGGGTGGACATTGCTAGTCAGCGTGTTGAAGTCGGTACGTTAGAGCAAATTCTTATTTCTCGAATTTCACTTGATGAATCATCACTTACTTTCTCGCACGAAGAGCTCACCGATGGTGCCTCTGTGTTGGCGCAGTGGAGCGCACATGGAATTCCAAAGCGTGCAACACTACGTAATGAAAATGGCTGGTACATAGAACTCCACGAACCGGCACGTCCAGTCGCTGTTGGTCAGTCCGTGGTTCTCTACCGTGAAAGCGAGCCAACGATTGTTGAGGGTGCCGCAATCGTTGCCCCATCGTGAAGCCAGCCGAACGCGCAGAGTGGCTGCGCGCTGAAATAGCTAGACACAATGCTTCGTATTACGTTAAAGATGCTCCAGAAATTCCTGATGCTGACTATGACGTATTAGTCCGTGAACTCAGAGCACTCGAAGACGACCATCCCGAACTTAGAAACGATGCTTCGGTGACTCAAAAGGTTGGAGCGGAGCCGTCAGCTGTATTCAGTGAAGTTGTGCACGTCGAAAAGATGCTGTCACTCGACAATGTTTTTGACACAGACGAGTTAGAGCAATGGGCACAGCGCGCCGCTAAGGGACTCTCGGTTGACGTTAATGATCTCGATTTTGCTGTTGAACCGAAGATCGATGGTTTGGCCCTTTCAATTACCTATGTCAACGGCCAACTCATTCAGGCCGCAACTCGAGGAGATGGCCGAGTTGGTGAAGACGTAACGGACAACGTGAAGACAATCAAAAACGTGCCTAAGTCGTTGAAAGGCGCAACCGGGCGAATCGAAGTTCGAGGAGAAGTATTTCTAGCGAAGGCTGATTTCGAAGAACTCAATAAGCGCCAGCGTGATGCTGGGGCGAAGGAATTTGCCAACCCCCGAAATGCTGCAGCTGGAAGTTTGCGTCAAAAGGACTCAGCAGCCACAGCACAGCGACCTCTTTCATTTCTTAGTTATCAACTTGTTGATTTAGACAACAGTCTTAATTTCACAAGCTACAAAGCAACCATTGATCAACTCAGCAACTGGGGTTTTCTGACTTCAAAAGAATTAAGTGTTGAGCACGGTGTGAAGAAGATGATTGCACGTAGTTCGTGGTTCGAAGAACACCGCCACAGCCTGGTCTACGACATTGATGGTGTGGTCATCAAACTCGACGCCCTCGCTCAACGAGAAGATCTTGGCTTCACTTCTCGAGCTCCTCGTTGGGCCATTGCTAGAAAACTCCCTCCCGAAGAGAGAACTACCCGGTTGTTAGCGATTGAAGTTTCTATTGGCCGCACCGGCAGAGCAACACCGTATGCAGTTCTTGAGCCAGTAGTTGTGGCTGGTTCCACGGTTTCTATGGCGACGCTTCATAATCAAGATCAAGTTGCACTGAAAGATGTTCGTCCAGGCGACCTCGTCATTGTTCGAAAAGCGGGCGATGTCATACCTGAAGTTGTTGCAGCAGTCCCTGAAAAAGACTTCAAAAGGAAGTCCGCTTGGAAGTTCCCAACAACGTGTCCTGAATGCGGTGGTGCGTTAGAGCGCGTGGGAGAAGAGTCTGACACGTACTGCGTGAATGCTGCATGCCCCGCTCAACAAATGCAACAAATAATTCATTTCGCATCGAGGGGCGCCCTTGACATTGAAGGTCTCGGTGAGCAGAGAGTCTCTCAGTTGCTTGAAGCTGGACTTATTAGTGATGTTGCTGATCTCTTCACACTTGATGCTGCACGCATTGCGGCACTCGAAGGACTGGGAGAGCTTTCTGCAAACTCTCTAGTGAGCGCGATTGATGGTGCTAAGACAATGCCGCTCAGCCGCGTACTTGTAGGTCTTGGCATTCGTCACGTTGGACCGGTAGCGGCACGTGAGATTGCAAAAGTGTTCAAAACATACGATTCACTAAAAGCTGCTCCGCTCGAAGTCTTAGAAGCGATTGACGGCGTTGGTCCAGTGATTGCGCAATCAATGTTTGAATTTGCCCGCGACCCAGAGAGTGCGCAGCGTTTAGAGAGACTCAAAGCATCAGGTGTCGCGCTCGTCGAGCCTGAAGTTAGCAATGAACTAGAGCAGACACTCAGTGGCAAGGCAGTTGTCGTCACTGGATCAGTTGATGGATATTCTCGTGACGGCGCTGAAGCAGCGATTATTGCCAGGGGAGGCACTTCACCGGGCTCAGTTTCTAAAAAGACGTACTGCGTTGTTGTTGGTGACGCACCAGGGGCTTCTAAGGTGTCTAAGGCTGAAGAGCTCGCCATCCCCATGATTCCAGGCAGTGAGTTTGAATCCCTATTAAATACAGGGGATTACCAGCCGTAGCTGTCCTTAACTAGGGTTATAGACCTAATGGCGTTCACATTCCTTCCAGATCACGAACTAGCCGGCCGGTACCGGATTATTGACCTCATTGGCGTTGGCCACACCGCAGAGGTATACCTCGCTGAAGATCTTTCACTCAATCGCACAGTCGTTGTGAAGGTATTGCTGCCAGAACTCGCAGAGCATGAAGACGTCCGCAGAGCATTTCGCGACAACATTGTTCGCTCGGCGACGCTCAGCCACCCACATCTCGCTCGCGTGTATGACGGTGGTCAAGAACACGGTGCCATCTTTATGATCACTGAATATCTTGGTGGTGGCTCGCTCGAAGACATTCTTTCATCAGGTCGCGTCCTCAACACAGACGACACGGCTCGACTTGGTCGTGATGTAGCGGGTGCACTTAATTACCTTCATGAAAATGGTTTTGTCCACTCCGAACTCACACCTTCGAAGTTGCTCTTTGATGAAGAAGGAATGGTTCGCGTTTCCGATGTAGCTCTTGCGGGCATAGGCACTTTGTATCGTGAGCGACTTTCCCTCGACGATGTTCGCTACTTAAGTCCTGAACAAGTTCTTGGTGAAGAAGTAACTGAAAAAACTGATGTCTACGCACTCGCACTCATCATGTATGAAGCAGTAACGGGTGAAGCACCATTTGATGAAATGACACCAGAAGCAGTCCTGCGCCAGCGCATTCACTCCCCATTGCCAGTACACCCAGAACTCGGAACCTTGGACATGATTCTTGCTCAAGCCGCAATCCCAGACCCTCGAATGCGCCTTGATGCTGGACAGTTCTCAAATCGACTCTCAGGGGTCACTAGTGATTCATTGCCACTTGTTGTCATGCAGTCAAGTGGACCAACACCGTTGCTACAACAGTCGCTCAATAATCAAGCGCCTCGCGAAACAATCGGGTTCAATGCACCATCTCCTGATCAGCTGTTTGGAAACACACAAGCCGTTCCAACCGCATTCCCACTACCGCAGCAACCTCGTCCAGTGAGCTCAACTCCACAACCAGTGCAAAATGAGTTCCGCGAAGCACGTAGACGCACACCTATTACGTATGATTCAATGCCGCCATCACGCACACCTCGTAAGGGGCGCTTTGGATTCTTGCTTGCAGCAATTCTCATTGCGGTCGTTGCTGTTGGTGGCGGGGTTGCATACGAGATGGGACTCTTTACTACTAAGCACACTGTGCCGTCACTTATTGGGCTCACTTCAACGCAGGCTCAGAGTCTTTTAAAGTCTGATGGTGACCCATTCACAATTGCAGAAACTCAGTCAGTCTCTTCTGCAACCGTTGCTAAGGGCAACATTGTCAGCCAGTCAGTTCCTGTTGGCACCGCTGGCAAGGCCGGACTAGTTATTCAGGTACAAATTTCGACTGGCCCAACTATGGTCACGCTCCCTACCAATTTGGTTGGCGAAGACTGTGTTACAGCAACGCAGCAACTGACAAAACTCAAACTCAGCGCTCAATGTCCAACGTCTGCACAGGTCTCTTCTGCAACCGTGCCTTCAGGACGCATTGCTAGCTATAGCTATAACAAGACCAACAATCCAACTCAGGTACCAGCAAACGCAACCGTGGTGCTGAGTGTTAGTTCTGGAGCAGGAGCAGCAACTGGTTCGACCACAACAACACTTGCACCAAGCGCAGGAACAGTTTCAGTTCCAAATGTTGTGGGCATGAATCCTGCACAGACGCTTGCCGCAATGAAGACAGCCTTGCTCTACTACGCAACAACTGGTCCGGGGTCGAACACGGGCAAATGGTTGAGTGTTGTTTCGCAATCTCCAGCCGCTGGAACTGTTGTGAAGAGCAAGTCGAAGGTCGTATTGGTTGTTTCAACTACCTCATCTTCATCAACCACTACAACCATTATTTCAAATGCAACTACAACGACAATAAAGAAGTCAGGAACCACGACAACTATTAAGTCGATCGCACCAGTTACCACTACTACAACTGTGGCGGCTGCACTTCGACCAGTTCCAAACGTTGTAGGTATGAACTACGCACAGACTGTTGCTGCAATGCACACGGCACTGTTGTACTTCACAACTACTGGACACGGCGCAGGAACTACAACGTGGACTGCGGTCGTATCTGAAAAGCCAGGTGCAGGAACGATGGTGAAGGCAAAGTCCACCGTAATTTTGACGGTTAGGTAAGTATGGCGTGCGACCTTTGCGACGCAGCAGTGGTTTCAAAGCGATACTTTGAAAACGAACTCTGCTGGATAGCAGACTGCACTATTTGTGTTGTACCAATGGTGGTCTGGCGCGAGCATGACCACCAGCCTTCAGATGAAGTTAAAAAACAACTTCATGAATTCCTAGGCCAGGCCGCTGATGCGGAATTCAATGGTGAAGAGTGGTACATCGATGACAACATGAGAAACATCCCAGATCACTATCACGCCCATGCCCGCCCACCAGGGTTCTGGCGCCGCGTAATAACCTGAGCACACCCTTTCATCAGGGAAACAAGAAATCTCGTTCCCTATCCATACTTTGAATAAATACCTTTATTAGTCTCTGCGCATGGCTTGTCGGAGCCTGAAGTCAAGTTGAACCTTCTCCAACTAAAAAAGGATATATATGTCAGATATTGAATTTCGCCCCGGCGAATACGGTGAAAAAGTTATGGCCGTTGAACCTGGAGGCGTTGAAGCAATTCCCGCCAAAGACCGACACGGAAAGGGAACGTCACTCTTCGCAGTGTGGGCGAGCCCAAACCTTGAGTTTGCAACTATTTATGTAGGTGCACTTGGTGTCCTCTTCGGGCTCAGTTTCACCCAAGCTGTTATTGGCATTGTCATTGGAAACGCTCTTGGTGCGTACGCTCAGTACGTTCTTACCCAGGACGGACCAAAGTACGGTGTTCCACAGCTCGTAGTGAGCCGGGCTGCGTTTGGAAAACTTGGAAATGTTTTCCCATCACTTGCTAACTGGTTCGCATCAGGTATTGGCTGGTTCGCAGTGAACTCTGTTTCTGGAGCATTCGCACTTGCATCACTAACGCACATGAGCAATCTGCTTTCTCTGCTCGTAGTGGTAATTGTTCAAATTGCGGTTGCCTTCATTGGCCACAACTTGGTACAAAAAGTTGAGAAGTACCTCATGCCTTATCTCGTGGTGGTATTTGGAATCACTGGAATTATTGTGCTTACAAAGAGCCACCTCGGAGGAGCCAGCCACTGGTACTTCCCAGGTGCTTGGTTGGTGTTCCTTGGTGCTGTCTACGGTTACGCCGCTGGATGGAACCCATTTGCATCTGACTACGCTCGCTACCTTCCTGCAACTGAGGATCCAAAGGTTGCTGGTCGTAGTGCTGCACTCGGACTTTTCACATCTGCTGCAATTCTCGAAATCTTCGGTGCTGCTGCAGTAACTGCTGGGATGGGCGACTATGCACACGGTAACCCTGTTGCTCAGTACACACACCTAATGCCAACATGGCTTGGCAAGCTTGTGCTTCTTGGCATTGTGCTTGGCTCGATCTGTGCCAACGCACTAAACATCTACTCAGGTGTTATGTCATTCCTCACAAGCGGCATCAAGCTTGGTGCAGGACGTGCACGTGCGATTTTCACAATTGTTGTAGGTATCGCAGGATTCTTCTTGGCACATTGGGCCATGGGCAACCCTACAAACAACCTTGAGAACTTCCTGCTCGTTATGGCGTACTGGATTGGACCATGGTTGGGTGTTATTGCTGCTGACAAGATTTTGCGTAAGGGCGCTTCAATTGAGCGCTTCCTCTTCACATCACGCGAGAACCCAGCTGGTCCTATTGCGTTCCTTCTTGCAACAGGACTTTCAATTTGGTTGTTTGCAAACCAGACGTACTACGTTGGCTACTTCCCTAAGCACAATGGAAACCTCGGAGACATTACGTTCCTCGTTGGATTCGCATTGTCATTCGTCATTTACTTTGTTCTTGGCGCAAAGAAAGTTAAGTCAGAGAAGTAAACCTTTTTATTCAAAAGGGCCAGGCAGATATCTGCCTGGCCCTTTTGAATTTACGCCTTGATGCAGCCGTTAGAATTGACCTACTGATTAGTAGGGGAGATTAATGACTGAGTTTGAGGACGACAAACGCCTCAACCGTCAAGACCCTGAGGGGCTCTTGAGCTCATTCACTGATCCCGGCGCTGAAGCAATGGGTGCCATGGGTACCGAAGCTGGGTCTGATCTCAACTGGTTCATGATGCTTCGTGAGCGAGTGCAAGAACACGCTGCAAAGTCAAGTAAGTATTCGTGGTGGGTGCTTTGGTCATTACTCGCCGGGCTTTTCGCTCTCAACTTCACATTTACGGTATTTATTGTTGCGTTGCCAAAAGTTGCATCTGAATTTCACACCAGCATCGGTGTGCTTTCGTGGACCATGATTGGTCCGCTACTTGCGTATGGACTTGCAGCGCCTCTCTTTGGAAAGACTGGCGACATCTTCGGGCACCGTCGCCTCTACCTATTTGGATTAATAGGTGCAATGGTCTCTGCAATTTTGACGGCACTTTCTCACAATGTCGACATGTTGTTGCTCGCTCGAACACTCGATGGAATCCAAGGCGCCGCAACTGGCACTGCATCAGGTGCACTCATCAACAGAGTCTTTCGACCAGATGAAAGAGTGAAGGCACTCGGATGGTGGTCACTCATTGGAGCTGGTGGGCCTGTGATTGGAGTCTCTCTTGGAAGTCCGATCATCGCTGCATTTGGATGGCGCTCACTTTTCTGGTTCAATTCATTTTGATTGCAGCCGCATTTTGTGTGGTTACTTTTGTTCTGCCAAAGCAGCGTGGTGATGCTCCAGAGACGCTTGAGCAAAAGGCAAAGGCACGAAAAGAATTCAAACAAACTGACTGGCTTGGATCTTGGTCTTTATCCTTTTCAATCACCGCACTTATGCTTGGGCTGTCGCTTGGACCGATTAAGGGCTGGACATCTTCGCTAACGATTAGTGGATTTATTATTGCAACCATTCTCATGGTGTTTTTTGTCTACCGACTTAATCATGCTCCGCACCCGCTCATCCCTGCAAAGTATTTCAAGCGGAGAAATTTCGCCTTTCCAATTGTGATTCGTGCGTGCTGCAACTTTGCGTACTTCGGCGCATTCTTTCTCTTTCCGCTGCTGATGGAACAGGGCTACGGATACTCGGTCCCACAAGTTGGTGGACTCTCAATTGCAAGACCGATTACATTCGCAATTTGTTCACCAATCGCCGGATACGTTGCAATCAAGATTGGTGAACGTAGGAGTGCGGTGGGTGGTGCGTTCTTTCTAACGCTGTCACTCACAATGTTCTCGTTCCTTCACCCATCCACCAGCGCGTGGGTAATTGCAATTGCGCTTGCGTTGTCGGGACTCGGAATGGGTACTGCAATGCCTTCAAGTTCTGCGGTCATGGCAAACGAAGTAAAGCAGTCGGAATTCGGCGTCATGAGCGCGGCGCAAATGTTGGCCGTCCAAGTGGGAGAGGTCGCTGGTATTGAAGTTCTCGAAACTGTGCAGCAGGGTCTCGTCCACAGTCGCCACTTAACTGGCGCGAGCCCGGGGCCGTCTTTGCTGGCGACGTTTCATCTGCCGTTCCTAATTGGTGCAATTGTCGGGGGCTTTGGGCTCATTGCGGCGTTGTTTATTAGTGACGTCCCAAGAGATAAGCCCAAACTGAAGTAGTTGGCTGCCGGGTAGTCTTTATACCTATGAGCACGCAAATTCACCCCGGATGTGAGTCATTTTCAGCCCAAGGATCTCGTCAAGGAGTTCTAGTACTTCACGGTTATGGCGGGTCTCCTGAATCAGTTATTTCAGTCGCAAAGATGTGCGCCGGCGCAGGTTTCACCGTTGAGTGCCCGCGTCTACCTGGACACGGAACTTCAATTGAAGACATGCTCAACTACGGCTTTAGCGACTGGGAAAAAACTTACACAGATGCCCTCAACGATTTGAAGTCACGTTGTGACGAGGTAATCATCTTTGGCCTCTCCTTTGGTGGATTCATGACGGCATACTTGGCACAGCGCAATCCCGATGTAAAGGCAGTGGTTTTTGTCAATCCATGGATTATTCCTCACGATGCTTCTCTCGTTGAGCTCGCGAAGGGTGCTGTAGATGGTGGAGTCTTCACAATGGAGAGCATGGTCACTGACCCTCGAGTTCCAGATGGCATTGAGTTTGGATACGCAGAAACAAACATCAAGGGCTTTGTAGAAATTTCTGAACTCATTCCTACCGTGTTAGACGTTTCGAAAATTAAAGTTCCTGCACTTTTGTTCTCAAGTCGTGAGGACTACACCTTGCCAGTTGCTAATGGCGACACCCTTGTTGCAAACTACGGTGGAAAAATCGAGCGTATCTGGATGGAAAATTCATCACACGTTGCAACTATGGATGTTGACAAAGCCTTGATTGAGTCAAAGACCCTTGAGTTTTTAAAGAAGGTTTTTGCGTGAGCCCATCGTTAAGTCGCGACGATGTCGCGAAAGTAGCAAAGCTCGCTCGACTTCGACTTACTGAGGAAGAACTCACGACGTTCACTGGCCAGCTCAGTGGCGTCTTAGAACACGCTAACGACATGAATTCGCTGGACCTCAGTGCGCTGCAGCCAACCTCGAATCCGTTTGGGCTAACGAACGTAACTAGAGAAGACGTAATTTGGAAGAGTCTTGACCGAGACGCAGTGCTTGCTGAAGCTCCAGACGCACAAGACGGAAGATTTGCTGTTCCGCGGATCCTCGGAGAAGCACCGTGAAGACGGCCGTTGAAATTGCTAATGATGTTCAGACTGGCGCAACAACTGCAGTTGCGCAGTTGGATGCTGCGTATGTTGCTATTGAAGCACGTAATGCTGAATTAAACGTTTTCCTGCACCTTGACAAAGAAGGCGCCCGTAAAATTGCGCAGGCTATTGACGCTCGAGTAGCGGCCGGTGAAAACATTGGTCCACTGGCGGGTGTACCAATCGCCATTAAAGACAACCTTTGTCAGACGGGCATTCCTACAACGTGCTCATCAAAAATTCTTGAAGGCTGGAAGCCACCATATAACGCGACTGTTATTGACCGCTTAGTAGCTGCAGGCGCTGTTCCAGTTGGTAAAACAAACCTTGATGAATTCGCCATGGGATCGTCAACGGAGAACTCTGCGTTTGGGCCTACGCGCAACCCACTAGACCCATCACGAGTCCCAGGTGGTTCAAGTGGTGGATCTGCAGCAGCTGTTGCAGGTGACATGACATCAATCTCACTCGGTTCTGACACTGGGGGATCTATTCGCCAGCCGGCTGCGTTCTGTGGCATTGTTGGAATGAAACCAACGTACGGCCTTGTTTCTCGTTACGGACTAATTGCGTTCGCGAGCTCACTCGACCAGATTGGTCCATTCTCTAAGACGGTAATGGACTCTGCAGTACTTCTTGAAGCAATCGCAGGCCACGACCCGCTTGACTCAACGTCACTCCCTGAGCCTTCACCTTCGCTCGTGAGCCATGTGAATGATGGGGTAGCGGGAAAGCGCATTGGCCTCGTGAAAGAGCTCTACGAAGGAGCTGACGAAAGTGTCATCAACGCCGTGATGGGTGCCGTTGCAGCGCTTAAAGAAGCTGGTGCGCAAATTGTTGAACTTTCGATTCCAGAACTTCGACTTGGTCTCAGTGCGTATTACCTCATTGCCCCTGCAGAAGCCTCTTCAAACCTTGCTCGATTCGATGGCGTGAGATTTGGTCTTCGCGTTGACGCAGAAGACGTAACCGCAATGATGGAAGCAACTCGAACTGCAGGATTTGGCGCTGAAGTGAAGCGTCGCATCATGCTTGGAACATATGCCCTTAGCGCTGGTTACTACGACGCTTATTACGGACAGGCGCTTAAGGTTCGCACATTAACTATCAATGCATTCCAGAAGGCCTACGCTCAGGTTGACATGCTCATTGGCGCTACAACGCCTGGTGTTGCGTTTAAGTTCGGCGCTAAGTCTGACCCTATGGAGATGTATCTAAACGACGTGTTCACTATTCCTACCAACCTTGCAGGCGACCCTGCGGTGTCTGTCTCATTTGGAAAAGGCGAAGAAAATCTTCCTATCGGTGTTCAGTTGCTTGGACCGGGTAGAAGTGAGGCATCTCTCTATGCAGCAGCACGAGTTCTAGAGATTGCGGATGGTAGGTCATGACGTTGCCTGAAGGATGGGAATTAGTTGTAGGAATGGAAGTTCACACTGAACTCCTGACTAAGTCAAAGTTGTTCTGTGGTTGCGAGAATCACTTTGGATCTGAGCCGAACACGAACATCTGCCCAATCTGCTTGGGTCTTCCTGGATCACTTCCTGTACTCAACAAGGACGCAGTGGAGCTAGCAATGCGCATTGGTATGGCGCTCAACTGCACAATTGCTCCGAGCACCTTTCACCGAAAGAACTATTTCTACCCAGACCAGTCCAAGGACTATCAAATCAGTCAGTACGACCTTCCGATTAACTCAAATGGATACCTCAACTTGCCTGACGGATCACAAGTAATGATTGAGCGCGCTCACATGGAAGAAGACACTGGAAAGTCAACTCACCTTGGTGGATCTGGGCGCCTTGCTGGCGCTGACCGTTCACTTGTTGACTACAACAGATGTGGCGTTCCACTTGTAGAAATTGTTTCTGGTCCTGACATCAGGTCTTCAGAACAAGCTCGTGCGTATGCTTCTGAGCTTCGCGGAATTCTGATTGCAACTGGAGCTTCTGACGGCCGACTTGAAGAAGGATCAATGCGCTTTGATGCCAACGTGTCGGTTCGAAAGACCGGTGACCCGCTCGGAACTCGTTGTGAAATTAAAAACCTGAACTCGCTTCGTTCTCTTCAGCGCGCTATTGACTATGAAGCAGCTCGTCAGGTCGAACTCATTCTTGATGGCGGAACTGTTCGTCAAGAAACACGCCACTGGGATGAAGGTCTCGGCGAAACTTCAACGCTTCGTGTGAAAGAAGACGCCGAGGACTACCGCTACTTCCGCGAACCAGATCTCACCGAACTCGTTCCAGATCAGCCGTGGCAAGACCGCGTTCGCGCAGCGTTGCCACCCATGCCAGCTGCTCGCAGAGCGAAGTTACTGGAACGTATTCCAGGCGCTACTAAAGCGCAAGAAGACGCCGTTGTTGTAGTTATTGATCTTGACCTCGAACATTTTGTAAATGCTGCAGCAGATGGTGGCGCAGAGATTTCAATCGCAGTTTCTCGTGCTGCGAACGAGCTCGCTGCAGGAATTGACACTCTCAGTAACCTCACAACTGATGCCTTCACGCAAACAGTACTAATGGAAAGCAAGGGCGAGCTTTCTGCGACACAATCGAAGGTTGTGCTTGGCGAACTTTTGGCAAGTGGGGGAGACCCGAAGAAGATTGCCGCCGAAAAAGGTTTTGAACAAATGTCGAGTGACTCACTTGGCGCGACAATTGACGAATTAATCGCGAAGAATCCTGATGAGTGGCAGCGCTACAAAGATGGTGACGACAAGTTGTCACAGTTCTTCGTTGGCCAGGCCATGAAAGTCACACAAGGCAAAGCAAACGGGAAAGCCGTTATTGCCGAGTTGCAGCTCCGTAAGTAATTTTTCGTTCGAGTTTTACTCAAGCCCAGAAAGCGCAATTGCTCTAATCCATGCACCGTCACTTGCCCCAAGCTTTATGGGCAGTAGCGATACGAATGGCGTTTCCTCATTTACGTTTCTCATATTTGTAAGGTTCTCAGCGATAATCCCGTTTTCCTTTGACCAGAGATAGTGATTTTCAAGTGTCGCATCTTTGGGATTTTCTGGAGTTCTGTCTAGCGACAAAAAGTCCAGTGCGATTGTTGTAATCCCGAGTCCAAGAAGGTAACGCAGAGACTCAAGCGTGGGGTACGGGTGAGCTAAATAGTGCTCGCTCCCATAATGATCTGACCAGTCAGTCCGTACAAGAACTATTGAGCAGTCGTTGTATGAAGCACTAGTAAAGCATTCGTGAGGTATCTCACTTCGTGGTGCTAGGTCTGTTGCATTAACTATGCATGCGCGTCCTACAAATCGAGATAGATCTAATTTGTCCAAAGTTGCTAGTTCATTTAATACATGAAACGGTGAGTCGAGGTGAGTTCCTGACTGAGATCCAAGGTGAAGCGACAGCACATTCACACCGTGATCATCAACATTTAGTGCAGATTCAATAACTACTTCAGGGTCACCGGGGTACACCTGCATACCGTTTTTTACTTCATGGCTTAAGTCGACGATTTTCATTTGGCTCATATCTACTGATACTTATTGGTAACTATCTACGACAATAAGTGTTTTTTAGGTGCATTTCGGATAGCGTTTCTTGAGAGCAATAATTAGGGGGATTAAAATGGCAGAAAATGAAAGCCTCAGTTCGATTGAGAGTCGTCACATTGACTATGTACCTGAGAAAGAACGTCACGGAAAAGTCTGGCGACAAGGTCCATTCTGGTTCCTAGGAAACTTCCAGCCATTCACTGTGGCGATTGGGTTCACCGCTCCACTTGTAGGCATCAGCCTTAAGTGGTCAATCTTGGCTTCAGTGCTTGGGGTCCTTTTTGGAACCATTTTCATGGCTGCGCACGCCGCGCAGGGACCGCAACTTGGGCTTCCACAAATGATTCAGTCGCGTGCTCAGTTTGGCTACGTGGGTGTAGTTGTTCCACTGATTGCATCAACCTTTACGTTTGTTGCCTTCTTGGTCGTTGACACCGTTATTTTGAAAATTGGCCTCAAGAGCTTGTTCGGTTGGAATGCAACTGGCGTTGCTGTTGGCCTAATGCTTCTTACCATCATCATTGCGATTTACGGTCACGACTGGATTCACCGTGTATTCATTATTCTTTTCTGGACGTCGTTCCCATTCTGGATTATCACAACGGTCGGACTATTTAGCTACCACGTCTCAGTTCCTGCTGCTGGAAAGCTTGGCTACAACTTGGCTGGCTTCGCTGTGATGTTTGCACTCGCAGCTTCATACAACATCACCTATGCACCGTATGTTTCTGACTACACGCGCTACCTTCCAAAGTCAACGAAGCAGAGCAATTTGATTTGGTCAGTTTTCTGGGGTGGTTCACTTTCACCAATGTGGCTGATCCCCATGGGTTCATGGCTCGCTATTTACCTAAATACCGCTGACCCACTTCGTGGACTGCACGACGCTGGTAACCACGCTGTTGGGGGAGCAGGCACAATTCTTATTGTCCTATCGACCTTGGCTCTTGTCGCAACAATGGGAATGGGCGCCTACTCGGGCATGCTCTCAGTTGTAACAGCAATGGACTCATTTAAGCCAGTGCCTACTGGTGCCAAGACACGAGTGGTTGTTATTTTGCTTCTTGGCATTGTCGCTGGGTTCTTTGGAATCATCTTTAATACAGCATCGACTGCCCTCTATGACGCACTGACAATCATGCTGTACGTACTTGCGCCATGGACTGCAATCAACTTGATTGACTTCTATGCAGTTCGTCACGGAAAGTTTGCGATTACAGACTTCTTCACTCCGTCTGGTATCTATGGTCGCTGGGGTGGACGCGGTCTCACTGCATATTTTGTTGGAATCTTGGTTGAAATTCCATTCATGTACATCCCGAGCTATTACAGCAGTTGGGGATCAAACCAATTGAATGGTGTTGACATCTCTTGGATTATTGGACTGTTCGTCTCTGGAATCTTGTATTTCGTGATTACTCGAAACATTGACCGAACTGCAGAAGACGCAGCGGTTGCCCGTTCGAATGAGTCACTCGCACGAGGAGAAGAAGTCCGTTAGTACTGTAGAAGTTTCCACGGCCGCCACTGCGTTGGTGGCGGCCTTTGGAACTCACAACCGCGATGTCTATTTTGATGCCTTTTCACCAACGGCAACTTTCATCTTCCATAATCATGACGCAGTGCTCGAATCGCGTAGTGCCTACGAAAAGCTTTGGGACGAATGGGTTGCTGATGGCTTCAAGGTGCTTGGATGCAGGTCGGCAGATCAGCAAATAACGATGCTGGGAACAGACGTTGCAGTATTTACTCACACGGTTCGAACCGACCTTGCAGATGGTGATGGGTCAATAACTTCTGGAGAACGTGAAACGATTATTTTTCAAAAGATTAACGGACGCTGGCTAGGAGTGCACGAGCACTTAAGCGTTGATCCGACTTTCCTCGTCTAGATTCTTCTTAGGAACCTAAGGAGTACTGTGAGCAAAAAAGACACGCCAAGGATTGTCGTAAACGGCAAAGTCGGTCAAGTAGACGCCACCAAAGTTCCTCGCTACGCAGGACCAGCAACATTCGCTCGACTCCCAGAAATTGATGATGTCAGTGACATTGATCTCGCAATAATTGGGATCCCTTTTGACACTGGCGTTAGTTACCGACCAGGTGCGAGGTTCGGTCCACAGCACGTCCGTGAATCTTCTCGACTACTTCGTCCATACAACCCAGCGGTAGGGGTATCTCCATTTGAGAAGTATCAAGTTGCCGATGCAGGCGACATTGCGGTAAATCCATTTGATTTACAAGAAGCAATTTCAGACATCGAGCGAGGCAGTCGTGACGTTCACGAGCGTGCCAAGCGAATAATTTCAATCGGTGGCGACCACACAATTGCATTGCCACTTCTTCGGACTATGGCTGCAAAGCACGGTCCAATCAGTGTTATTCACTTTGATGCACACCTCGATACATGGGATACCTACTTCGGCGCTGAGTACACACATGGCACACCGTTTCGTCGTGCTTCAGAAGAAGGCCTGATAGACCGTGAAGGGTCGATGCACGTAGGCATTAGAGGACCGCTCTACTCATCGAAGGACCTCAGCCAAGATGCTGACCTTGGCTTTGAGATCTTTTCTTCAATTGAGTTCGAGGACATTGGTCTACTTGGGGCAATTGAAAAGATTCATGCTCGAGTTGAGAACCGTCCGGTCTACGTATCAATTGATATTGATGTTCTAGATCCAGCACATGCTCCAGGAACAGGAACTCCAGAGTCGGGTGGTCTCACGAGTAGAGAACTGCTTGCCATTATTCGCTCGTTTAAAACTCTCAACATTGTTGGTGCTGATGTCGTTGAAGTTGCGCCAGCTTATGACCACGCAGAAATAACAGGGATCGCGGCATCTCATGTTATTTACGAACTGCTTTGTGCAATGTAACCTGCCATGAGCCAAAAGAACCCTGGACCAATACGCCTACTAGCCAAAGCAATCAGTGAGAAGAAGTTAACCTCCACTGCGCTTATTGAAGAAACAATTCGGCGTCTTGATGCAAGTGAGCTCAATGCTGTTTGCGAATTCTCATATGAATCTGCTCTCAAAGATGCAGAACAATTTGATAAAGGGATTTACGCAAGTGGTCCCCTTGGAGGTCTCCCTGTTGGGATAAAAGACCTGGAAGACTGGAAAGGTCACCCGACGAAAAAGGGCTCAGTCGCGCTTGACAATGTGGCACCTGCTAAAGCCAATGGAGTCGTACCGCAGCGCCTCTTTGATGCAGGAGCAATAGGGATTGTGAAGACAACACTCCCGGAATTTGCAATTGAAGGCTTTACGTCAAATCTGCTCACTGGGGCAACGACAAATCCTTGGAATCAGAAGTTCTCAACTGGTGGCTCTAGCGGTGGCTCAGCTGCGCTTGTGGCATCTGGCGCTGTAGCTATTGGAACTGCGACCGACGGAGGTGGATCTATACGAATCCCTTCGTCACTTTGTGGCCTCGTTGGGATCAAGCCAACGAATGGCTTGGTTGGGCGCTGGCCAGTTCCTGATTGGATCGAATTATCTACTGATGGGCCATTTACGACTTCAACTGATGACTTAAAACTTCTCCTCGACGTGATTGTTGGCTCAGTTGCGGGAGACCCATCGTCGCCACGTCACTCAATGGTGCGTGAGCTAACTACTCAACAGAACACCTATACAAAATTGATAGTGGCTGAGCGAACTTCACCCCTTGGTCCGTTACCCGCTGGTGTGCTTTCGGCACTTCAAAATGCGGCACAAGCGCTCAGTGGTTTGTTGAAGTTGCCTCTTGAATGGCGTGACGCAAATGATTTCTTCACTGGGGGACTGCCCGACCTCGACTGGTTCACCATTGCTCCTTGTGACCATGTTGCTTCACTTGGCCGGCAGTGGGTGAAAGAGAACATGCATCTATTTCACAGGTCTTCACAGCAGTTCCTTGGCGTTGGCCTCGATGTAACCGTTGACCAATATCAAGAAGCACGTAGACGGAGACTTGACTATTCGAGACAATTAAGTGAGTTGCTTGGAAACTCTGCGCTACTCATAACGCCAACAGTCGCCAGCGAAGGCTGGCTCGCTGATGGCCGACTCAATGAACATGCTGAAGTCACTGGACTCCCTCCAGAGGTGTATTCGACCGCTGTACAAAATGTGACAGGTAATCCAGCAATTTCTATCCCCATGGGGACGTTGCCGTCTGGGCTGCCTTTTGGAATTCAGATTACGGCCCCTCCTTACTGCGACTATGACTTACTTCGAATTGCTGATTTAGTTGAAGATCACTATCCATGGCAGAGAATTGCCACTGGATATGAGTCTCTCGACTCAATTCTGTAGTAAACAAAGTTATTAAATACTCAGAAGAAAGACTCATCACATGGAATCAATGACTCTCACATTTAACTGCCTGCCTGAAACTGGAGTTTTTCTTCTCGCAGGACTCGCAGACAGCCTCGCAGATACTCGTGCATTCAAAGGTTGCATCTCAGTGGAAGTATTCACAGATGCTGAAAACCCTGACACAATTGTCCTCATTGAAAAGTGGGAGAAAAAAGAAGATCAAGCTGCTTACATGGCTTGGCGAATTGAGTCTGGAATGATGGAGGCGATTGCCCCAATTATGGCTTCGGATCCCAAGACAACTTGGCTGACACCTCACAGTATCTAGAGCGTCTCAGTCTCTTTGAAAACAATTAGGGTTGTTACAACTCTTTCAAGGAATTTTAAATGACCGATTCACCTGTAAATAACGTTATTCACGCAGATATTCAAGATCCACGGCGTTGGTTTGCGCTCGTAGTGATTGGTATTGCCACTTTGATGGTCGTGCTTGACAGCTCCATTGTAAATGTTGCCCTACCTCATGCTGCGCTACCAAAATCACTTGGTGGTCTTTCAATTGCGCCTAAGGATTATCAGTGGGCGATCACTTCGTACACACTGACCTTTGGTGGGTTTTTACTTCTTGGTGGACGAATTGGCGACTACATGGGAAGAAAGAAAGCATTTCTCATTGGTCTTCTTGGATTCGCATTCGCGTCACTGCTCGGTGGGCTTGCACAGTCTGAAGGGATGCTCTTTAGCGCCCGCGCCCTACAAGGACTCTTTGGTGCGCTCTTGTCGCCTGCGGCGCTTTCACTTATTTCTGTTACCTTCACTGATTCAAAAGAACGAGCGAAGGCATTTGCCGTATACGGAGCACTTTCGGGTGTTGGCGCTGCGATTGGTCTAATTGCTGGAGGACTACTTACTCAGTATCTTTCATGGCGCTGGTGCATGTTCGTAAACACACCAATGGCACTGATTGCATTATTTCTAGCAATTCCAAATGTTAAAGAATCCAAAGTCGAAGGTCATCCTCACTATGACGTTCCGGGTGCGCTTACTGCAACTGCAGGAATGTTGAGTGTTGTCTATGGAGTCTCAAAAGCTGCGATTGATGGATGGGGTTCAACTTCTGCGTGGCCATACATGGCACTAGGTGGGGGACTACTGGTCATTTTCTTTATTCTCGAAAGTCGAGTCAAGCAGCCACTGCTACCGCTTCGACTTCTAACTAACCGTGTTCGTGCGGGTGCGTATGTGTCCCAGCTTTTTATTGGTCTCGGGCTCTTTGGAATGTTCTTGTGGCTGACATTCTTCTTCCAACGTATTCACGGATTCAGTCCTCTAAAGAGTGGACTTCTTTTCTTGCCGTTCTCACTCTCAGTAATTATCTCGGCTGCATCAGTTGGTAAATTATTGCCAAAGTACGGCCCACGTCTTCTTGCAACAATTGGTGCGCTGATGGGTAGCGCCGGACTCTTCTATCTATCACTAATCAAGCCCGACAGTTCATACGTTGGACACGTAATGCCCGCAATGATTATTGCGGCACTCGGTATGGGAATGGTTTTCGTATCCGTTTCGTCTACGGCGTTATTTAACATTCAACCTCAAGACACTGGTGCGGCATCCGCGGTACTTTCCACTGCACAGCAGTTGGGTGGATCTTTTGGAACG
>TBL_comb48_EPIDRAFT_1001212_pt1 | contig 19306 bp, 16 predicted proteins | sample TroBogEpilimnion_37_FD_10681 | JGI IMG/M metagenome (IMG submission 10681)
AGCAAGGTAGAAGGTATGAGCGACATCGGCATGAGCTGCGGTGCTTACGATACGCTCACCAATACCTTAATCCTTGCCTACAGCAATAGTAATATCGATCTTTTCGATTACAAAACCGAAACGTTCTTCAATATGCCCGACCTGAAACTAAAAGCTATTTCAGGATCAAAAAACATCAACAGCATCTACTGCGAAAATGGAAACGCTTTCTTATGCACCGATATCGGACTTCTCGTTATCGATCTGGTTCATAAGGTGTTTAAAGAAACCATCCAATTCAATATCAACAACCAAAATGCTGCCACTTTCAAATTTTTAGGCTTCGGCAATAACTATTATGTAATTACTTCTGCCGGCCTTTACAGTATCGCCAAAAACAATCCGGTGCTGCAAAATATTGCCGAATGGACTTTAGTCGACAAGTTTCACGGCTTTCAAAACCTACAAGTAAGCAATAACAATTTATTCCTAGCCACCGCCGATAGTCTTTTCATTTTTAAATATGCTAAGCCCTCTTTTCTATTCACTGCCAATTACGTCAACCAAGGTATCGACCCCGGTAACCAAAACGCCACAGCAGCTAAATACAAAAATGTAAAGCGCCTTATCGTAGATTTAGATATCGACAATACCGGCCTCTGGATTGCACTCTACGACACTACCAATTATTCAGGCATCGAGTATAAATTAGATAACCAACTTAACTTATCCGACTCCCTTTACCTTAATGGGTCCATGCCCATAAAAAATATCATGCTTTATGATGGCAGCTTCTGGNTNGGCGACAAATTTGGCGGCCTGATGAAACGTAACAGCGCAAACAATTTCAATTATTTTATACCACCAGGCCCCGGACAACAAGATAATTACGATATCTATGCCAATAACGGTGAAGTTATAGTGGCTCACGGCGGCTATACCGATTTAGGATATCCTAATAACAACATCTATGGCTTCTCCCATTTTGCTGCCGAAAGCTGGACCGATTATATCATGTACCATTACCCATGCTTCGGCGATAGCCTGGAAGATTTCACCTCCATTTATAAAGATCAAACTGATGGCACTATCTATGGCGGCACTTATTTAAATGGCCTTTTTGCCGCAAAAGCCGACTATAGCTGCTACAACCTCAAACAAAATTCGGTCGTACAACCAAGTATCAATAACCCCGGCTGGTACCAAATTATGGGCATCTGTGCCGATAATAACAACAACTTATTTGCAACAGTTTATGGCGCTCCTCACCAGTTAATTACAAAACCCGCGGGCTCCAACCAATGGCTGCAACTAAAACCAATGCCCATTCTCGCCAATTTTAATATCCATAACGATGCCGGCATGTGCATCACCGACGATTATAACCATATTTGGTTTGCATCGCCTAATGGCTCAGGTGTTATAGTTTACGATAACAATAACACTCCGTCAGATATAAGCGATGACCAATACCGCCAGCTCAATGCTGCCAATATTGGCCTGCCAAATGATGCCACCATAAGTTTGGCAAAAGATAAAAACGGCGATATCTGGGTGGGTACTTTTGCTGTCGATAACAAAGGCTCGCTTACGCAAATTTCTAATAATGCCAATATCAATAGCATCACCACGGCAACAACGCCTATCGAACAATACGACTCCTTCGCCAATTACTTATTTCAAGGCGAAAACATCAGAACTTTAGCTATAGATGGCGCTAACAGAAAATGGGTTGGTAGCGATAATGGTGTTTGGCTCCTCTCCGGCGATGAAACTAAACAGGTCTATAGGTTCACTCAAGATAATAGCCCTCTCCCCTCTAACAATATTCAAAAAATTACAATCGACCCCATTACAGGCGATGTCTACATCGGTACCGATAATGGCCTTATAAGTTTCAGAAGCACCGCAACCGAAGGCAGCACAACCAACTCCAATGTACTGTGCTTCCCTAACCCGGTTAACAGCAACTATTCCGGCACCATCGCCATTAAAGGCCTGGTAGCCAATGCCGATGTAAGAATAACCGATATAACCGGTCAACTGGTATACAAAACCACAGCTCTGGGCGGTCAAGCGGTATGGAGTGGCAAAGATTATACCGGCCATCGCCCGCAAAGTGGGGTCTATCTCGTGTTCATCAGCAATAAAGATGGCTCCGAAACTTTCGTAAGCAAGTTGGTATTTATGAATTAATCTATGCTGCAAAAAACTCAGGGCATCTTATTACGCACCATTAAGTATGGCGAAACCAGCTTAATTTGCGCTGCTTTCACCGCCGATAAAGGTGTCCAATCTTTCCTCCTGCAAGGGGTTAGGGGTGGCAAAAGTCGCAGCAATAAAATGGCTTACCTCCAACCCGCCACTTTACTCGATCTTGTAGCTTATCGTAAACCTCTACAACAACTGCACCGCCTAAAAGAATTTCAACCGGCCCTAATTTATAAACATGTGCAAGAAGATGTCAGGCGCAATAGTGTCGCCCTCTTTTCTGTTGAGTTATTATCTAAGCTATTACCCGAAAACGCACCCATGCCGGAGCTATTTAGCATGGCCTGGAATTATTTTATGCAACTGGATGAATTGCCAACAGATACTTTGGCCAATTTCCCTCTATTCTTCATCATTCAATGTAGCGAACTCTTAGGTTATTCAATCCTTGGCAATTTTACCCCCTCCACAAAGCATCTAAATTTACAAGAGGGTGGCTTTACAGCCCAACCTCCGGCCATTGGCCCCTTTGTGCAAGACGAAGATGCTCTTGCGCTTAGCCAACTGCTGCACTGCAAAGATTTTAAAGATACCACCGCTGTAAATATGAACGGCGCCATGCGAAGTCGCCTCACCGAATGGTATATCGCTTTCCTGCAACAACACACCCAACATATGGGCCAACTCAAGTCCTTAATTGTATTAAAAGCTATATTGCATTAGCTTAGCACTAATTTATAAGCCATGCGGCATGTACTCATTTTCCTGTTTTGCATTTTAAGCATTAATGCTCTTGCTCAAAAATTAAGCAAGGGCCCCGCAAATACATATCCCCAACATTATTTCTGCAATCCATTACATATTCCTATTTTTTTGGCCGGCAATTTCGGCGAGTGCCGCCCGGGGCATTTCCATAGCGGCCTCGATATTAAAACTAATGGCGAAGAAAATCAACCGGTTTACGCCGCCGCTGCCGGCTATGTATGCCGCATTAAAATGGAAAAAGCTGGTTTTGGGCACGCCATTTATATCATGCACCCCAATGGCTACACTACGCTCTATGCGCACTTAAATAAGTTCACACCCGCACTGCAAAATTTCCTCAAACAACAACAATACAAACAAGAAAAATGGGATGTAGATATTGCCCTGCAACCCAATCAATTCCCCGTAAAACAAAATCAACAAATTGCCTGGAGTGGCAATACAGGGGGCAGCACCGCACCACACCTGCATTTCGAAATCCGCGACAGCAAAACAGAACACCCGCTAAATCCCGAATTGTTTGGTCTACCTATCACAGATCATATGGCGCCAATAATTCACGACATCGCCATTTACAACCGCTACGAAAGTATTTACGATCATACTCCGCTGGTTATAAGTCTCTCCAAAAAAGGAAATGTATTTAAACCTAATCAAGATACCATTTTTACCAACCTCAGCCACTGTGGCATCGCTTTCAATGCCGACGATTTTATGGATGGCAGCACCAATACGCTTAGCTTTTATACGGCTGCTCTATTCATGAATAACAAATTAATTTCGCAAATTAAATTAGATGATATTGGCTACGAAGAAACGCGCTATATAAATGCCTACACAGATTATAGGTTCAAAAAGCAGGAAGCCAAATGGATGCAATTGTTCTTTCTTTTAAAAGGTAATGAACTGAAACACATATACTCCTTCGGCGATGAAAATAAAGGCGACCTCTTGCTTCCCGAAGATACTGCCGTATCTATCAAAATCCTCCTCACCGATGATCGTGGCAATACTAGCACCGTTAGCTTTTACCTAAAAAGCGATGCGGAATATTCCTACCGTATTGCAGCCCAACAAAGGCCCGATAATCAACAATTTTTTTTAAAAGCCGAACCCAAAGAATTTCAACACGAAAATTGCTATTTCTTTCAGGCGGGCAAGGAAAATAAAATTGAAAAAGCCAACATAGCTTTCACTATGGATAAGCATGCCATCTACGATGATCTGTGCCTGCAATTAGATAGTGTTGCAGATGCCGACATATTATCTAGCTGCTATGCTATTCACTCCGATATAATAAGTCCTTATAAATTGCCTCCCTACCAAATTCCTATCCACTCTTATTACGAAATGAAACTTAAAACAAATAAACAAATTCCAACTACACTNAATAATAAAGTGGCACTNATGTGTTACGATGGTAAAGACAGTAGCGGTACGGCTGCTCACCCCCTGGGTGCCGGCTGGTATGGGGCTAGGGTGCGCAACATGGGTACTTTTTGGCTGGCTACCGATACTGTTGCTCCTCAAATCATCAGCACTTACAAAAACAACACATACTTTTCTCATCTCAGTCAAATAAACTTCAAGGTAACCGATGCCACAACCACTGTAAAATCTTTCAGAGGCGAAATTGATGGCAATTGGGTTTGCTTCGAACAACATGAAGATAATTTCTTCTATAATTTTGATGAGCATTGCAGCAAAGGACAACATACTTTACTGTTTAAGGCTTACGATGAGAATGGTAACGAATCTATTGTAAAATTTACTTTTAAAAGATAACTATTATGGCTTTACAAATTGGCGATAAAGCGCCCGACTTCAACGCGCTCGATCAGGATGGAAATAAAATTGCACTTAAAGATTTTAAAGGCAAAAAAGTAGCCCTGTATTTTTACCCTAAAGACAGCACTCCTACCTGCACGGTTGAGGCTTGTAATCTACGCGACAATTTTAGTGTATTAAAGAAAAAAGGTGTAGAGGTTATTGGGGTAAGTACAGATGATGGCAAAAGTCACAAAAAGTTTATCGATAAACATAAATTGCCTTTTACCCTACTTGCCGATACCGATAAAAAAATAGTTAACGCTTACGGGGTTTGGGCACAAAAAAAACTTTTTGCTATCACCTATATGGGTATCCTGCGTCACACTTTTTTAATCGATGAAAAGGGTAAGATTGCGCATATCATCGATAAGGTAAAATCTAAAGACCATGCCGCTCAAATAATAAAAACATGGGGCCTCTAGGTTTACTTAGCTTTATAAGTAATTTATAGCAGCATTTTGCATTTGGGAATAGCTATGTAAGCTGCTTAGGCTAATTTGGTATTTGCATAATCATAAACTCTATTATATTTACATTTCTGTATGGATTTTAAGAAATTTAAGGCCCGTGCCTTACGCAAAAAAAAAGGCCTAAGCGCTTTTTTAAAAAAATTAGATAAAGTTGTGCCCGAAGGTTTCGATAAACTGGTGGCCGAACAAGATGCCAAGGTTTGGCAAGAAGTAGATTGTACCGAATGTGCCAATTGTTGCAAAACAATGACGCCCACTTACCGTAAAAGCGATATCGTTCGTATCTCTAACCATCTGAAAATGACGCCCAAAGAGTTTGTCGAAAAATGGGTGCACAAAGAAAAAGAAAGTGGCGATTGGGTAAACAATCTACAGCCTTGCCAATTTCTGGTAAATAATAAATGCTCTATTTACGAGGTTAGACCAAAAGATTGTGCAGAATTTCCACACCACAACAAAAAGTCTTTCGATTTGTATAACGATACTTTTAAAGGCAACCTCACGCGATGCCCTGCTACACTGCAGCTTATCGACCGTCTTAAAAAGAAGGTAGAGAAGGATTATGTATGGTAAATGCTTGATTAGGTCTTACCCATCTTTAGCAAAGCTTCATTTGCCCTAAAGTCCTTAACTTTGCCTCGTGGCAAAATCTGCAAATAGTACAACTGTACGCGAATATGGCGCGCTTGAACGTTTTTTAGGCGAAAACACTCAAGTGTACGATGGCTATGCACTGCAGGTTAATGAGCAGGTTCTCTGCGACTTGTATAATGTTAGCTTGCACTTTAACGAGAATAAGGAAGATAAAGCTTGCATGTACACCTACCCTATAGGCCAAGCCAAATTTTGCTTAAAACTTATCTATCTCTTACATACAGATCAGGATCTAAATAAAGGCAAAGTCTTTCTTATCGAATTATTGCCATCTTATTTCGATGCATTTTCTCAGGATGTACTCATGGCTAATATGCCATTCCGCTTCGATCAATCCTGGGAGCAAGAAATTCCGCTTTGCTCCCAAACGCGCATTTTACTCCATCAGTTACAGGAAAATAATCATGCTCCCGTCCTCATAAATGCACTAAAATTGTCAGAAACGGTAATGCACCTTTTTCGCAAGGCTTTACAATGTGCTACGCAACAACAAGAACTAAGCTGCCATGTGCCTTCTTGCCGCTTCCTAGATTTCAATAGCGAACGCGAAAAGGTAATGGAAGCCCGATTGATAATCGAACAACAATTAGATAAACCTTTTACCATAAAAGAACTTTCTCGAAAAGTAGCCATGAATGAGTGTTACCTGAAAAAAGGTTTTAAAGCCCTTTTCGGAAAAACAATCAACGATTATCAACAAGAATTACGTATCAGTAAAGCCAAAGAGTTATTGCAACAAAATGGACAATCGGTTTCCTATGTAGCCTCCACTTTAGGCTACAGCAGTATTTCACATTTTAGTACTGCTTTTAAAAAGGCAACAGGCATAAAGCCTTGCGAATTGCTTAACTAAGCTATAAACCTCCCTATAAGGGGCATCTTCTTAAGTTCGGCACGTTCCTGTTTTAGCACTAATGCCATAAATATCAACACTAGCACCACGGCTGCAATAAAGCGCACTAGTATCAATTCGCTAAAATGTTGCACTGCTTGTTCCGTAAAATACATCAGGATGATGACTATTAAATAACCACACAATTTCCGTGTGGCATAGGGCACCGGAAAATGCTTTTGTCCCCAAAAATAAGATATCACCATCATGCTGGCATAGGCTGCCAACGTAGTCCAGGCACAAGCCATCATACCGTAAATAGGCACAAATAAATAATTCAGCACCAAGGTTATACTTGCCCCAATTAGGGTAATATACATGCCCATGGCCATCTTATCGGTCATCTTATACCAAACCGATAAATTATAATATACGCCCAAGGCTATATTGGCTAATAATAATATAGGCACTACGCCCAAACCCCATCTATAACTATCGGGCTCCAAATATTTCCAAATGTCTAAAAATAACGCGGTAAATAAAAAGGCCACACATAAGGTTATCACAAACCATTTCATAACGCGTGCATATATCGCAGGCGCATTTTTATCGGCAGCCTGATTAAAGAAAAATGGCTCCGCCGACATTTTAAAGGCTTGTATAAATAGTGTTATAAAAATCGCCAATTTATAGTTTGCAGAATATACGCCTACTGCAATTTTTGCAGCATCTGCACTACCGGGCAATAGCTTGCGCAGCATAATGCGGTCTATGGTTTCGTTTACCATTCCTCCCAATCCTACTATAATCATTGGGGCTCCATAATTAAATACTTTCTGCCACAGCTGGGCACTAAACTCAAATCTATAAACGCTCCACACTTTGTATAATAACAAAAAGGTAAGCACGTTTTGCAGCAGGTTAGCCAAAATCAAAAACCCGGTATTGTTATAAGTATGGTACCATTGCGCATAGGCGCTCACAGGATGCTCAGCCACATACCGCGGACTCCATGCAACAAAAAATAAGGTCAATAGGATATTCAGTAAAATACCGGCAACTTTGGTAAATGCATATTTCTTTGGCTTTTCTTCCTGCCTCAATCGCGCAAATGGCACTGCAGCTAAGGTATCTAAGGCAATAATAAATACACACCAACTTATATACGCACTGTTACTTATGCCCAAATAATTGGCTATGGCTTGCCTAAATAATATAAGTAAGGTGCTAAATGCTATAGTACTAATCAATAAGGAACTAAAGGTGGTCTGAAATAATAGCCCCTTCTCTGTTCCTTGAGATGAAAACCTGAAATAGGCGGTCTCTATGCCATACGTAAATATTACATTCACAAATGGTATTGCCGCATACAATACACTAAAATCACCATACTCAGCCTGCCCACTGCGGGTATGCAATAAATAGGTAACTAATGGTGTAAGTATAAACGACAAAAATCGGGCCGCTATATTACTTACGCCATACCAAATGGTTTGTCCGGCTAATTTTTTTAATGACAACTAGAATTATTATTAGGTACTATGGCCTTAGTCAATCACCCAGGTTTCTTTGCCTTCCAACAGTTTATCCAAATTTCCTTTACCTCGCTTAGCTATCGCATCTTCAATTTGTAAGGTCATTTGCTCTTCGTAAACTGGCCTTTCTGCTGCATAAAATACACCAAATGGTCTTGGAAAATGGCCACTGCTGGCAGGATTATCAAATAATCGGGTAAGTATTTGCGCTTTAAAAAAATCCTTTTCATCATGTATCCAAAGGTCTGCCGTACTATAGCCTTCGTTTAGGTTTACTAATACTGGCTTATGTCCATCCAGCTTAATGCCCTTGTCTTTATTGGCACCAAATACTAATGGCATGCCATGCTCCAAAAATAAGGCCTCCTCTGTTTTCGATGATTTCTCTGTAAATATTTCAAATGCACCATCATTAAAAATATTACAGTTCTGGTAAATTTCTAAAAAAGATGCACCCTGATGTGCGTTAGATCGCAATAACATAGCTTGCAAATGTTTCGGATCACGATCCATACTGCGTGCCACAAAACTGGCATCCGCTCCCATAGCCAATGCCATTGGGTTAAAGGGATGATCAATACTGCCCAAAGGACTGGATTTTGTCACTTTATTCGCTTCCGATGTAGGTGAATACTGTCCCTTGGTTAAACCATATATCTGATTGTTAAACAACAATATATTGATGTTGAAATTTCTGCGCAACAAGTGTATTGTATGGTTACCACCTATACTCAATCCATCACCGTCTCCGGTTACCACCCAAACCGATAGGTCTGGCCTGGCAGCTTTTAATCCCGATGCTACCGCTGTCGCACGACCGTGTATCGAGTGCATACCATAGGTATTCATGTAATACGGAAAACGCGAACTGCAACCAATACCCGATATAATCGCAATATTTTCTCGCGCAATTCCGGTTTGCGGCAATATAGTTTGTACTTGCTTTAATATAGAATAATCGCCACAGCCGGGGCACCAACGCACTTCCTGATCTGTTACAAAATCTTTTGCCGTTAACGCAGGCGCAGCACTGTTGGGCTGCATAGTTGCCACATCACTCATATCGTATTATCGTATTGCTATTAAATAATAAATTATCCAACTAAACTAAATAAAAATCTTTGTTTCCAACCAAAATTGTAAAACAATTTTGCAATATAGGTCATTTTAAAATACAGCTTTCTTCTTATAACTGCTCTACTTCCTATTAATTAATAATAAAAAATCATATCATCCTCCAAAAAGGAATTGTTTTGCTTCTTCAACATTTCTTCTCTAATATTTATCATGCGTTGCCTCAAATAAAAATCCAATGCAGGGTTATTATCACTCAATAACTCATTCGGTACCTCATCAAATTTGGCCTTAAAGTCATTAAGCTTTCCTTCATACGCGTAATAAAAATCCTTATTTATCCTGGCCGAATCAAATTCGTTAACCTTTCCCTCCGATGCCAAAAACATACAGTCACTATTCAAATCTCCTATTCTCGACGAAAATAACTGACAATTAAACCCGGCCTTTTTAATGGTATTAAATAACATTTTCTGTGCTGTGCCTTTTTCATTTTCCTCAATACCATCAAACTCTATAAATATCTTTCCATTGGGGTTTAAATTATGCTTAATGGTAGTAAAGCACTCATAACTAAGTAAGTGCGATGGTACATTTTCCCCCAATAGTGCATCTATGATAATCAAATCGTATTTTTTTTTACAAACATTCAGGTAATGCCTGCCATCATCTACCACCAAATTACCTGTCCCTTTTAAACCAAAGTATTTTTTAGCAATTTCCGGCAACCTGCCATCTATCTCCACCGCATCATAGGCTATACCTGCTGCCTCAAATTGCTTGGCTACAGTGCCGCCTCCCAATCCAATCAACAAAGCGCTGCTTCCCTTGGGTAAGTTCGTAATAATTGCATTCGTAAATCGGGTGTAAAATAAAAAACTGTATGCAGGGTTATCTTTATCTATCCAGGTTTGCCAATTGTGGTTTACCAACAAACTGCGGGTAACCATATTATGATTCTGCAACGATATCTTAAAGTCTATAATTTTTATTTGCCCCAACATTCCTTCATTCTGGTACAATATGCTAAACCTGTCGGTTGGGGGCGCAAATGCGCTTTTATAAAAAAAAACCGAAGGCAATAAAAACAATACTAATAGTAAGGCAACTATTGGCTTACGGGGTCTTAAAAAAATGACGCTCAGCAAAAATAATAGGGCTCCTATAATCATACAGGGTATGGAAATTCCTATAAGCGGCACCAACCAAAATCCGGTAAGTAATGTTGCAATTACTCCTCCCAAGGTCGATACAGCATACACCGAACCCGCTGCCTTACCCGAGCTATTGTTCTCTGCTATTAAGCTTATAATCATCGGACTAACCATACCCATGCCCATTACAGGCAAAAACAAAAAGGAAATTTGCGACACCACCAACCCGCTAAGAAACGATAGCTCCAAGGTTTGCTTCATCACAAAGTTGGCCCATGGGGGCATTACAATAATTAAGGCTGCCGCACCGGCAAGTATCGTAAACAGGTACTTCTTTCTGGTAAATAGGTCCTTCTGNCTAATAATACCTCCCAAATAATAGCCAATGGTAAGCGCCCCCAATGTTATTGCTAAGGTAGATGCCCATACATATAACGATGTACCATAAAATGGAGCCAACATCTTACCTCCCGCCAATTCGGCTACCATCACACTGGCACCCTCCACAAACGATATCAGCAAAAGTTGCTGTATCCCTGGCACTGTTTGTTGTTTATCCGGCACTACTGTCATAAAGGCTATATTAATGGCTATTTATCAATAATAAAACATTTGGCCATATTTGCCAAACCTCACCCAAACTACCTCTCTAATACACTTAAAAATAGCCCATTTTTTCGCTTTGTTAATATTTAATATTAATATCATAATTTAATGTTGTTGTGTTTGTTTATTTATTAACTTTAACCTTGAATAAAAAAAATAGCACATTTATGAAAAGAATATTACTCATGTTGCCTTTGGTGGCGATGCTCTCCTCCCATGCATCCGCACAAAGTATTCCCAACAGTGGATTTGAAAATTGGACAAGCGTTGGCTACAGCGACCCCGATACAATGTTTGCCGGCTTAGCTGTACCTACTTGGATCACTTCAAATGCATCCTCAATTATTCATGTTGGTTCTGCTAATGTTACTAAAGTTGCTGGCTACACCGGTGCTGCAGGCGATTCCGCTGTTCACCTCCAAACTATTATCTCCGGTACCGATACTGCTTTTGCTTTCATCACTAATACCATCGCAGGTAACCCTACCAGCGGACAAGGTGGTGTGCCTTTCGCCGGCTTTGCTCAAAACATTCAAGGTCAATGGAAATACGCCGTAGGTGGTAATGATACCGCACTCATCATCGTAGGCACTAAAAAGAATGGTACTTGCCACTATGATACCATTAAAATTCATGGCACTGTAAGCACATGGACGCCCTTCAACATTGCATTACACAATACTCCGGGTGTAGTAGATTCTATTATTATTGCTGCAGCTAGTAGTAACGCCCTTGCTAACTATGGTATCACTAATGGTACTTGGTTAGAATTAGACCAACTTGAAATTACAGGTCCTTCTGCCAACCCTAGTATCCCTGGCTACACTTTCAATAAATGGAATCCAACTTCTGTTAGCTTATTAACCGGTTGGAATATTAATTCTAACGGTGGCCCAACTGGCGTTTCTTCTTCAACTAGTGCTTATGCCGGCACTTATGCTGCTCAATTAATCACAATGGGTGGACCTGCAGCAATTTCTACAGGCAAATTCGCTAAGCAAGGCCCTCCAACAGGTGGCCAACCTTATTCTTATGCCGGTACCGATACGCTTTTTGGTTATTATAAATATAGCCCCGTTGGTAACGATACTGCTGCTGTAATGGTTTCAACTTCTCACTTACATACAAGCACCGGCGCCAACATGGCTCCACTAACAAACGCAGCAAATTACACTATGTTTAAATTGCCTGTAATTGCTTCCTCTACTCCCGATACTATGCGTATCGATGTAATGTCTTCTATCAAAAACCAAAATGCACCTATGGGCAGCACTTTATATGTTGATGATTTTTGGTTGAAATCTTCTACTGTTGAAGTACCTAATGTTAATGGTTCTATCAGCAATTTCATTGCTTACCCTAACCCTACGCACAATATCCTTTCTATTCGCTACACCGGCAATAACAGCTGCAACGCCAATGTAAAAGTTATGGATATCACAGGTAAAATCATGTTCCAAAATCAATTCGATGGCACTAACCCTGTTGTTAAAATCCCTGTAGCTCAATTTGCTGCCGGTATGTACATCTACGAAATTACAGAAGGCACCGATGTGGCTCGCCACACTTTTGTAAAACAATAGTTGTTTACCATATTATAAAAAAAGAGGCCGGTTGTACAACCGGCCTCTTTTTTTATACAAATTATATGGCGCTTTATACCTGGGTCAAACTTGCTGTCTTACCCGCGCTTATCTTCGTATCAGATACGTCCGATGCTTTATGTACCATCGTACATGTACCGTTAAATTCTGCATCCGGCTCTATATCCAACTTAGCCGTAATTATATTACCACTCACATTCGATTTCGATTTCAAACAAAGCATATCCTTAATTTCCATATTCCCAATCACCGATCCAAATATATCAGCATTCATAGCATGTAAATCTCCTTCCACTATGCCTGTGGGCCCTAACACTACTTTTGCCTTGCAATACACATTGCCATAAATCTTGCCATCTATGCGCATATCATGGTCAGCCTCAATATCACCTGTCATGCGCATACTGCCGGCTACCGTACTTATCGAATCCGCAGGAAAAAATCCATATTTCGATTCGCTTTTGTTTTTATTTCTGCTAAACATATATCGTATGTTTTATATAAATAAAATACTTGGGGAGTTCAAAGTACGCCATTTTATTCAAACTGCATAGCTATTTAACGTCCTAATCCTCATTTTAACATGTTTATTGCCCAAATCCATCCTTCATATTACATATTTTCAATGCCTCTAACTCCCAACTTTTCTCTTCCACACAAACTTAACCTTACCATTACCATATAAAGGATTGAAGACAAATAATAAATACCCTACATTTGCACACTTATTTACAAATACATGGATCGTAATTCGGTTATCGGGACTACTCTTATTATTCTGCTGGTTATAACGTATGTGTTCTACAACCAAAAAGTGCAGGACGATTATTATGCAAAAAAAGCAGCTGATTCTCTTGCATATGTTAAGCTACACCCCAAAGCAGCTATAGATACTTCTAAGCCTATCGTAAAAACTGAAGCAGCTAACAGCGCCGTACCTGATTCTGCTAAACAAAGCCTGCCTTCTGTTTATAATGGTACTGCCCAAAATATCCTGCTGCAAAATAAAAAATTGGCAATCAACTTTACCACTAAAGGCGCCTTTCCTACTAGTGCCGAAATAAAGGCCTATAAAACTTACAGCCAAAAAAGCCTATACCTCTTTAATGGCCCGGGCAACCAATTAAATACCATTCTGCCAATCAATAATGGCTCGGTAGCTACCGCAGACCTCTATTTTACACCACAAACACATACCGAAGCTAATGGCGATCAATCCGTTAGCTTCAATGCCGACCTCGGCAATGGTAAATCAGTTACCATCACCTACTCGCTTCCCGCCGATGACTATTTAATGAAATGTAATATTCATCTCACCGGCCTACCCACCAACTCGCTGGTCATGAACTGGCAAACTTTAGGCAACCACACCGAAAAAGATATCAATAACGAACGCCTAAACTGCCAAATGTACTACCGCTACAAAAATGGCGATAACGATTACTTTACCATTAAAAGCGACGACCGCAAAACGGTTTCCGAAAGTACACTCTCTTGGGTCGGCTTCAGAAAACAATACTTCTCTACCATCCTATCTTGCGATGAAGGCTTTAGCAAAGCCGACATCGCTGTCAGCAACGCTGCTAAAGATTCTAATATCGCCGCCAAAAGCTCCACCACTTTCGATATTCCCCTAAAAGCTTCCAACGATGAGCAAGTAAATCTAAAATGGTACATAGGCCCCAACGATTATAAAACCTTTAGCCTCTACAAAATGGGCTTCGATGAAATGGTTCCTCTAGGCTACGGTATCATGGCTTTCGTAAAGTATGTCAACAAATGGTTGCTCATTCCCATTTTCTACTTCCTCAGCAGCTTCATTACCAATTACGGTATCATCATTATGTTGATGACGGTTATCATTCGCCTCATCCTTTCTTTCTTTACTTATAAAAGCTACCTGTCGGCCGCCAAAATGCGTGTCCTCAAACCCGAAATAGATGAACTAAGGGCTAAATACGGCGACGACCAACAAAAGTTTGGTACCGAACAAATGAAGCTCTACCGAAGTGCAGGTGTTAACCCTCTCGGCGGCTGCTTACCTACTTTATTCCAAATTCCTATTTTATTTGCCATGTACTACATGTTCCCTTCTTTTATGGAGTTTAGGCAAAAACCTTTCCTTTGGGCGCACGATCTTTCTACCTACGATAGCATTTGGGACTTCGGCTTTACCATTCCTTGGTACGGCGATCACATGAGTTTGTTTACCCTTCTCATGACAGCTACCAGCTTGTTCCTCGCGCTCTACAATAAAAACATGACCACCCAAGACCCTAATAACCCTGCTTTAAAATATATGCCTTTCATCTTCCCTTTCTTATTATTAGGGGTGTTTAATAAAATGGCAGCAGCGCTTACTTTTTACTATACTTTCTCCAACATCATAAGTATTGCCATGCAGTTCGTCATCCAAAAATATTTTATCGATGAAAAAGCTATCCACGCCCAATTGCAGGAAAATAAAAACAAACCTGCAACGCCTTCAAAATGGGCTGCTAAGCTAGAGGAAATGCAAAAACTACAACAAGCCAAAGCCAAAACAGGCGGCAAAAAATAAAATCCTTTCAATCCCCTTGCCAAAACAAGGGGATTGTTTTTTATACCTCAATCCTTATGTTTACTTTTGTTACAACCTATTAATATGCAATCCATAGTAGTATTTGCTTCAGGCGGTGGCACCAATACCCGGGCCATTATCAACTATTTTAAAGGCTCCCAAATAAAGGTGGCTCTAATAGTTTGCAACAACCCCAATGCCGGTGTCCTCGCCATTGCCGAATCCGAAAAAATCCCCTACATCATTGTCAACAAAAAAACTTTTTCCGAAGCGCTTCTGGTCGAGCAAATAATGGATTACACGCCCAAATTATTAGTCCTGGCCGGCTTTTTATGGAAGATTCCTACTACGCTCCTACAGGCTTTTGGTAATAACATCATCAATATTCACCCGGCTTTATTACCTAAGTATGGCGGCAAAGGCATGTACGGCCACCATGTTCACGAAGCAGTTATTGCCGCCGGCGAAAAAGAAAGTGGTATCACCATTCATTATGTAAACGAGGTCTACGATGCAGGTGCCATTATTTTACAATCACACTGCCCCATCCTGCCCGGCTATACCCCAAATGATCTTGCCCACCAAATTCACAAACTCGAACATTTCTACCTTCCTCGCACCATTCAATTTTTGTTAGAAGCGCATTAAGCCATTCCTTATGATTCTTGTTCAAGATATTATTTCTGCTATCGAGGCCTTTGCACCTACCTCTTATCAGGAAAGCTACGATAACAGCGGCCTGCAAGTTGGTACTAGCCAAATGTCTGTAAATGCAGCTTTGCTTTGCCTGGATGTTACCGAACCTATTTTAGATGAAGCCTTAGCAAAAGGGGCTAATCTTATTGTGGCGCATCATCCGCTTATTTTTTCGGGCATCAAAAAAATTACGGGCGCTAATGCCACCCAACGCATCATCCAAAAAGCAATCAAACACGATATTGCCATTTACGCCGCCCACACCAATTTAGATAATATGTTCAATGGGGTCAATGCAAAATTTGCCTCCAAATTAGGTTTGCAGCAGCTTAATGTGCTGGCTCCCATGCCCGATGCTTTACTTAAACTATACACCTACGTACCCCTGCAATTTGCCGATGTAGTTAAAAATGCGCTCTTCCTCGCAGGGGCGGGCCATATTGGCAATTACAGCGAATGCAGTTTCTCCCAACAGGGCATAGGCACTTTTAAGCCGGGCTCACAAACTAACCCCACCATCGGTACCGCCGGCGGAGCAACAGAACAGGTAGACGAACTTAAAATCGAGGTCATTCTCCCTAAACATGCCGAAAAAGCGGTCCTAAAAGCGCTTTTCAATAGCCACCCCTACGAAGAGGTTGCCTACGACCTGGTTAAAATTCAAAATAAACACCAAAATCTTGGCGCCGGTCTTATCGGCGCGCTACCCCAAGGCCTGGAAATTAACGACTTCCTGAACCTGATTAAGGCCAAAATGAATACCAATTGCATTAAATACACGCCTATTCCGGGCAAAATCATTAAAAAAGTAGCCATTTGCGGCGGCTCTGGCTCTTTTCTACTCCAAAATGCCATTCAAGCGGGTGCCGATGCTTTCATCAGTGCCGATTTTAAATATCACCAGTTTTTTGATGCAGAAGGAAAAATTATAATATGCGACATCGGCCACTACGAAAGCGAACAGTTTACTTCAGAAATATTTAAAGAAATACTTAACGAAAAATTTCCTAATTTCGCAGTCCTTTTATCAGGGATATCAACAAATCCTGTAAATTATTTTATATAACACATGGCTACAGTAAAAGACTTTTCAGTTGAGGAAAAACTGACAGCGGTACTTACACTGCAAAAAATCGACTCTAAGATTGATGAGATCAAAACACTTAAGGGTGAATTGCCCATGGAAGTGAAAGACTTAGAAGACGAAATCGAAGGCTTGAAAACTCGTATCAATAATATGGATGCCGAAGAAAGCAGCATCAATTCTTTTATCGAAACGAAAACCAACGCCAAAAAAGAAGCTCAGGCCCTAATTAAGAAATACGAGAAACAACAAGATAACGTAAAAAACAACCGCGAATTCGAAGCTATCAATAAAGAAATTGAAATGCAAGAACTCGAAGTTCGTTTAAACGAAAAGCATATTAAAGATGCTACTTTCGAACTCAAAGAAAGATCTTACGGCCGCATCAAAACCGAAGATAAAATTACCGAGGTCGAAGCAGCTCTTAAAGTAAAGCGCGCCGAACTCGAAAAAATTATCGGCGAAACCGAAAAAGAAGAATCAGCACTTATCGAAAAAAGTACTGCAGCTAAAGAAAAGGTTGACCCACGCTTACTGCTCGCCTACGAACGTATTCGTGGCAGCTACCACAATGGCTTAGCTGTAGTTCCTATCATGCGCGATAGCTGCGGCGGTTGCTTCAATGTTATTCCGCCTCAACGCCAATCCGAAATTCGTCAACACAAAAAAATTATTGCCTGCGAACATTGCGGCCGTATCTTAGTAGATGTCGACCTTAACGATAAGGTTGCTATCAAAGATTAATTATAACATTTATCTATATTCCAAAAGAGCCCACCAATAGGGCTCTTTTTTTTGCACATGTTTTTATCCTCCCTAAGCCATTATTAAAGCCACAAGGTTCATAATGTACTTTTTTTGATGTAGGTTTGCATACCAATTTTTGATGTACATGAAGATATTAGTTTGTATCAGTCAGGTGCCCGACACCACTACCAAAATCGCCTTCAGCGATAATAATACTAAGTTCAATACACAAGGTGTAACTTATATCATTAACCCCTACGATGAATGGTATGCTTTGGTTCGTGCCCTGGAGCTTAAAGAAGCGGGTATCGCTACTGCAGTGCATCTGGTTACCGTAGGCAAAGCCGATGCCGAACCTGTTATCAGAAAAGCATTGGCCCTGGGTGGCGAAGAAGCTGTTCGTATCGATACCGATAGCAACGACCCTTACGTGGTAGCAGCCCAAATTGCCGAATATGCCAAATCTCAAGGCTACGATTTAATTCTATGTGGTAAAGAATCTATCGATTATAATAATGGTGCTGTAGGTGCCATGCTTGCCGAATTACTGAACTTCAATTTCATCGGCTTCGCAAGTAGCATAGATATCGCCAACGGCATAGCCACTGTAAAACGCGAAATAGAAGGTGGCGAAGAAACCGATTCTTGTGCACTGCCTTTATTAATCAGTTGCCAAAAAGGTGTAGCCGAAGCACGCATTCCCAACATGCGCGGCATTATGGCTGCTCGCACCAAGCCGCTTAAAGTTATTGCGCCGGCTGCAATTAATGCGCTCACCGAAATCGTCAACTACGATATGCCTCCTGCTAAAACAGGTGTTAAACTTATCGACCCCGAAAATATGGCCGAGCTGGTTCAATTACTACATACCGAAGCTAAAGTAATTTAAGCTGCTATCGCATTTCAAAATCTAATTGTAAAATCGTTTCGTTTAAACAAAATATATGTCAGTATTAGTATTAGCAGAAGCCACGCAAGGTGTATTTAAAAAGAAAATACACGAAGCAGTACAATATGGTGCAAACATTGCAAAAAATATAAACGGCAATGTTATAGTTTTGGCATTAGGCACTATCGCCCCGGACCAACTGCAAACTCTTGCTGCTTTTGGCGCACAAAAAATTATGCATGTTGCAGATGCTCGTTTAGATGCTTTTAATAGTAAGGCCTATACTAAAGCTGTTCTGGCCGCAGTTGCACAAACAGGCGCTAAAGTATTTATCACCACGCACGATGTAAGTGGTAAAGCAGTAGCACCACGGGTAGCCGCAGCACTACAAGCTGGTATGGTGGCCGGTGCCATCTCTTATCCCGATGTAACTAATGGCTTCATCGTTAAAAAATCAGTGTTTGCAGGCAAAGCTTTTGCACATGTAAACATCACTAGCAATATCAAAGTAATTACGCTCACAGGCAATACTTTCCCCATCGTTAAAGGTGAAGGTACCGCAACTGTCGAGGCTTTTACAGTGGCTTTCGATGATAGCGATTTTGGCATCAAAGTC
>TBL_comb48_EPIDRAFT_1001216_pt1 | contig 19284 bp, 18 predicted proteins | sample TroBogEpilimnion_37_FD_10681 | JGI IMG/M metagenome (IMG submission 10681)
GCTAGTGCCCCCGCAGGGCCACCAGCAGGGCCATCAGCAGCACGATGCCGGCATAGATCTGCTTCAGCTTCGCCCCTCGCGTCCGCGTCGCCACCCGGGCCCCGCCCAGGGCGCCGACGGCGAACCCGAGGGCCACGCCGAGGATCACCCCCCAGGGCAGGCCACCCTGGGCCTGGGCATAGACATAGACCCCGGGGAGACCGATGGGTGGCAGCATCATCATCAGGCTGGCCAGCTGGGCCTCGTGCTGGGTCATCTTGAATTTCGAGGCCAGCAGCGGGACGACCACCACGGCGCCCCCCAGGCCCGTGAGGCCCGACACCACGCCCGCCAGGAACCCGATGGGAAGCCCCCAGGTCCAGAGGCCAGCCAGGTCGAGGGGCTCCGCTCCCCGATCCTTCATCGGAGGCTCCTGGCGCAGGAAGGTCTTGACCGAGAGGAAGACCAGGAACGCCGCATAGCTCCAGCGCATGGGGTTCGAGGGGATCCGGTTGGCCACCAGGGCGCCGCCGTAGATTCCGAAGAGGAAGGCCAGGATGAGCACTCCCACCAAGGGCACGCTGGAGGCGATGCCCCGCCGCCGGTACTGGAGCACCGCCGGAAGGCCCGTGGGAAGGAGCATGGCCGCCAGGGTGGTGCCCTGGGCGCGGTGCTGGTCCAGGTTCAGGATCAGCCCGAGGAGGGGCACCATCACGATGCCGCCCCCCACCCCGAACAGGCCCGCGAGGAAGCCTCCGCCGAGGCCCGTGCCCAGTCCCGCCACCAGGTGGCTTGCATCCATGGCCACGGTCCCCCCATTCCCACTGCAGAGGATTCTGCTCTGGCGTGTGTTCCAATGGAAGGTTGGAGGTCCAGGTGCAGGCGCAACTCAGCGAAGAGGTGGTACTCGACAGCCGGCGGGCCGTGTGGCTGCCCCGGCAGAAGACCCTGGTGCTGTCGGACCTCTTCATCGGGCTGGGTGCGGCGCGTCGGCGCCGGCCCGACCCCATGCCCGCCACGGCCCACCTGGAGATCTGGGAGCGGGTCTTCAGCCTCATTGATGATTACGCACCGGAGCAGGTGGTCCTGCTGGGCGACCTCAAGCCCAGCCAGGGGACCGTGGAAGGCGAGGAGGCCGAGGAGCTGCGCACCATCTTCCGCAAGCTGAAGGCCGGCGGGCGGACCGTCCACCAGGTCGTGGGCCATCCCGAACGGAGCGATGGCCCGGCCCTGGAGGGCACGGGCATCCAGCCCATCGAACAGCTTCGTGTCGGCCCCTTCACGCTGATGCACCGGCGGCGGATCTTCGTCTACCCCCGCCACGACCCCTCCCACGGCTTCTGGATCAACGGCGGCGTGCACCCCCTCTTCGCCGTCCCCTACCTGGACCCCTCAGGAGCGCCCGACTGGCTCAGGCTGCCGGCCTTCCTCTTCACGGGTTACGCCCTGGTGATGCCTCCTTTCGTCAGCTACGCCCAGGGTTTCGAGGTCATCCAGCCGGAGCGCCTGCCCCGCCAGGCCCGGGCCTGGACCCTGCTGGCCGATCGACTGAACCCCCTGAGCCTGGCCGACCTGCCTCCCACGCCGGAGTCTCTCCGGACGCTCACCCGCCCCGCCCGCAAGGGCAAGGAGCCGGGCAAGTCCAAGGAATAGTGGGCCCTACTTCCGCTTCGCCCTCGCCATCGGCGCCCCCCCGTGCAGGGCGCGACCGTCATCCAGCGTGAGGTCCCAGCCCAGCCGGTCGCCCTTCTTCAGGCCCAGCCGCTTGAAGGTCCCCGCCGGGAATTCGATGAAGTGCCGGGCCGGAATCGTGCCCCCGTAGGTCGGGCAGTCATCGCCTCGCATGGGGCTGCAGGGCGGGACCCGCTCCGCGGTTTCCATGACCCGCCCCTCCTGGTCGATCCAGGCCACATCCAGGGCGATGAGACAGTTCTTCATCCAGATGCTGTGGTAGCCGTCCTCGCCGTAGACGAAGAACATGCAGCGGTCCTTCGCCAGGCTCTGGCGGTACATCAGGCCCTTGGCCTTCTCCGGCTCCGTGGCCGCCACCTCGGCCAGGAAGGACGTCTGCTTGAAGGCCACGGTGCCCCCACCTCCCGCCAGGAGGTGAATCGTGAACAGGGCGGCGAGCAGCATGCGCATGGCAACTCCTTGAACCTCATTATCTGATGAAGTGCCTGAATGTCTCCGGAGGATCCTGCCTGACNGGACCGACCCTGCCCGGGCTCAACCGGGGGTTCCGCCGCACCGNGTCAGGCCTCANGCAACCAGGCCGCCACGCGTTCCACATCAGCCTCCGTGTGGAAACCGTGGAAGGCCACCCGGAGGTAACCCTCCCGCACTGAGGCGAAGACNCCCCGGTGGTACCCCGCCTTCAACAGGCGCTCCAGCCCATCCTGGCCCTGACCACCGTGGTGGAAGGCCAGGATGGACCCCAGGCGGCCCCCCCGAAGCAGGGCCTGGAGCCGTTCGGCCTCGGGTCGCCACTTCGAGCCCCCCAGGGCATCCAGCAGCGCAGTCTGGAGAAGGGCCACGTGGGCCTCGATGGCCGGTACGCCGACTCCGTTGATGAGCCGAAGGGACTCCAGCAGGGTCGAGGCCTGAAGGAGGTTCGGTCCTCCGGGCTCCAGTGCGCGGCCGTCCGCCAGCCAGCCCCGGTCGAAGTCCGTCGAGGGCCTGGAGAAGTCCGTGGCGGCTTCCACCGACAGCCAGGTGCCAGAAGGCGACAGTGACTGTCTAAAATCTTCAGCGGTCCACAGGAAGCCCATGCCCTGGGGGGCCAGCAGACCCTTGTGGCCACCGGTGGCGAAGGCTGACAGGCTCTCGAGGTTGATGGGGACGGTACCCGCGCCCTGGATGCCATCCACCACGAGATGGACACCCCGCTCCCTGCAAGCGGCGCCCAGGCGCGGGAGGTCCAGCATCAGGCCATCCTGGAAGCGCACCCAGGACAGGGCCAGGACCCGGGTCCGCGGGTCCAAGGCCTCGATGAGCCGCCCTTCGGGATCCGATTCGGCCCGGGGCGGTTCGCTCGCCCAGGCCGCGGCCCCCGCCAGGTGCCCCTCCCAGAGCGGCACCTCGCGGAACCTGACCCCCCGGGGGCGGAGGGCCAGCCAGGGCCAGGCATTCGAGGGGAACTCGCCCAGGGGTGCGAGAACTTCATCCCCGAGGTGCCAGGGGATCCCCTGGGCGAGGGTCACGAGACCCGAAGAGGTGGTCGGGGTGAGGCTGATGTCTTCGGCCCGACCGCCCACCAGATCAGCCGCTTCCCTCCGGACGGCCACCGGGATGCCTTGGAAGTCCTCCTCCCAGCGCACTTCCCAGGGCTGGAGCTCCTTCTGCATGAAGGCACGGGCCACCCTCATGCCGGCCCGGGGCACGGGGCCTTCGGCGCAGTGCATGACCCAGAGGTGGTCCGGGTCCAGGTGGAAGAGCGCCGGGTTGAGGGGCGGGGTGCTCATCCCTTGCCGGCGGCNAGCAGCACCTTCAGGCCCACGGGATAGATGGGTTCCACCAGGGCGCGGACCGCGGCGGCGTACTGCTGGATCTCCCACTGGGCGTGGCTGTCGGCCCGCAGGCGGATGAAGTGGGCCACGGCCTGGAGGCTGACGGTCCAGTAGACCTCCGAGTAGAGCGCGAGCGGCAGGACGCAGCGGGCCTGCTCCCGGCAGACGCCCAGGGACAGCAGTTCCTTGTAGTGGGCCACGGAACTGCGGCAGCTCTCCAGGTAGCTTTCCAGGGCCCGGGCCTGGTCGCTGGCCTCGATGGACCCCTTCGCTGCCCTGCTTGTTCACCTTGGCCTGGCGGCGGAAGCCTCCCGGCACGAAGAACTCGTCCTCGGGGAATTCCACGTAGCGTCCGGAGATCTCGTTGAACTCGGACCCGATGCGGTGCTTCATCCACTGGCGGAAGACGAAGATGGGCGCCTTCACGTGCAGGGTCAGGGCCGTGTGGCGGAAGGGCGAGGTGTGCTCATGCTCGGCCAGGTAGGCCACCAGCTTGGCATCCCCCTCCTCGAAGGCGTCCTTGGTCTTCCCGAAGGACACCCGCGCCGCATTCACCACCGAGAGGTCCGAGCCCATGTGGTCCACCAGACGCACAAAGCCCCTGTCCAGCACTTTGATCTCGGGATGGGTCATGGAATACTCCGGGCTTCCAGCTTCCCGCGCCGCCTGGGAGAATGGAAGGTCTGCCAGGAGCCCCCATGAAGTTTTTTATCGACACCGCCAACATCGACGAAATCAAGCGAATCAACGCCCTGGGCGTGCTGGACGGTGTGACCACCAACCCGAGCCTCATCGCCAAGGAGACGGGCAAGCCGTTTGAAGCCATCATCGAGGAGATCTGCCACATCGTGGACGGCCCCATCAGCGCGGAGGTCATCGGCCTGGAGGCCCCGGGCATGATCGAGGAGGGCCGCCGCCTCTCGAAGATCCACAAGAACGTGGTGGTGAAACTGCCCCTCATCGCCGAGGGCCTGAAGGCCTGCAAGGCACTCACCGCTGAGGGCGTCCACACCAACGTCACCCTCTGCTTCAGCGCCACCCAGGCCCTCATGGCCGCCAAGGCCGGCGCCACCTACGTGAGCCCCTTCGTGGGCCGCCTGGACGACATCAACCTGGACGGCATGGAGCTGATCCGCGAGATCTGCGCCATCTTCGAGAACTACGGATTCGACACCCAGTGCCTGGCCGCCAGCATCCGCAGTCCCCGTCACGTCACCGATTCCGCCCTGGCCGGGGCCCACGTGGCCACCATCCCCACCAAGGTCTTCGACCAGATGCTGAAGCACCCCCTCACCGACAAGGGTGTCGAGGGTTTCCTGGCGGATTGGAAAAAGAGCGGACGGTAGCGCAAGCCTGGGTCGGCGCGCCGGAAGCCTCGGCACGGGGCGAACCCAAGGAGCGGAAGGTGGCTCCGAGCAATGAGCCTGTACGATCTGTCAAAGGATCCGCCCCGGACCCCCATTCGTGACCGGCCCGTCCATTCTTGCCGGATAGGATGACCGCGGGCCGATGGTCGGTCCGGGGGTGGCCCATGGATGCGATCACGTCAGTCCTCCGAACCTGCGAGATCTTCTCCGGGCTGTCCGATGGGGACCTGGGCCTGGTCGCCAAGGCGGCCCTTCGCCGAGAAGTCCCGGCCGGGACCACCCTCTTCCGGCAGGGGGAGGCTCGGCTGGGCGCCACGATCATCGCCGAGGGCCGCGTGGAGATCACCCGGGACAATGGGGACGGGCCCGAACCCGTGGTGATCCTGGGCCCCGGCGATGTGGCGGGCGAGCAGTCCTTCCTGGCCGCCAGCACCCACACGGCTACGGCCGTGGCCCTCAGCCCCGCCATCCTGCTGGACCTCGACCGGGAGGCGGTGCTGGGCAGCCTGGCCCAGGATGGGGCCGCCGCCATCGCGGTGCTCAGCAAGATCGCCAACGTGCTGCACCAGCGCATCCTCTACTCGGCCACCCCCCGCACGGGCCGTGAGCAGGCCTATGCCAGCGGCCGGACCCGGCGAGAATCCGACCTGATCGGTCCCCTGGACGTGCCCGAGGACGCCCTCTTCGGCGTCCAGACCCTGCGGGCCGTCCACAACTTCCCCATCACAGGGACGCCCACCAGCCACTTTCCCGCCATGATCCGCGCCCTGGCCATGGTGAAGCAGGGCGCCGCCCGGGCCAACGCCCGGCTGGGCCTGCTGGAACCCGCCATTGCCGGGGCCATCGATCGCGCCTGCCAGGAGATCATCGACGGCCACTGGCACGGCCACTTCCCCACGGACATGGTGCAGGGAGGGGCGGGCACATCCACGAACATGAACGCCAACGAAGTCATTGCCAACCGCGCCCTGGAGCTGCTGGGCCACCGGCGGGGCGAGTATGCGTTCTGCCACCCCAATGACCACGTGAACCTGGGCCAGAGCACCAACGACGTCTACCCGACAGCCCTGCGCCTCACCACCATCTTCATGCTCAAGAGCCTGCTGGAGGCCATGGACCGCCTGAAGGCCGCCCTGCACGCCAAGGGCAGGGAATTCTCGGACGTCATCAAGATGGGCCGCACCCAGCTGCAGGATGCGGTGCCCATGACCCTGGGCCAGGAGTTCGAGGCCTACGCCGTCACCACCGGCGAGGACATCGCCCGCCTGAGGGAGACCGCCCGCCTGTTCCTCGAGGTGAACATGGGCGGCACGGCCATCGGCACGGGCATCTGCGCCGACCCGCGCTATCCCGAAACCGTGGTGGAGGAGCTCCGCAAGGTGACGGGCCTGGAGATCGTCCTGGCGGAAAACCTGGTGGAGGCCACGCCGGACACCGGCGCCTTCGTGATGTTCTCCGGCGTGGTCAAGCGGGCCGCCGTGAAGCTGAGCAAGCTCTGCAACGACCTGCGTCTGCTCAGCAGTGGCCCCCGCTGCGGCTTCGGCGAGCTGAACCTGCCGCCCATGCAGCCCGGCAGCAGCATCATGCCCGGCAAGGTGAACCCGGTGATTCCCGAGGTGGTGAACCAGGTGGCCTACATGGTCATCGGCAACGACCTGACGATCACGCTGGCCGCCGAGGCCGGCCAGCTCCAGCTCAACGTCATGGAGCCCATCCTGGCCTACAGCCTCGCCACCAGCATGCGCACCCTGACCGCGGCCGTGAACGTGCTCACCACCAAGTGCATCGTGGGCATCACCGCCAACCGGGAGCGCTGCCGGGACCTGGTGGAGCACAGCATCGGCATCGTCACGGCCGTCATGCCCGCTATCGGCTACAAGCGGGCCACCGAGGTGGCCAAGGAGGCCCTGGAGACCGGCGTGCCGGTGCGGGAACTGATCCTGCACAAGGGGTACCTGAGCCCCGCGGAACTGGACGAGGCCCTCAGCCTGGAGGCCATGACCCGGCCCCGGCCCCTGCGGTAGGGCGCGGGGCCCGACTGAAGCTGGTCAAGGCCCTGGCCTTCCTGGAGAGCAAGCGCGAGCACGCCACCCGGGAAACATGGGAACATTCCACGCTAGGAGGTCCCATGCGCGCTGTCCTGCTTGCCCTGGCGACGCTTGCCCTCGCCGCGCAGTCCCCGAGACCCGCGCCCACCTTTGATGAGGCCTTCTTCAGTGGGGACCGCCGGGCCATCCTCGAAGGCTGCGCCGACCGGGCCCGGTCCATCAAGCCCAAGGACGCGAAGTACCTCGCCGAATGCGGGCGGGCCTACCTGGCGGCCATGGACAGGCCCAGGGCCCTGGAGGCCTTCAGGGCGGCGGAAGAGCGGGAGCCCAAGGACGGCCAGGTGCTGCGGCTCCTCGCCCAGGCCTGGCTCAAGCATGGCTACAAAACGGAGGCGCTCGAAGGCTACGAGAAGATCCTGCAGCGGGATGCCAAGAACAAGGAGGCCCTCACCCAGGCGGCCGTGGACCTCGCGGAAGTGGGACTGGTCAGCGAGGCCGGGCGCTACATGGGAGTGCTGGAAGCCCTGGACCGGGACGCCTGGGAACGCTTCCTCCTGTTCGGACGCGCCTTGCTGGTGGCCGGGCAGCGCCGGAAGGCCGCCTTCTGGTTCGCCCGCGCCGTGGCCCTGAAACCTCATGAAGAGAAGGTCTTCCTGGAGATCTCCCGCGCCTTCGCGGAGACCCAGAGCATCATGTAGGATCCCGTCCCCCCAGACACCGCCCGGGGCAGGAGCCTGCCGGAGAGCCCATGGCTGATTGGATCCTGAACGAGCACGAGGCCCTGCGCAGCGGCTGGAAGGTGCTTGGGTTCTTCCTGCTGTTCCTGGCCCTGGCCCTGGCGGCGATGGTGGGTCTGCACGTCCTCGGAAAACCCCTCGTCCTGGGCCCCTGGCTGGGGGCCGCCCTCGGGGCCCTGGCCAGCCTGTTCTGCGTGGGGCTGGAGGGCCGGCCCTTCAGCAGCCTTGGCTTCGGTCCCAATCGGCGCTGGCTGCTCGAATGGGGGGTCGGCATCCTGGGGGGGCTGCTGATCATCCTGGCCTCGGCCCTGCTGGTGAGGGGGATGGGGGGCTTCCACTGGGAGCGGACCCAGGGCATGGGCCTCGGACGTTCCCTGGCTTCAGGCTGGGTGTTCCTCGGGGTGGCCTTTTCCGAGGAGCTGTTCGCCCGGGGCTACCCCTTCCAGCGGCTGCTGGAAGGGGCGGGGCCCTGGACGGCCCAGGGCGTCTTTGCAGCCCTCTTCGCCCTGCTGCACTGGGGGAACCCCGGCATGCACGGGTCCACCAGGGCCTGGGCCACGCTGACCATCGGGCTCTCGGCGATCCTCCTTGGTCTCTGCTACCTCCGGACCCGGAGCCTGGCCCTGCCCATCGGCCTTCATCTTGGCTGGAACTGGGCCCAGGGCAGCCTGCTGGGCTTCGGCGTGAGTGGCACCACCGACACCAGGGGCCTCTGGACCCCGGTCTTCAGGGACCGTCCCGAGTGGCTCACGGGGGGGGCCTTCGGCCTGGAGGCCAGCCTGCCCTGCGCCCTCGTCTGCGGCCTCGCCATTTGGGTGGTGTGGCGCTGGAAGGGGCCGGGGCCTCTCACCGGCGCTTCCTCCGTCCCTGAGCCCGAGTAGGCCTCCCCCAGACCGCACAGGCGGTATCCTGGGCCATGCACTATGCGGCGCTCGCCTCGGGTTCCAAGGGGAACTGCCATGCCCTGTCGGATGGTGAACGGACCCTCCTCATCGACGCCGGCATCTCCCTCCGCCAGATCCGCCAGCGCCTCGACGCCCTGAGCCTTGGCAGCGGGGAGGTGGAGGCGCTCGCCCTGACCCATGAGCACTCCGATCACATCGGCGCCCTGGGCGTCATCCTGCGCCGCACGCACTGGGCCATCCTCGCCACCCGCGAGACCCGGCGGGCCGCCGAGAAGGCCCAGGATGTCCTGATCCCACCGGAGCGCTGGATCGAACTGGAAGCGGGACACCCCCTGGACTGGGCGGGCTGGCGCGTGCTGCCCTTCGCCCTCCCCCATGACGCCGCGGATCCCGTCGCCTTCCGCGTCGAGGCTGGGCCTTGCACCTGTGCCGTGGTCACGGACCTAGGCCAGGCCACCGCCCTGGTGGCCGACCACCTGCGGGACCTGGATCTCCTGGTGCTGGAGGCCAACCACGACGTGGACATGCTGCGTGAGGGGGACTACCCCCCCCAGCTCAAGGCCCGCATCCTGAGCCGGGTGGGTCACCTCAGCAACGCCGCCATGGCCGACCTGCTGGCCCGGGCCTCCGCTCCGCGCCTGCGGCAGGTGGTGCTGGCGCACCTCAGCGAATCCAACAACCATCCCGATCTGGCCCGGTTCGCCGCGGAGGAGGTTCTCCGGGGCTCGGCTGTGGAACTCCACGTGGCCCACCAGCGCGAGCCTCTCGCGCTTTCCGTCAGCCCCGGCTAAGGTCCCCATGTTCCGATCCTCGCTCGCCCTTCTTCTGCTGGCCTTCCCCCTCGGGGGCCAGTCCCTGCCCCCCCTGCGGGAAGTGGTGGAGCGGTTCGACTCGGCCCAGGCCCAGGCCCGGACCCTCCAGTGCTCCTTCACGCTGACCCTCCGGCGGGCCCTGCTGAAGACCCCCTCGGTCACGCGGGGCACCATGTATCTCCAGGGCTCCGACTTCGCCCACTTCGCCTTCCAGCCCCCGGAGGATCTGATCCTGCACCTCACCCCCAAGGCCCTCATCTCGTACAGTCCCGAGGCGCACGAAGGGGAACTCATGAAGATCGGCTTCATCAAGAATTCCGACCGCAAGTTCCTGGGCCTGGGCCAGAAGCTGAGCTACCTCTCGGATTACTTCCAGATCACCCTGGGCGAGGCCAAGGACGTTCCCAACACGTGGTTCCTGGCCCTCTCGCCGCGCACCCTCTCCCTCCGCAAGCGGATGCAGGCCCTGAACCTGTGGGTCGACAAGGAGACCTGGCTGCCCAGGCAGGTCCAGTGGATCGAGCGCAGCGGGGATTCCTGGTTTCTGGAACTGGGCCCCCTCAGGATCAACCAGCCCCTGCCTTCCAGCGTCACGGGCTTCAGGCTGCCGGAGGGCATTCCCCTGCGGAACGAATTCAGCTTCTTCGCCACACGCAAGAAGTAGGTACACTTCAACTGCTACTCGAGGGCTCGATGATCGTGATCTGCCTGGCCTGCCAGGCCCGCTTCCAGTACGACGACAGCCGATTCGGCGCCGTCCCCAGCAAGCGTTTCAAGTGTCCGAAATGCAGCCACGTGTTCGAGGTTCTGAACCCCGGCCTGCCCACGGAGGCCCCCAGGCCGCCCGGGGGCGGCGCGCCCCTCCCCGAGGGCGGGCCCACGCTTCCCCCTTCGGCCGCCGCTGCGCGCACCACCGCCAAGCGCGATCGCGAAGCCATGCTGGCGGCCGCCGGCCTCCATGTCCCGGGGATGCCGCCCGGGCTCATCTTCAGCCTGGCCTTCCTGTCCGGGCCCCAGGCCTCCATGGTGCAGGTGCTGGAGCGTCCCCAGACGATCATCGGGCGCGAAGAGGGCGACGTGGTCACCCGGGATCCGGAAACCTCCCGCCGCCACGCGCTGGTCGAGATCCACCGGGACGGGACCGTGTGGATCAGCGACCAGCAGTCCACCAATGGAACCCTGGTGGACGATGAGCGCATCACGGGCCCGGTGCAGATCTTCAGCCAGCAGGAATTCACCTGCGGAAACAGCACCTTCATGCTCCTGGTGCGCAATACGGACGAATTCCCGCTGCACTGAGAATCGATGATGAGCGCCGATCCCTACCTACCCTACCTCCGCCAGGCCGACGAACTCTTCGCCCAGGGGGAGATCGTCCAGGCGGGGCAGATCTGGCAGGCCATCCTCAGGCAGGATTCCTCCCACGCGCAGGCCCGGTCCGGCCTGATGGCCGTCAAGCAGCGCCTCCAGGCCCTCCGCGATGCGCAGATTGCCGCCGCCGAGGCGCCCATGGTGGTTCCGGCGCCACAGCCCCCCGCGGCGTCGGCACCTGAACCCCAGGCTCCCCCCGTCCTTGATCCCGAACCCTCCGAGGCGACCCCGGCCGCGGCCCCGGAACCACCGGTGCTGGAATCCCCCGCGCCAACACCTGAAGCCTCCCTGGAACCCGAGGCGCCGGTGCCGCCGGTCCTCGATCCCCGTTCCACCGCACCCGAGGCACCCCTGCCCATGGATCCCGCGGAAGTCATCACGGGCAGCCTCGCCTTCGACCCCAAGCACCTGCTGGCCGGCGCCACCGAACCCGAGCCCGCGGTGCCGCCGGTCCTCGATCCCCGTTCCACCGCACCCGAGGCGCCCCTGCCCATCGACCCCTCGGCGATCGCCACCGGGGCCCTCACCTTCAACCCCGAGCGTCTGCTGGCCGAAGGTTGCACCCTCTACGACATGGGGCAGACCGAGGATGCCCTTCAGAAGTGGCAGCAAGTCCTGGCGCTGGATCCCCACCATGCCCTTGTCCGGGGCTACATCAACGGTGCCCGCCAGGAGCTGGGCCTGCCCCTCCTCCAGGCCCTGGCCGCCCCGGCACCCCTGCGGGTGGAGCCGCCTCCCCCCGGTGACGAGGACATCGAGAAGCTCCTGCGGGAAGCCGTCCAGCTCTACGACATGGGACTGGTGGAAGAGGCCATCTCGAAATGGGAGCGGGTCCTCGTCCTGGAACCCCAGCGGCAGGAAATCGAAGGCTATCTGCGCCAGGCCCGGTCGGAGCTCGAGTCGAGCCCCCCTGCCCCGGCCGCCCCCGCGGCGACCCGGTCCGCCGCCCCCGAGCCGGAGGCCCTGGAACTGAAGCTCAGACAGGCCGAGCACCTGCTGGCCCTCCAGCGCCACGAAGAGGCGGCCTTCACCTTTCAGCAGGCCCTGAGCCTGGATCCCGGCAACGCCAGTGCGCTGCAGGGGCTGGACCGCTGCCGGAGGCATGAGGGTCGCCCCGCGCCGCCGGCGGACCCGCGACCCGCCCAGGCCCCGGTGCTGGTGCTGGATGCCCAGGGTCGCATCAGCATGGCCGATGTGGAGTCCTTCGCCGTCTCCCCTGAAGCCCAGGGGATCGAACCGCCCGCCGCCCTGCTTGAGGCCGCCCAGGCCAGGCGGCAGGGGCTGTCCCTGCCGGACCGCTTCCGCGACGCGGTGGAACGCTGGCCCTGGCTCAAGAACCGCCGACTCCTCGCCCTCGCCGGCGGCGGTTTCCTGGTGGTCGTCCTGGGGCTTGCCGTCATGCACAGCTACCGCCGGGACCAGGACCTGAAGGATGAGGTTCGCGCCGCCAGGGCCGCCGCCCTGGCTCCCGTGGCCCAGCAGGCCCAGGCCCCGGACCTCGCCGAGTCTCCCGAAGCCATCCGCCAGGAAGCAGAGGCCACCCTGTCCACGGATCCCCTTCGCGCCTACTTCCGGGCCGAGGCCCTCCTCGGCCTGGTTCCCGGCGACTCGGCAGGCGCCCAGCTGCTGGAAAAGGCCCGGGCCGGCCTCGCGGGCGGGGTCTCCGGGGCCAGCCTGCCCGAGTACCAGAAACACCTCCAGAACGGCGACCTCGAGACGGCCCTCAAGGTGATCGACGCCCTCCTCAGGGCCCAGCCCGACAATGCGGACCTTCGGGGGCGGGCGGGCCGGCTGCAGCTCACCCTCTGTTTCGATCATGCCAGCCAGGCCAAGTGGGACGAGGCCCGGGAGGACCTGCTCCGGGGCCGGGCGCTGTTCCCCGGCGACAAGACCTGGCAGGCCCGCCTCAAGCTCCTCGAGCTGGTCAGGTCCATGCCCAGGAAAGAGCAGGAAGCCTGGATCCCCCTGCTTAGCTGAGCGGGTCCCGACCCAGATCTCCGGCGGCACGGGGTGGCTCAGGAAGTGGGTCATGCCTTCGTTCAGGCCGTAGGCGCCGGTGCTGCCGAAGGCCAGCAGGTCCCCGGCGGCCAGTTCCGGCAGGAGCACCTCGCCCAGGCGGTCGAGGCTGGTGCAGAGCGGACCCGCCAGGGTCGTGGGGAGGGCGCCTTCGCCCCTGCCCACGGCCTTCACAGGAAAGGGCTCACCCGTGAGCAGGGGGCGGATGAGGTGGTTGATGCCCCCCTCCAGGATGGCGAAGCGGGTGCCCCGGCTTGCCTTGAGGCGCACCACCCGGGCCAGGTAGACCCCGGTGGGTCCCGCCAGGAAGCGGCCGGGCTCCAGGATCAGCTCGCCGGTGAACCAGGGATGGGCCGCCAGGAGGCTCGACAGCCCCTGGCCGAGGGCCCCCACGTCCAGAGGGGCCTGTCCGCTGGCATAGGGGATGCCCAGGCCGCCCCCCAGGTCGATCTGCTCGAAGGCCAGGCCGTGCTGCTGGTGCAGGCGCTTGGCCAGGTCCAGCACGGCGCCGTGGATGGCCAGCAGCTTGGACGCGTCCCGCTGGTTGCTGGCGGCGAAGACATGCAGCCCCCGGATGCGGACATGGCGCAGGCCCGCCGCTCGCTGGAGCAGGGCCGGCACCTCCTCCTCGTCCACGCCGAAGGCCGAGGGGCCGCTGCCGCCGATGATGCGGTTGCCTTCGTCGATGTCGAAGGCCGGGTGCACCCGGAGGTTCACGGCCGTCTCCCGGTCCACCAGGGCGTCGATCCGCGCCAGATCCTCGAAGCCCTCGGCCTGCACGCGCACGCCCATGGCCAGGGCCTTGCGGAGTTCCTCCTCGCGCTTGCCTGGGCCGGCGAAAAAGGTCCTGCCCAGGGGCAGCCTCAGCGCCTCCACCCGCCCCAGCTCCCCGATGGACGCACAGTCGAAGCTGGCCCCCAGGGAGGCGAATCGCGCCAGCAGGGCCGGATGAGGATTGGCCTTCACAGCGTAGGCGAGGCGCACCCGGGGCGGCAACGCCGCACGGAGGGCCGTGAACTGCGCCTCCGCCACCGCCCCCGAGTAGGCGAAGCAGGGCGTGCCGTGGGCTTCCGCCAGTTGTTGGCAAGTTGCGTCGTCGAAGGCGAAGAGGTCGGTCATCGCAGGTTCCAGTAGGGCGCCAGCCGCCGCACGCCTTCCCGCAGCTGTTCCGGGGTGGCGGCAAAGCTGAGGCGGACGTGGCCGCGACCCCCTTCGCCGAAGGCGAGGCCGGGGATGAGCACCACCTTGGCCTCGTCCCGCAGCCTCAGGCAGAAGGCCAGGGGATCGGCATGGGCCGAGGGCGGCAGGGGCATGAAGTGGTAGAAGGTGCCATCCGGCGGCGTCACCACCTGGCCCAGCTCCTCGCGCAGGGCCGCGGCCAGGGCTTCCCAGCGCAGCTGCACGGCGGCGCGAGCCTCGGCCAGCACGGTGTCGGAGTGTTCAATGAGGGCCAGGGCCGCCCACTGGGCGGGCGTGGCGGTGCCGGTGACGGCGTAGCCATGCACCGTCCGGGCGGGCACCAGCCAGGCGGGGTCGCCCACGGCCCAGCCCACCCGCAGGCCCGGCGCGCCCCAGCCCTTGCTCACGGAGCTGGTCACCACGCCGCGATCCGTGACGTCCCGCAGGCTGGGGGCCCGCAGGCCGAAGTGCAGGTCGCGGTAGACCTCGTCGGAGATGAGCAGCACGCCCCGGGCCGTGCAGGCCTCCGCCACGCGGCGCAGCGACTCCAGGTCGCCCCCGCCTCCGGTGGGATTGGAGGGCAGGTTGAGGATCACCGCCGACACATCCGGTGTGGCCTCCAGCACCTTCAGCAGGGCCTCGGCGTCGAGGCGGAAGCGGTCCGGCGACAGCCGGTAGGGCACAGGTTCCGCCCCGGCCATGAGGGCCAGGGCCGGATAGGCCACAAAGCCCGGGTCGGGCACCAGCACCCTGGTGCCCGGGTTCACCCAGGCCTGGAACAGGGCATAGAGGGCCCCTTGGGAACCGGTGGTGATGAGCACCTCGTCCAGGTGGGCCCCGTGGAAGGCCCCCACGGCCCGGCGCAACTCCGTGAGCCCCGCATGGGGCACGTAGCCGCAGGGGCCGGCTTCGCGCAGCAGGGCCCGGCGCCCCGCCTCGGGCAGATCCCAGGTGGGCTCCCCCAGACCGAGCGGGATGGCCCCGGCCGGCGTGCCGTCGGTGATGGCTCGGATGGGCGAGGGCTTCAACATGGACAAGCGAGAGGCAGGCTTCACGATCATTCCTATTCGCGCAGCTTCAACTGCAACTGATCACCACCAAGACACCAAGACACCAAGAACTGCAAAAGGAATTCTCTGTGGCTTGTCTTGGTGCCTTGGTGTCTTGGTGGTAAGCATTTTGTTCTTCCCGCAGGTGATGCACTAGCGGAGGGCCTGTTCGAGCGCCGTGGCCGCATCGGTCTTGTCGTCGCGGTACTTCACGATGCAGGGCGCCGCCAGCTGAAGTCCGTGGGCCCTGGCGAAGTCCCCGGAGGCCGGGCGGGAGCCCGGCACCACCACGGCACCCTCGGGCACTTCCCGGCGCAGCTCGCGGCCATTCACCAGGTCGTAGATGATGCTGCTGCCGGTGATGACCACACCCGAAGCCAGCACCGCCCGCCTGCGAACCACGATGCCCTCGAACAGGCCCACGAGGCCGCCCACGAAGGCGTCGTCCTCGACGACCACGGGCCGGGCGCCCGCAGGCTCCAGCACGCCGCCGATCTGGGCCGCGGCGGAGAGGTGCACCCGCTTGCCGATCTGGGCGCAGCTGCCCACCAGGGCGTGGCTGTCCACCATGGTGCCCTCGTCCACGAAGGCGCCCACGTTCACGTAGGCCGGGGGCATGAGCACCACGCTGTGGGCGATGTGGGCCCCGCGGCGCACGGCTGAACCGCCGGGCACCAGCCGCACCGCATCCTCCAGCCCGAAGTGGCGCGGCGGGTAGGCGGTCTTGTCGAACATGGGAAAGCCGGGGCCGGCCATCTCCACCAGGTTGGTGCGCCGGAACCCGCAGAGGATGGCCTGCTTCACCCAGGTGTTGGCCTGCCAGGTCCCATCCTCCTGGCGCGTCGCGGCACGGATGGTCCCGGTTTCCAGGGCCACCAGGAGCACCTGGTGCATGGCCGGGGCCTCGGGATCGGCCGCCAGGACCTCCGGGGATCGGTCGAAGAAGGCTCGGATGGAATCGAGGTCAACCACCATTACTTCACTCCTGGAAGGGTGCCGTCCGTGGACAGACAGAGGGCCTCGGCCAGCCGGGTGCGGGTGGCCGCTGATGCGGGTGAGAGGGGCAGGCGCACGATGTCCTCGCCCAGCCCCAGCAGCTTGAGGGCCGCCTTCAGGGGAACCGGGTTGCTCTCCAGGAACAGCGCGTCCATGAGGGGCAGCAGCTGCTGGTGGAGGCGGATGGCCTCGGCCCGGTCGCCCCGGAGGGCCGCGGAAACCATGGCGTCCGTCTCCCGGGGCAGGACGTTGCCCAGCACGGACACGAGGCCCGAGGCCCCCACGGCAATGGCCGCCAGGGCCAGGTTGTCATCACCGCAGAGCAGCGTCTTGCCCTTCGGCAGGGTCCGGGCCACTTCGGCGATCTGCGGCAGGCTGCCGCTGCTCTCCTTCACCGCCACCACCTGCGGGTTATCCCAGAGCCGGGCCAGCACCGCGGGCGTCACGTTCAGTCCCGTGCGGCCGGGCACGTTGTAGGCGATGAGCGGCAGGCCCGGGGCCGCCTCGGCGATGGCCGCATAGTGGGCCACGAGGCCGTCGGGGTTGGGCTTGTTGTAGTAGGGCGTCACCACCAGGGCACCGGTCGCCCCCAGCGCCTGGGCCCGCTTGGTCAGGGCCGCCGTCTGGCGGGTGGCGTTGTGGCCGGTGCCAACGAATACAGGGTGGCCGGCGCTCTCCTCGAGGCAGGCGGCAATGACCGCGTCCCGCTCCGCCTCGAGCAGGGTGGAGGCTTCACCCGTGGTTCCGAGCGGAACCAGGGTGTCCACGCCCCCGGCCACCACGTGGCGGACCAGCTTCCTGAAGGCGGCCAGGTCCACCTCGCCCGAGGGCGTGAAGGGCGTGGCCAGCGCGACCGCGAGACCAGACAGATCGAGTTTCATGGCTCCCCTCCAAAGGTGAACAGCGGGTCAAGCAAGTCGGTGGCCAAGTGCTCCATGGTGAAGACTCCCTTGCGGCCGTGCAGCCAGCGGGCGGCCTGCAGGGCCCCCTGGGCGAAGGGCGCCCGGGACCGGGCCCGGTGGGTGAGCTCCAGCACCTCGGCCGGGGCGTCCAGGCCCACGGTGTGCGTGCCGAATTCGGCCCCGGCCCGCAGGACCCCCACGCTCAACTGGTGGGGGCCGATGGGCTGGGGGGCCGGGGTCGCAAGGGTCCACTCCGTCTTGCGCGGGCACCCGGCCATCAGGGCGGCGGCCAGGGTCTTGGCCGTGCCGGAGGGGGCGTCGGCCTTCAGCCGGTGGTGGTGCTCCAGCAGGTACGGATCCCGGGCGGGATCCAGGGCCGCGAAGCGACCCAGGACCGTGGCCATCCGGGCCATCAGGGCCACGGTGAGGGAGAAATTCGTGGAGACCAGGACGCCGATGCGGCCCGCCACCCGGGCCTCCAGGTCCGGCATGGCCCAGCCCGTCGCCCCGATGACGAGGTCCGTTCCCGTCTCCAGGGCCCAGGCCAGGTGCTCCGGCACGGCGCCGGCCACGCTGGCGTCGATGACCACGTCCACGGGCCCCGAGGGCGACTCGCCCAGGTCCACCTGCCAGGACAGGGCCCCCCCGGCCTCGGCCGCAATCGCCGATCCCAGGCGCCCCCTGCCGAAGATGCCGAGGCTCAGGGCGGTCATTGCATCCCTCCCACCAGCACCCGGTGCAGGCGCCGCAGGGCCTCGTGGGTGCTTTCCACCTTCACCACGAGGCTCAGGTTGATCTCGTTGCCTCCCATGCTGATCATCTCCACGTTGATGTCGCCCAGGGCCGTGAGCAGCTTCGAACCGAGCCCCGGGGTGGACTTCAGGCGCTCGCCCACGGCAGCGATGATGGCACGGCCCTCGTGGATTTCGACCTTCGCGAAGGCCGAAAGCTCTTCAAGGAGGGGCTTCAGCGGCACGTCCGCCTCCACCGTGAGGGACACGCTCACCTCGGCGGTGGCCACCAGGTCCACGCTCACGCCCCGGCGGCCGAACACCTCGAAGAGGCGGGCCAGGAAGCCGCTCTGGGCCAGCATGCGCGTGCTCCCCACCGTGAGGACCGTCACCGGGCCCCGGCTGGCCAGGGCCGTGATGGGGCGCCCGGTGTGGACCTCGGCGGAGATGGTGGTGAAGCGCCCCTCCGGCTTCTGGGTGTGGCGAACGGTGACCGGGATGCCGGCCTCCACCGCCGGCTGGATGGTGGCGGGGTGCAGGACCTTGGCGCCGAAGGCGGCCAGTTCGGCGGCCTCGGCGAAACTGAGCTCCGAGATGGGAAGGGCCTCGGGCACGATGCGCGGGTCGCAGGTGAGGACGCCCTCCACGTCGGTCCAGATCTGCACCTCCTCGGCGCCCAGGGCCGCGCCGAACAGGGCCGCGGAATAGTCGCTGCCGCCCCGGCCGAGGGTGGTGGTGAGCCCGTCCTCCGTGGCGCCGATGTAGCCCTGGGTGACCACGACTCGCCCCGCACCAAGCAGGGGCCCCATGTGTTCCGCGGCCAGGGACCGGATCGCCGCCGGCTGGGGGGCCGCCTCGCCGAACACCTGATCCGTGCGGAGGATGCGGCGGGCGTCCACCCAGGCACCCCCTGCGAAGGCGGCGAAGATGCGGGTCGAGAGTCGCTCCCCGAGCGAAGCGATGGCGTCCATGCTGCGGGGGCTCAGCTCGCGAAGCAGGGCCACACCGCGCAGCAGGAGTTCCAGCTCGCCGAAGAGGTCCGTCAGCGCCACGTCCAGGGTCTCGGGCACGCTCCCTTCGAACAGCTCCGTGGCCGCCTTGCGGTGCGAGGCCATGAGGCTCCGCTGCCGCTCCATGGCCAGGGCCAGGTCCCCGGACTCGGCCGCCTTCGCCGCGTCGAAGAGGCCATTGGTGGTCTTGCCCATGGCCGACAGCACCACCAGGGGCGCCTTGGGAAGGGCGGCCCTCACCAGGCCAGCCACCTGCCGCATGCAGGCCGCGTCGGCCACACTGCTGCCACCGAACTTGAGGACGATCATCGGAGGTACCCCTTCGCGTGGGCCAGCTCGGCGTTGAGGATGCTGCCGCCGGCCGCCCTCGTTCGGGGGGGCCCCGCTCTGCGATCCCGCGCAGCGGGGAGCAGGAGGACACGGCTGGATGGCGTGTCCGATCGCGGGCTGCCAGAGAACGCGTGCGAGGGGCGGGTTGTTGGACCGCTCATCGGAGGTACCCCTTCGCATGGGCCAGTTCAGCGTTAAGGATGCTGCCGCCGGCCGCCCTCGCTCGGGGGGGCCCCGCTCTGCGATCCCGCGCAGCGGGGAGCAGGAGGACACGCCTGGATGGCGTGTCCGATCGCGGGCTGCCAGAGAACGCGTGCGAGGGGCGGGTTGTTGGACCGCTCATCGG
>TBL_comb48_EPIDRAFT_1001218_pt1 | contig 19267 bp, 18 predicted proteins | sample TroBogEpilimnion_37_FD_10681 | JGI IMG/M metagenome (IMG submission 10681)
CTAACTATTATGGCTTAAATATTGGTTTGCCCATTCCTTTATGGGATAGAAACCAAGGTAATATTCGCAGCGCACGTAATTTGGTGAAAGCCGAAGAGGCTAACATGCAACAAATTGATACTAAGCTGGAGAATGATGTGTTCAATGCTTATTCACGCCTTCTTAATCAACTAAAACTAAATTCAGGCTCCAATAAACAATTTTATGTGGACTATTATCAAATCTATAACAACATTGTAGATGCTTTTAATAAGCGACAAATAAGCCTATTAGAATTTCTGGATTATTTTGGAGATTATAGCGATACGCGTGAAAAAGAATTACAACAAATTTTAAATTTTAGGTTGGCTAAAGAAAACCTAAATGATATTGTAGGTGTTGATGTAATTGATTAAAAAATCATTTAAAAGAAACTGAAATGAAACATATTATAATTGTAAATCTCATTCTTATAGCACTTTTCGCTTCGTGCAAGCATACAGAAGAAGTTAAGGATGAAAATAAAAAATTTGTATTAAGCGATACCATGCTTAATATGATACAAATTGATACCGTTCACAAATGCAACATTAATGATCAGGTGTTCCTTAGCGGAGAGGTGAGCTTTAATGAAAATAATGTAGTTAAAATTTTTCCACGTAATAGCGGGCAAGTCATCGATTCAAAGGTTAGCCTAGGCGACCATGTAAATAAAGGGCAAGTTTTAGCTGTTGTACATAGTGCCGACATTGCCGGCAATTATAGCGACCTAAATAGCGCCAATGCAGATTTATCTATTGCCAAAAGGCAGCTGGAAAATACCGAAACTCTTTTTAAAGGTGGCGTAAGTAGTGAAAAGGAATACAACGAAGCCAAACAAAATTACAATAAAGCGCTTGCTACCAAAAATAAAGCTGAAGTTACTTTGAATATCAATGGTGGAAAAAATTCCACCTCAGGAGGACAATATTTTATAACTGCTCCAATTGATGGTTATGTTGTTGAGAAAAAAATAACCTCAGGTTCCTATATCCGACCTGATATGGGTGATTATCTATACTCCATATCCAACCTAAAAAATATATGGATTTATGCCAACGTATACGAAACAGATATTTCTCGCGTAAAAGAAGGTTATCCGGTAAAAGTAAACACTCTAGCCTATCCTGACAAAACTTATGATGGCAAAATTGAAAAAGTAAGCCAAGTTTTAGATTCATCTAGCAAGGCTCTAAGAGCAAGAATTGTGTTAGATAATCACGATATGTTGCTAAAGCCCGAAATGTTTGCCCGCATAACAGTGCTTAACGAAGGGGGCACACAAGCGCTCTGCGTCCCTACCAACGCTTTAATTTCTGTTAATGGTAAAAATTATGTCGTAGTCTATAAATCTCGAGATGATGTTAAAAACGTTGAAATTTCAGTAATTAAAACCGTAGGTGAAAAAACCTATATCAGCGAAGGTTTAGATGAAGGCGAAATGATAATAACCAAGTACCAACTACTCATTTTTAATCAATTATTGAGTAACAGATAATTATTCATAAAAATGAATAATTTTAAAAACATGCATACATGAATAAGCTCATAAAACAAATCATATACTTTTCTCTTCGTAACAGGTACCTTGTCTTTTTCTTTACTTTAATATTGGCTATCATAGGTGCAATTAGTTACAACAACACACCCATACAAACTTTTCCCGATGTTACTAATACTCAAATAATTGTTATTACCCAGTGGCCAGGCCGAAGTGCAGAAGAAGTTGAAAAATTTGTAACTATTCCACTTGAAACCGTGTTGAATTCGGTGCAGAAAAAAACCAGCCTTCGTACCATTTCCATGTTTGGCCTTTCTTATGTAGTAATTATTTTTGAAGATGATGTAGACGATGGATTTGGCAGACAACAAGTACTAAGCCGTATCTTAAATGTAGATCTTCCCGAAGGTGTAAATCCTGAAATAGAACCTCCATACGGACCAACAGATGAAATTTATCGCTACACTTTACGCAGCAGCACTAAATCTTTAAGCGAACTTACTACTTTGCAAAATTGGTACCTGGATCGCCAATTTAAATCAATACCCGGTGTTGCCGATGTAAATACATTTGGTGGGCAAGAAAAAATCTTTGAAATAAGAGTTAATCCTAACCTTCTACTTAAATACAAACTTACAGCTCTTGATGTTTATAATGCAGTTAATAAAAGCAATATAAATGTAGGTGGCGATGTTATCGAACGCAATGGTCAAGCATTCGTTGTAAGAGGTATAGGCTTGCTAAATGATATAAATGAAATAAGAAATGTTATTATTACTAATATCGATAATGTTCCGGTCTTAGTAAAAAATGTGGCCGATGTGAAGGAAACCTATGCCCCTCGATTAGGTTTAGCAAGTCGCAACAACGAATCTGATATTGTTGAAGGAATTATCGTTGAACGGAAAGGTGAAAATCCGCGAGAAATGTTAGCTCAGATTCATAAAAAAGTGGATGAACTTAATAAGGAACTTGGTAAACAAGATGTAAAGATTGTTACCTTTTATGATCGTACTACTTTAATGGATTTCGCTACCGAAACCGTTATTCATAATCTTATTGAAGGCATTATCTTGGTAACTATTGTGGTATTCCTATTTATGGCCGAATGGCGCACCACACTAATAGTTGCACTCATCATTCCCCTTTCTTTATTATTTGCATTTATGTGTATGCGATTAAAGGGTATGAATGCCAATCTGCTTTCTATGGGTGCTGTAGACTTTGGTATTATTATAGATGGTGCAGTTGTAATGGTAGAAGGTATATTCGTAGCCATGGATCAGCTAGCCAAAGATATTGGTATGCAGCGATTCAATAACTTGATTAAACTTGGACATTTTAAAAACGTCTCGGTCGATAAAGCAAAAGCCATATTTTCTGCCAAATTAATTATCATCACCTGCCTGTTACCTATTTTTGCATTTCAAAAAGTTGAAGGCAAAATGTTCTCGCCTTTAGCGTATACTCTTGGCTTTGCCTTATTGGGCGCCCTAATTTATACGCTTACACTTGTGCCTGCATTGGCAAGCATTCTCCTTAAAAAAAATGTAAAAGAAAAACATAATCCGCTTGTTATTAATTTGGAAAAGGCAGTTGATTTTGCTGCAGCAAAAACTTTAAGGTTTCCTAAAACCAGTTTAATTGTCGCTTTCTCAGTAATGCTGCTCACTTTCTTGTCAACCAGGTTTTTAGGTACCGAATTTTTACCTAAGCTAAACGAAGGTGCACTTTGGATAACTACACAAATGCCTGTTAGTTCATCGCTTAATAATTCATACGAAGTATCAAAAAAAATGCATGGAATATTAAAGCAATTTCCGGAGGTAAAGGAAGTTTTGGTGCAAATTGGTCGACCTAATGATGGTACCGATCCTAAAGGTTTTGCCAATGTCCAAATTGCAGTTGATCTTTATCCTAAAAAAGATTGGAAGCGCAATATTGATATGGAAAAACTAACGGATGAAATGAATCAAAAATTAAGCGTTATACCCGGTATAGTTTTAAATTTTGCACAACCCATCAGCGATAATGTAGCTGAAGCAGTTGCAGGCGTACCTGCCGAAAATGCACTAAAAATATTTGGCCCCGATTTACCTGTTCTTGAGCAAAAATCGGCCGAAGCACAAAATATTTTACGAAACATAAAAGGCGTAACCGATTTAGGTGAATTCAGAGAAATGGGCCAACCCGAATACCGTATAGAGCTTGATCAAGGACGGATGGGTTTTTATGGCGTTAATGTTTCTGATGCCAATTCAGTCATAGAAATGGCATTAGGTGGTAAGGCTGCAACTGTGTTGTATGATAATGAAAAACGCTTCGATATAAGAATTCGTTACCAAAAAGAATTTAGAGATGATGATGATAAAATTGGTAATCTAAGGGTTCCATGTGGTAATGGCAATGTTGTTCCCCTCAAAAATATTGCCGATATAAAGCGCATAACGGGTCCTGCATTTATTTACCGCGATAAAAATACAAGATATATAGGTGTGAAATTTAGTGTGCGCAACAGAGATCTTGGAAGTACTATACAAGAATCTATTAAAACCATTGATAAAAAATTAAAATTGCCTGATGGGTATTCTACTGCCTGGAATGGTGAATATGAAAATGAAGTCCGTGCTGAAAATACGCTCTCAAAAGTAGTACCTATTTGTATCCTTATGATTTTTATTTTGCTTTATATTACTTTCAGTAATGTAAAAGATGCACTCATTGTTTTATTAGATGTTCCGTTTGCCCTCATAGGTGGCATTTTGATGCTGCATTTGCGTGGTATGAATTTTAGTATCAGCGCCGGAATTGGTTTTATAGCATTGGCAGGTATTTGTGTGCAAGATGGCGTAATCCTAATTTCTCAATTCAGGCATAATTTAGAAAAGAAAATGCCTCTTAATTTAGCAATTCATCAAGGCGTGGTTTCTCGTGTTCGACCTGTTGTTATGACGGCAATGATGGCCGCTATAGGTTTATCTCCTGCTGCATTTAGCACCGGTATTGGCTCCGAATCTCAAAGACCTTTGGCAACAGTGGTTATCGGCGGCTTGGTTACCTCCACAATCCTTACTTTATTAATTTTGCCTATTATTTATAAAATGGCTCACAACCTTTTTCATAAGCGCGCCAACCGTAAACTGCTTAGCCGTATGGGCATGGTTAGTAAACCCAATGAATAGGATTTCTTTATTATTTTAATAATTTAGGCTACCTGTATACATCTCAGGTGGCCTTTTTCTTATTTTCTTTGCCATTATTGTTTTACTTTTATACTCTAAATAAACTTCCTTAATTTTAATATACTATGCAAATTTTAGATGGTAATGCCACATCGGCATTTATAAAAGAGCAACTTAAACAAGAGGTAGATGCACTTAAAGCTAATGGCGGTAAAGTACCTCATCTGGCTGTTATTATGGTGGGTAACAACCCTGCAAGTGCCGCCTATGTAGGTAACAAAGTTAAAACCTGTAAGGAGTTGGGCTTCGAATCTACGCACCTGCATTTTGATGTTACAATTTCTGAAGAACAATTACTACATGAAGTAAATAAATTGAACGAAGATGATACAGTAGATGGCATATTAGTTCAATTGCCGCTACCCGACCATATCTCGCCCGATTTAATTATCAATAATATCAATCCCGATAAGGATGTGGATGGCTTTCACCCCATCAGCCAAGGAAAAATGATGTTAGGGCAGCCTACTTTTTTACCCGCCACACCTTACGGTATTTTGTTAATGCTGGAACACTATAATATTGATGTTACCGGTATGAATTGTGTGGTAATAGGCCGTAGTAATATTGTAGGTACACCAATGACTATTTTACTGAGTCGTAATGCTAAGCCGGGCAACGCAACTGTTACGCTTACTCATAGCAAAACTAAAAACCTTAAAGAGGTGGTAAAAAGTGCCGACCTTATTGTTGCTGCAATTGGCCGACCTAAATTTGTAACAGCAGATATGGTAAAACCGGGCGCTATAGTAATTGACGTGGGTATTAACCGCATTGATGATGCTAGCACTAAATCAGGCTCACGTTTGGTTGGCGATGTGGATTTTGATAATGTTGCACCACTATGCAGCTATATTACACCGGTACCTAAGGGTGTAGGTCCTATGACCATCTGCGGCCTCATGAAAAACACCATCGAAGCAGTGAAGAAAAAAAGAGCTTTGCAATCGGCCTAAGCTATTAAATAACTTAAATATCCATTTAAACGATCTTTCCCTATCAGAAAGATCGTTGTTATAAAAATTAAAGATCCATTTGTCTACAATTGATAATAGCTACCCCCTAATGGAGCAGTTTTATACACTGCAGGGCGAAGCGTTTTATGCCGGGCAAGCCGCCTACTTTATTCGCTTGGCCGGCTGCGATGTAGGTTGCGTTTGGTGCGATGTTAAGGAAAGTTGGGATGCATCTAAATATCCTTCTTTTACTGCCGATGCTATAGTTGCAAATGCACTTAATCACCCGGCCCGCATTGCGGTAATTACAGGTGGCGAGCCTGCCATGTACAATCTTACCCCATTATGCAATGCTTTGCATGCTCATGGCTTTAGGGTGCATTTAGAAACCTCGGGGGCTTACCCAATACAGGGCCAATTGGATTGGATTACCCTTTCGCCAAAAAAATTTAAAGCCCCACTCCATAGCAATATGCAGTTAGCCAACGAACTGAAGGTGGTTATTTATAACAAATCTGATTTTCATTGGGCCGAACAACATGCACATACCGTTAACAGCAATTGCCGCCTCTACCTGCAAACCGAATGGAGCAAACGCGAACAAATTAATCAGCAATTAACTGCTTATATTCAGGATAATCCAAAATGGCAATTATCTTTACAATCACATAAATACTTAAATATTCCATAACATGACTTGGTTGCAAACTGTAATTCTGGGTATCGTTGAAGGCATTACCGAATTTTTGCCTATTTCATCCACAGGCCACATGATTATTACCAGCGCCATCATGGGCATTAGCGAAGATGCTTTTACCAAGTTGTTCGAGGTGTGCATTCAATTTGGCGCCATTCTATCTGTTGTAGTGCTCTATTGGAAAAAATTCTTCGATCTCAGTAAACTTCAATTTTATATTAAACTAATTGCTGCCTTTATCCCAGCTGCCATTTTTGGCGCGCTGTTCTCTAAAAAAATAGATGCCTTGTTAGAGAGTAGCCTAACTGTCGGCATGTCGTTCTTTTTGGGCGGCATTGTTTTGCTTTTTATCGATAAATTATTTAGTAAAGGCAAAATAGATGATATGGATAAAATTGGCTACCCTAAAGCATTTTTAATAGGCTGCTTTCAGGTTATTGCAATGATACCCGGAGTATCACGCAGCGCAGCAACTATTGTAGGCGGCCTGCAACAAAAACTTACCCGTAAATTAGCTGCCGAATTTTCCTTTTTTTTAGCAGTACCCACAATGGCCGCTGCTACTGTTAAAAAATTGTGGGATTTTCATAAAGCAGGTATCACCTTTCAGCCAGGCCAAATGTCCATGCTTCTTGCCGGCAATATTATTGCTTTTATTGTAGCACTAATTGCCATTAAAAGTTTTATTGGTTATGTGCAAAAACACAGCTTTCGCGCATTTGGTATATACCGCATTTTAGCCGGCCTTACTATTTTTGTAATGTTATATACAGGCTATATTAAAAAGGAAAAAGCAGATAGCACTACCGATAGTAAACCTACCACTACACAGCAAATGGCCAACTAATTTTATGCATGGCCGGGCTCCCAATGCTCAAACAATAAATTCAGGTAATGATTCTCTTCATGGGTAATTACTTCATCGCCCTTTGCCAGCATTATGGCAAATTGTAAAAGCTTATTTCTTTCATCGGCTGTAGCATCTTCATAAAAGTCATCCATCACTTTTAAAAAATGGCCCTCCCATTCATCAGGGCGCAAATTACTTATAATCTCCATCTCCTTGTCAAGGTTTACCCTAAACGGAAATTCATGCAATAAGTAATCCCTAATGACCTTATCCTCCTGCCAGCTGATACGAAAATCTACTGCAGAAAGAATCATTAATAAATGATAACCGGCTATGGTTTTATTCATTCTATGTTTGGGCATATCATTCAAAAAGCTTATTTGCAGCGCATTATAAATGGGTGCTCAGCAAAAGGTCAAGGTCTGTATATTTAAATTTAAATCGTTTGGCTATAGGTGCATTCGTAACAAATCCTTTATACATATATACACCGTTTCTAATGCCGCTCTTATCTTGTATAATGGCCTCCATACCGCCGGCATCGGCACATTGTTGCAATATAGGCATCAATATATTGCTTATGGCACGCGACGCTGTGCGTGCTACCGATGAAGCAATATTGGGCACACAATAATGTATTACATCGTACTTCTTAAATATAGGGTTCTCATGCGTGGTTAATCGCGATGTTTCAAAACAACCACCTCGGTCAATACTCACATCCACAATCACCGATCCGGCTTTCATATTACTTACCATTTGCTCGCTTATAACTACCGGTGTTATGCCATTCACTGCACTCAAAGCACCAACTGCAACATCTGCTTCCATCAAATCATTAGCTAATGTTATCGGTTCAATTACCGATGTGTAGCATCGCCTGCCTATATTATTTTGCAATCGCATCAGTCGGTATATCGAGTTGTCAAATACTTTAACTGAAGCGCCTAATCCAAATGCTGTTCTTGCCGCAAACTCACCTACTATGCCTGCTCCAATAATTACCACATTTACCGGCGGCACGCCACTAATACCACCCAACAAAATACCTTTACCATTGTGTATATTACTTAAATATTTTGCCGCAGTAAGTATGGCAGAGCTTCCGGCAATCTCACTCATACTACGCACTATCGGAAAAGTATCTGCATCATCCTTGATCGATTCAAATGCAATGGCAATAATTTTCTTTTGTATTAGTTGTTCTAGTATTGGGGTCTTTAAAAAGGGCAGGTGTATGGGCGATATTACTACCTGATTTGCTTGTAATAATTCAGCTTCTTCTTCGCTTATTGGTGCCGATTTAATAATTACCATAGCCTTATATAATTCGGCCTTATCGTAAATTATCTGTGCTCCTGCCTCACTGTAATCACTGTCAAAATAAAACGAGCCTTCACCGGCATTATGCTCCACAGCTACCTCATGCCCATCATTTACCAGCACCGAAACAGCCTCGGGCGTTAATGCCACACGGTTTTCCTGAAACAGGGTTTCCTTAGGTATGCCTATAAATAATTGTTTCTTTTTTCGGCTAATCTGCAAAGTCTCCTCCAACGGAAGATAACTAAACGATGGTGAAATATACGGTTTTTTGCTCATGCCTACCCTCCGCTTTTCATTTTGCAGAAATATACAAAACTACTTTTTATAAAAAAAGCATTTTAACATAGCACTGTGCTATTTATTACTTCTGCATTGTTTTATAGCTAAATGGTATGCATTAACAAGCTATTTTCTTTTTAATCTGCCTTAAAATTTTATTTTTGTACTTGTTCTATATAACATATGCTCAGACAGTCGCAATCTCAAAAACTTTTACAAAAGTTATCGCCACAGCAAATTCAACTCATGAAGTTGCTGCAGATTCCTACTGCCAATTTGGAAGAGCGTATTAAAGAAGAATTAGAAGAAAACCCGGCACTGGAAGTTAGCTCTGATAGTGATGATGGCCTTAAAGATGATTACGATCTTAGCGAGCCTGATGGGGATGATTTGGATAACGAATTAGATGATATTGAACTTGCTAACGATTCTGCCGAAAAAATTGACCTCGATGATTTTTTGCGCCAAGAAGATGACGATGGCGGCGGTTACGATTATGGCGATGATTATTATGGTAGTGGGGATAATGACCGACAAACAGTACCCGTAAAAGTTGAAACCAGTTTCCATGAAAATTTATTGGATCAACTGGGCATGCTGGAACTCGACGAACGCCTGCACAATATTGCCGAACAAATTATTGGTAGCCTTGATGAAGATGGTTACCTACGCCGTGAAGTAAATGCTATAGTCGATGATTTGGCCTTTGGCCGCAATATTGATGCTTCAGTCGATGAAATAAACGAACTGATAGAAAAAATAAAACGCTTTGACCCTCCCGGCATTTGCGCCGTAAATTTACAAGACTGCCTTTTACTGCAATTGCGCCGAATGCCCGATTCCTTGCCGGTTCGTAATGCAATAGAAATTATTGATAAATATTATACCGAGTTTATCAAAAAACACTATGATAAAATTCAAAGGCATCTGATGGTAGATGATGACACATTTAAGGATGTGATTAAAATTATTATTCACCTCAATCCCAAACCCGGATCTGCTTTCGAAACAGTTAATAAAGCCGAAAGCTATATCATTCCGGACTTTATTATATTTAATAACAACGGAATTCTTGAGCTTACTTTAAATGCTAAAAATGCTCCGGAATTAAGAGTTTCCGAAGGCTATAAGGAAATGCTGCGCGCTTATGACCGGGGCGATAAAAAAGATAAACGTCAAAAAGAAGCCTTACTGTTTATTCGCCAAAAACTAGATTCTGCCAAATGGTTTATAGATGCTATTAAGCAAAGGCAACACACTTTGCTAAATACTATGCAAGCCATCTTAGTATTTCAACGCGAATTTTTCCTTACGGGCGATGAATCTTCCTTAAAACCCATGATTTTAAAGGATATCGCTGCATTAACCCACCTCGATGTTTCCACTGTTTCACGTGTGGCTAATAGCAAATATGTGCAAACAGAATTTGGTACGTTTAAGCTTAAGTTTTTCTTCTCCGAAGCGCTACATAACGAAAGTGGCGAAGAAGTTTCTGTTCGCGAAGTCCGCATGATACTTTCTGAAATTATTGGTAGCGAAAATAAACGCAAACCATATTCCGATGAGCGCCTTACCGAAATGCTATTGGAACGTGGCTATAATTTGGCACGCCGCACAGTGGCCAAATATCGCGAGCAACTTAACGTACCGGTTGCCCGCCTACGCAAAGAACTCTAAAAGATGGGCTCTCTTTTAATTTGCTTGCCAATGATGTAGGTCAGCTTGTAACGGCATAATAGTAATTATTTTTGCCTTCCAAATTATACAAGTTGCTTATGAAACCTGAAAGCTTAATGATGTCTTATGGCTATAAGCCCGAATTGTCTGAAGGCGCTATTAAAAGCCCAATTTTTCAAACTTCAACTTTTGTATTTAAAACAGCCGAAGAAGGTAAAGCCTTCTTCGATCTAGCCTATGGCTTACGTAAAGCCAATAAAGGCGAACAACAAGGCCTCATCTACAGCCGTATTAACAATCCCGATATTGAAATTTTAGAAAATAGATTAACACTTTGGGATGAAGCAGAAGAATGTGCCGTTTTTGAAAGCGGTATGTCTGCTATCACTACTGTACTCTTGGAGTTTTTAAGCCCGGGCGATTTAATTCTTACCAGCACACCCCTCTACGGTGGTTCAGACCATTTTATAAAAAAAATCCTTCCTAAATATAATATAGATGTTCTACAATTTCGCACAGACGATACTGAGGAACAAATATTAGACATGCTGGAAAAAAGTGGCAAGGCGAATAGTTTAGCAATGGTGTATATCGAAACACCCGCAAATCCTAATAACGATATTATTGATATTGCTGCCTCAAAAGCAATTACCCAAAAGTATAGCAATGCCAACAAACAAGTGCTGCTGGCTGTTGATAATACTTATATGGGGCCGGTTTGGCAACATCCATTAAAACATGGTGCCGACCTGGTACTCTATTCGGCTACTAAATACATTGGCGGTCATAGCGATGTAATTGCAGGTGCAGTATTGGGCAGCACTGCACTAATTAAAAGGGTAAAGGGCTTACGTACCTTTTTGGGTAATATGGCGGGCCCATGGACGGCTTGGCTCCTAATGCGCAGCTTAGAAACCCTAAAAGTTAGAATGGATATGCAGGCCTATAATGCCGAAAAGGTAGCAGCATTTTTAAACGCACATCCTGCAGTTGAAAAAGTATATTATCCCGGTAATCTTAAACCCCAAGATGGCAAAAAATATGAAGTACTTAAACGCCAATGCCTAAGCAATGGTGGTATGATTTCCTTTGATGTTAAGGGAGGCGAACATGAAGCCTTTATGGTCTTAAATGCACTTAAACTAATAAAGTTAGCAGTAAGTCTAGGCAGTACCGAAAGCCTTGCCGAACATCCCGCAACTATGACGCATGCAGATGTGGAAACCGAACATAAAATAGCACTCTCCATAACCGAAAAGATGATTCGATTATCTGTTGGGGTAGAGCATTACGAAGATATCATTGCAGATATAGCACAAGCCTTAAATACTTTGGCTAAATAGCCGCCACGCAAGTAGGTTATGCATAACCAATTAATACTATTGGCAGCTTGGTACTAATATGCGCCAAAATACAATGCTAAAGTCTTAGTTGTTGACTTTAGCATTGTACCAAAACATGCTCGCACTAAAAAACTAGTAGTATAATTATTAGCTTCTTATTTAAAAGACATGCTTCTCTTGCAAATGGTTGGGTAGGGGCAATTTCCAACCTAGTTATTTACCAAATAAATTTTACCTTCGCAGCTGCTAAAAAAAATATGGCCATTATGAAGTTTGATGAAATGTTGCTGAATAGGTGCGAAAATAAATGCGAATTATGTGCCTCACAAACACCCCTAAAACCTTTTGAAGTGGCACCGCAGGATGCCTATAACGAGCTCAATACTATTATGATTTGCGATACTTGCTATACGCAAATTGAAAAAAAAGCAGATATTGATAGCAAACATTGGAATTGCTTAACTACCAGTATGTGGAGCGAAATTCCGGGTGTACAAGTCATAAGCTGGCGCATGCTAAATCGCTTGCGCAACGAAAGCTGGGCAGCTGAAAGTTTGGATATAATGTACCTCGATAATGAAACGCTTCAATGGGCTAAGGCCAAAGGTGATCATGAAAATGATAATAATGTAGAACTTCACCGCGATTGTAATGGAGCTATCCTTCAACAAGGCGATACAGTAGTGCTCACCAAATCCTTAGATGTAAAAGGCTCTACCCTAAATGCCAAACTGGGCACCGTAGTTAAAAATATTAAATTGGTTCCTGATAATTTAGAACAGATTGAAGGAAAAATTGAAGGGCAGGTAATTGTTATTCTTACCAAATATGTACGAAAGCAAGTAGGTTAAAAAGTATAATTTTCAAATTATTTTTTTGATGCCGCCGAAAAAAGTAACAAAACTAAAATTAAAATTGTACCAAAAATAATAAGTTGTGTTACTATAGGTAATTGCCTCCTTTCTCTGCGTTCTCTCCTGGGTCTGTCTGTGTTAATAAATAGCGAGAATAATATTCTAAAAATACCAAATGCAATACTACCTCCATTATTATTGCTTCTATGGTAACTACTATGCCTTCCACCACCTCTTTCTCCACCGCGGCTTGTGTTAGAACTTCGGTTATGTAATCTTGGTCCACTATTCCACCTAACAAAATTCCCCTCTAATGGGGCCTCTGCAATATTTGTTACGCCCGGTCTTAAAGTCATATTTCTATCGCTTGCTATCGTAACATTATATTTATGTTGCCTAACTATAAATGCTCCTTTTACAGGTTGCGCATTTACTGTACATAATAGCACTATCAGCAGGTAAATATGCTTCACAAGAGTATAATTTAATTAAAAATAAATTTTGTATTCTAAAGCTATACAATTCTTTATAATAATTACTTGCTTAAAATAAATTTTGTTTCACATATACCAATGTTGGCACAACTTTTTTCTTTACATTTACCAAAGGTTGTAGCAGAACGCCTACCCACAAAAGATGAATTCATCTGCTATTTGCATTTTATTGACCTTTTATTATCCTATAATTTCTGCCTTAGTAGTGGGGGCAAGGTGCTAAAGAAATAATATGACACAGAATAAAACGGGTCGACTAAACGAACTTAAAATTAAAGCCTGCCTACTGCTTAAAGACCTAAAAAGCAACAATCCCGAAAAGTCTCAAAAAGCCGCAACTCAATTTATTAAATTGCCCTTCTTGGCAAATCTTACAGCTCAGGAACTTATAAGTCAAAAGGAGTTAATTCAGCTTAAACATGCACTTTGGCTTATGGCTTTGCAGCATAGTTGTAATAGTTGGACCGATTTACGCTACAAAATAATTTACGAAGATTGCCTGTATTACGAAAACTGGAGCGCCATGCTCAATCATTGGTTTAAAGACCTTGCCGAAGCGCGCGCCTTTCGTGCCGCACAGGGTGGTTACTTGCTTAGCTATAGGCAGTATTATTTTGTATGTGATGCCGATTTTATTACGCAACTCAACCTCCAAAATTTACAAAACGATTGGGAAACGATTGGTTTTGATTGGACATTGGCACAACATACCCCCTCTTGGCAAAGGCTATTCCAAGCGGCTAAACATAATTACCTGAATCGCAAAATAAGCGCCAATTTACCCGATAAAAGTAAAAGACCCACTTGGCTCTCACGGTAAATCTTCTACCAACAACAATGTCATGAATTGTTAAAATTTCTTTTAAACGAATTAATTTATTTGCTTTTTACGTTTTGTAACGTATATTTACGTTATGAAACGAAATAAGCAGTTACCTATGCTTACCAAGGCCGAGGAAGAAGTAATGCAAATTATTTGGCAATTAGACCATTGTTTAGTACGCGATATTATTGATCAATTAGGTAATGAAGATATACCTCATAGTACTATTTCATCAGTGGTTCGCATTCTTGAGAAAAAAGGTTTTGTCAATCATAAAGCCTATGGTAAAACCTATGAGTACTTTCCATTAATAAGCAAGGCAGATTATGCCCAAAATGGTGTTAAGAGCCTTATGGATAAATATTTTCAAGGATCACCTAATATGTTGGTTAGTTATTTGGTGAAGAATGAAGATATGGATTTGAAAGAATTAAATGCATTGCTTAAAACATTAAATAAGCCTTCTAAATAGTATATACCATGTTCCACCACATGCTTAACACTTCTGCAATCTGGCTCATAAGTCTTGGTATTTTCGACTTATTTTTAAAGAAGGAAAATTTTCATACCTATAATCGCATTTATTTATTATTTACTTTTTTGTTAGGCATTTGGCTTCCTTTTTGGACTTGGACTTCAAATAACCCTGTTTTTCATTCCTCTCTAGGCAAACCAATACAACAAGCAGCTTTCATTCGCCAAACTATTTCTACAAAAACTGTAAACATAGCACCTGCTTATAATTGGCAACTTTGCTTGTTGTTTCTATACTTCTTGGGTTTTATTATAGGTTTAATATGGCTCATAAGGGAAGTTATATTATTAGCAAAACTATACCGCAATGGCAAAAAATCAAACGATGCTCATTGGGTAATTATAGAAACAGCTAAGCAACATGCCCCATTTTCCATATTCCATTACCTGTTTGTAAATTCCAAAGCACAATACAATAATTCCGAATGGAACATGATTTGTATGCACGAAGCTAAACATGCCGCATTATTACATTTCATAGATATCTTCATTATGCAAATTGCGCGCATTGTATTTTGGTTTCATCCATTTGTGTATAGTTACCATAAGCGTTTATTACTTATTCACGAATATCAGGCAGATGCTATAAATGATACTGCCATTTCTATTTATGGTCAATTTTTAATAGAACAAGCCCTGCTGCAACCGGCCCCTTCCCTATCACATTCTTTCAATCGCTCACCTATAAAAAGTAGAATTATGATGTTAACTCACCAAACCAAATCACGCAAACACTATTCCAAATTAATGGTGTTGCCATTATTAGCCGTATCGCTTATATGCTGCACTAAAAGCATGTATTCCGGCTCCGACCGCCCACAACGTAATGGCAGTGCCGGTACTTACCGTGGTAATACCTTTACCTTTAGTGCCCCCGATAAGCCCAGAACATTAACTATATCCATAAATAACGGAAGTACACTACAAGCCGAACCCGCAACCTTGCAAATGAAAGATTCCCTGCCAACTTCTATGAATGGCAAACCTATATATGATTATTTCAGTACAAAACCTGCTGCTACATATAGGGGTGTGCAAATCAATATTATCGACTATTTATTAGTCAATCTCAATAATCAGCTTAGTAGTCTTAACGACGGTGCATACACTATTGTATTAAATAATATGGTAGTAGATGAAAACGGAAAAATTGTGTATTATGAATACTTAGGCTTGCAAAAAAATAAGGATTATGTTCCCAATCAAATAAATGCCGCCGCCGATATGGCTAATCATCCCTTACCGGCAAATGGCACTTTGAAACTGAAGTTTAACGGCAATCCTAAACCTGCAGTAGACCCTAGTGATATAGACCAACTTACTCAACAAAAAATTGCAGATAAGCTTTATCCACTTATGACAACTGCGCCTGCTTGTAAGCCTGCCGAAATTGATGGCAAAAATGTAATTAGCATGCTTTGTAATATTTTGCCGGGCACACGCTATTTGGTTTCATTTCATGTAACAAACCATCAAGTAGTTTCAGATATGGATTTCATGAAAAGTTAAATAGTTATAGCATTTAATTTAAAAAAAAGTGCAGCTAATTGAGCTGCACTTTTTTTTGTATAAGTATTTACGCTTACTAAACACGTTTTAAAACTTAATATTTTTATTTACAATTTAATGTACCTTATTTTTTAAAATCCAAATTCATAGGCTCCTTATTCTTTAGCCCTGTAACTTTTACATCTCTATCCACAATATCAAATTGTAATCCGTCAAACCATATTTGTCCGGTACCGGCAAGTAGGGCTCCAAATGCTATATTGGTGGCACTGTCTGCCACATCTAAAACAATTTCACATTTTTTCCAGTTTTCGGTTCCACTTAAAGAGCGGTTAAACATATTGTCAAAAGCCAAAGTTTTTCTTTCACCTCTATTTTGTTCATTGCTTTCGTATACGCTGCCATTATGCATTTTCTTTACCGTCGTTTTTATCGTTTTAGTTGCAACAGTACCGTCCACCCTCATCCAAAAGCCTGCCCAATTGCTTACTTTTTCAGCCTTCATAAAACCACTGAGCCTCACACGTTTGCCTTTATACTTCTCGGGGTCAATATTTTGCATTAAAGTGCCAAAACCATTAATCTTATCACTTAAGGATGCTATAGTAGCTGCATCATTGCCATGCATTCCTTTGCCCTCGTCTATCCCCATATCGTATTCCTTTAATTTATTGCCTCCTTTAATCCATCCTTTTGGCACATCATAGGCCATAATTATTAAAGTAATGGGTAATAATACCCGCAATAACATTCTATTTAATTTCATCTTTTAACATATTTTAAATAAAATTATGAATTTTATTTAAAACAAGTTCTCCACAAATTTCAATTTAAATCTAAGCTAATACTTTTGTTAAAAGATTAATATATCCTATATTTGTATGTAACGCCGCTTTTATGAAGTCCATTTTAATATTACTATTTTCGCTTTTGTTTATTACATCTGCACAGGCGGCTTTTATAATTCACCCACCGCTTGTAATAGCCCAAACTAATGGGCAAAAAATAAAACCTACTGTTGCATCTATAACTCATGGCAAAGGCATTATTCATTTACACGACAAAAAATCCGGCAAAAAACGTATAAACGGACTTATTGGTATTATATGCTTAGGTGCTGCTATTTTATTGCCATTTATGCTTATTCCCGCTGTTGTTTTTGGCTTACTAGGTACTAGTCCCAACGATAAATTCCGCACCCTGGCCTATATCACTGTTGCTGTACCATTGGTTTTATTAACTTTAATTTTTGTATATCTATATTATTCATTAAATTTCACCTATTATAACTAAAACCATGCCTCATATGAAAAGGTTACTATTTGTCCTATGCATCCTATCTATCATTTCATGCAAAAAAACCAACTCTGTTAACCAAGGACTTTCTGATAATAACCACCAGGTATTCGATTTAATGAGCACCAATAATGGTTCTTGGTGGATGTATCAATCCGTTGATAGTCATGTAATTTATCGTTTGGCAACTGGCAGAGATTCTTTTAAAGAAGGTCTTACTCTAAATTATTTCGAACGCTACGATACTACTTCCGGTCTTAAAACACATTATCCTGAATACTTTGGTAAAAATTCCGGTAAATACTTAAATCTTATTGATATTGATGGTACCGAAACTACTTACCTTACGTATGTAATTCTTTTAGATAATTGGTGCAATGGCCAAAATTGGGATAATAAAGAAACTAAGTTCTTTTCATCTATTAATCTTAATGCCGATATCTTAATTCATAGTAATGTGGTAGACGTAAACCAACATCCGGTTTATAATAATAAAACCTACGATAGTGTTATTTATGTGCATAGCGATGTTTGGGTGCGTCCTTCAGGCCTTGCCATACCCCCGCCATATTCTAATTGTGGTACCCTTGATGTTTGGTTTAAAAGAGGTGTAGGTATTGTACATGAAAAAGGCAATATTAATATTGCAGGGGTGCTTACTCAAAACACCGAAGATTGGATAATTGATTATCATATTGCTCCTTAATAATTGATTTTAAACGGGAACCTTAAAGTTCCCGTTCCAATTTTAACTAAGCCAAATAATAAACATAACATTTTCATGCAAAACATTTTCCTAGCTGCAACCACCCAACATGTAATTGATCGTATAAACAAACTTCAAGCTAATACTACACCGTTATGGGGCAAAATGTCTGTAGATCAAATGCTGGCACATTGCAGTGTTACCTACGAAATGGTGTACGAAACCAAACACCCTAAGCCGGGTGCATTAAAAAAATTCTTGCTAAAGGCATTTGTAAAAAATATGGTAGTAAGCGAAAAGCCTTATGCCAAAAATACCCGCACAGCACCCGAATTTATAATTGCAGATCACCGGAATTTTGAAGCCGAAAAACAACGGCTCATTAATTACTTGCAAAAAACACAACAGTTAGGCGAGGCGCACTTCGAGGGTAAAGAATCTCATTCCTTTGGTAAACTAAACAGCACCGAATGGAATAATATGTTCTACAAGCATCTCGATCATCACCTTACACAGTTTGGTGTTTAATATTGCTTATTTTGAAAAATTTTACCATTGCTATCTTGCTTCTATTTTGCTTAAACGGTGTAATCTTAGCACAACATACTGCACTATCTTATTACGATAGCAAAAAAATTTACAGCAAAGAAGTTTGGAATAAAGCCAATACTGAGGCTCATTTTTTCATGTATTTCGAAGATGGAAAACTTAAGGCCGAGGGCTATATGAAACGAGATAGATACCGGCACTATAAAATACCCTGGCGCTCATTTGTAGCTTATAATGCCGGCGGTAAACTTATTCAGCAAATGAGTATGAATGCCGATAGTGCCATTGTTTATACTTATGATGATGCAGGCACCCTGCGCAATAAAATTATTGTATATCCTCACCATTGCACCGAGTTTGCTTATTTTTCCAATGGTAAAATTCAATACATTAACCAACTAAACCTAACACCTAAGCTCAGCTATTATACCGATTATTATTACCCAGATAAGTGGGTAAAAGCTAACTACCAAGTACATATGTATGCCAGACCATTATGGCCATTAGGCTATGGCACAGCAGGTAACGATGGCGTATCAGATTCGGGTACATACAAAATATACTTCCAGGCCGATGTGCAAGAACCACACTGTGTATCTACCGGCACTGGCAC
>TBL_comb48_EPIDRAFT_1001225_pt1 | contig 19177 bp, 16 predicted proteins | sample TroBogEpilimnion_37_FD_10681 | JGI IMG/M metagenome (IMG submission 10681)
GCTGCTGTTGGTGGCTGTGGTAGTGCTTATGGCTACAGTTATGCCGCCTTTGGAGAACTAATGGCCTTTATTATCGGCTGGGATTTACTACTGGAATACGGAATTTCAGTAGCTGCAGTAGCTAATGGCTGGTCGGGGTATTTTAATAATGCCTTGACTGCCATTGGTTTTGGCCTGCCGGATATGCTAACTAAAGCACCCAAGCTAGGAGGCTATATCAATTTACCTGCCTTCGGAATTATTCTATTACTCATGGGCTTATTAATTATCGGCGTTAAACATAGCGCTAAAGCTAATAACACGATGGTCATCGTTAAATTAATCACTATCAGTATTTTTATAGGCATTGCAGTATTCAATGTGCATCCTGACAACTGGCATCCATTTATGCCATTTGGTTGGTTTCAAACCTTACCAGATGGTAAAACTACAGGAGTTTTAGCCGGTGCTTCTTTAGTATTTTTTGCTTACGTTGGTTTTGATGCGGTCTCAACTGCCGCTGAAGAGGCTAAAAATCCTCAGAAAGACTTACCTTTTGGCATTGTTACCTCATTGGTTTTTTGTACCATTATTTACATCATCGTTGCTGGCTTATTAACGGGAGTTGTGCCTTATACTGACCTCAATGTTTCTTCACCGGTTGCACACGCATTGACGCTTTTAGGTTACAACTGGGCTTCTGCTTTAATATCGACTGGTGTGATTGCTGGATTGACGACCGTCATGTTAGTGCTATATTACGGATTAACACGCATTATCTTTGCCATGTCTAGAGACGGACTGTTATCAGCTTTCTTTAGTAAATTAAATCCTAATACCCAAACACCTATACGCGTTATCGTACTTTGCGGTCTAATTATGGCACTAATCGCTGGTTTTATACCATTAGGTGATTTAGCCGAATTAGTTAATATTGGAACCTTAGCGGCGTTTGTATTGGTTTGCTTAGGTGTAATAGTTTTACGCATTACTCAACCTAATATGCATCGGCCCTTTACTTCGCCCTTCAGCCCATTACTTCCGATACTCGGAATGTTATCTTGCGGGGCACTGATGGCTTTTTTACCTGCGCTAACTTGGTTGCGATTTTTAATATGGTTAGCACTAGGTTTGATTGTGTACTTTAGTTATTCTATGGCACACAGTAAATTGACAAAGATTACTGAATAAAAAAATACTTATAATAAGGTGCTCTCAACGACAGTGAAGTACATCCTATTAAAATGTCCGTTGCTAATCCATTAACCTATAACTCACATTTAATTCATGAAAACAAAATATCTATCCACTATTATTTGCTTATCAATTTGCAGCTTCTTAATCGGCTGTTCCACTATAGAAGAAAAAGCTGAGACTACTGTAACTCCCGTCGTTGCGGAACCCGCACCCTTGACCAATGATTATCCGACTCGTGATAGAGTTGAATATGTATTAAATTGCGTTGCTCAACATGGCGGACTAACCTACGTCACCCAATATGCTTGCGGCTGCAAGATAGATAAAATCGCTGAAAAAATGAGCTTTGCTGAATTTGAAGCGGCTAAGACTTTTACTTATTTAAGTAAAGGACAAACTGGCGATGCAGGCGCGGTTTTCAGAGATCCTGCACAGTCTAAAGACTTAAGAAAGCGCATTAAAGATGCAGAAGCGTCTGCAGAGAAAAGCTGTTTTGTAAAATAAATAATGCCTCATAAACAAATAAGCCCCGTAAAACGGGGCTTATTTGTATTACCAATGACTACCTTATGGAACTAGGGCGTTAAACCTTGACCAACCACTATCACTTTAAGGCCATTAGTGCCACCTTGGACACCATTTAAATCACCTTTAGTAATAATGTATTTATCACCGTCTGTAGCTTTGTTCCATTTTCTGAGCTCTGTAACCACATTGCGATTAACTTCAGCATGATCCTGATTCGGCTCAATTTTAAAGTACACTGGAAATACACCTCGGTATAAAGTAACTTTACCTAGAGTAGTCTCATGTGAACTCATTGCAAAAATAGGAATAGCCGAACTAATTCTAGACATCCACAAGGCTGTTGAGCCTGACTCAGTTAAAGAAACTATGCCTTTGATTTTTGTATGATTAGCCATATACATCGCAGACATAGCAATCGCTTCATCATCACGTTCAAATTGAATATTGATACGATGATCCGATTCACGAACACTGCGTTGTTTTTCCGCTTCCACACAAACTCGATGCATTGCTTCAACGGCACGAATAGGATGCTTACCAGATGCAGTCTCAGCTGACAACATGATGGCATCTGTACCGTCATAGACCGCATTAGCAACATCAAATACTTCTGCACGAGTAGGAATTGGATTTTCGATCATTGATTCCATCATTTGCGTTGCAGTAATCGCGACACGATTCAGTTCACGCGTACGTTTAATCAACAGTTTTTGTACTGCTGGCAAGTTGGCGTCGCCGATTTCAACACCTAAATCACCACGCGCCACCATCACAGCATCAGATGCCAAGATGATTTCATCCATAACATCAGGTACGATCGCTTCCGCACGTTCTACTTTAGATACGATACCTGCATAGCAACCTTCAGCAACCAGTAAACGACGAGCTTCATTTAAGTCTTCAGCGCAACGTGGAAAAGATACCGCGACATAATCACATTGCATGATGCCGATGGTTTTAATATCTTCTTTATCTTTGTCAGTTAATGCAGCGGCTGATAAACCACCACCTAACAAGTTAATGCCTTTGTTGTTAGATAAATCACCACCGACAACGACCGTACAATTAACGCGCATGTTTTCAACATTAACAACATCTAAAACGATACGACCATCATCTAGCAATAATCGACTACCTGGCTTAACTTCTAACGCTAATGGTTCGTAAGTAATACCAACTTGAGTATTATCACCAGCCAAAGGATCAAAGTTAATATCTAAAGCAAAATCTTGGCCTTCGTTTAAAAAGACTTTAGTATCTTTGAAGCGGGCAATACGGATTTTAGGACCTTGTAAATCAGCCAATATACCGACACGTCTGCCTGTTTTTTTGCTCAATGCCCGTACAGCAGCTGCTCTATCAAGATGATCTTGAGCAGAACCATGAGAAAAGTTCATACGAACTACGTCAACACCTGCATGGAATAAGCCTTCAAGTACACCAGGCTTATCCGTTGCAGGGCCCAATGTGGCTAAAATTTTGGTTCTTCTTAACATTAGATTGGGGATCCGTTATTTAGCATTTACTAGAGCAATAGTGGTATCTAACATACGATTTGAGAAACCCCATTCGTTGTCATACCAAGAAAGAACTTTTACCAAACGCCCACCTAATACTTTAGTCAATGACTTTTCGTAAATAGATGAAGCAGGGTTGTGATTGAAATCAACTGAAACTAGAGGTCTTTCATTGATATCTAAGATGCCTTTTAATGCACCGTTAGAAGCGCCAGTTAAGATTTCGTTAATTTCTGCAATAGTAGTGTCTCTTGCAGCAGTGAACGTTAAATCAACAACTGAAACATTGATAGTGGGTACACGCATTGCGAAACCATCTAATTTACCAGCTAATTCTGGTAATACTAAACCAACGGCAGCAGCAGCACCTGTTTTAGTAGGAATCATAGATTGAGTCGCTGATCTAGCGCGACGTAAATCACTGTGATAAACGTCAGTTAAAACTTGATCATTGGTATAAGAGTGAATAGTCGTCATTAAACCACTTTCAATACCAATAATGTCATTTAAAGGCTTAACAATAGGTGCCAAGCAGTTAGTGGTGCATGAAGCATTTGAGATAACAGTATCTGATGCTTTTAAGGTGTCATGGTTAACACCAAACACAACAGTACCATCAACATCATCTCCACCTGGCGCAGAAATGATGACTTTTTTAGCGCCTGCAGCGATGTGTGCAGAAGCTTTAGCTTTGCTGGTAAAGAAACCAGTACACTCATGAACAACATCAATTCCTAATTCAGCCCAAGGTAATTTTGAAGGATCTCTTTCAGAGAATACTTTGATTCTGTCGCCATTGATGATGATGTAGTCACCATCAACAGTTACTTCAAATGGAAATTTACCATGCACAGTATCGTATTGTGTTAAGTGAGCATTAGTTGTGCTATCACCTAAATCATTGATTGCAACGATTTGAATTTCATTGGTACGGCCTGATTCATATAAGGCACGAATAATATTACGTCCAATACGACCATAACCATTGATTGCAACTTTAATTGGCATTGAGGATCTCCAGTGTGATGATGTGATAATTAATTAAAAGGGGTGGGCCAAATCATTCAAAAACACGGCAATCATACCAAAATACTGTGTGTTTAGTCTATTTGATGTTGAAAGTTACTGATAAGCTTTTGTTTTAAATACACTGATTAAGTCTGGGCTTAGTAGCTTTATTAAAAAAATAACTATTATTCAGCCTTTGTAGGGGCGACAGATTCGCCACAATCTAAAAAGACGAATGCACATGGCGAATCTGTCACCCCTACAAACACTAATAGCTTTGATGAATCGCATTAGAATCGATGGGCATCAAAGCCTATTAAATACTTGTCTGCGGCTACGGTCTTATTGTTATCGGCATGGGAACGATACTGGGATTTTGCTATCGAGACTGTGAAAGTATTATGGTTTTAGCTTCCCCCTTTGTAAAAGGGGGAGAGCAAAGCGAGGGGGCAGAGGGGGATTTATTGTGTCATAGGTTACTGATATTTGTTTATTATTTTAATAGACCAAATCTCCCCTAGCCCCTCTTTGCTAAAGAGGGGGAAATAAAAAGAATACTTTCACAGCCTCTGTGGCTCCATCCTAGCCTACAATATTGAGTAGACTGGGATGAGGCACGAATCCCAGCAATCGGAACTTACGCAGAAGCTGGTTTGTAGGCTAGCCCCAAAACTTAAGGTTTCAGTCGGGGCTGCCCTTAGCTCTTGACCTTTCGCCTGCACTTAAAACAGCCCTAATTCTGTCAAATACCACTGAATAGTCTTAACAATACCAGTCTCGAAACTCTCATCGGCTTTCCAACCTAACTGGGTTTCTATTTTAGTGGCGTCAATGGCATAACGTAGATCATGTCCAGCACGATCTTCAACATAACGTATTTGATCTTTATAACTACCGTTAACTTTAGGTTTTAGATCATCAAGAATTGCACAGACTTTGTCAGCGATATAATTATTGTTGCGTTCATTTCGACCACCAATATTATAAACTTCGCCGAGCATGCCTGTTTCATAAACCAAAGCAATACCTTTGCAGTGATCCAGCACATATAACCAATCGCGTATATTGCTACCATCTCCATAAATAGGAATATCTTCGCCCTTAATGGCTTTACGTATGATAGTTGGGATCAACTTTTCATTATGCTGTTTAGGACCATAATTATTGGAGCAGTTAGTAATGAGGGTATTCATGCCATAAGTATGAAAATAACTACGGACTATCATATCGCTACCGGCCTTACTAGCAGAATACGGTGAGTTTGGCGCATAGGGTGTTTCTTCGGCAAATAAGCCTGTTTCACCTAAAGTTCCATAGACTTCATCGGTAGAAATATGATGGAAACGACAATTTTCATAACCTGACTTAAACACAAAAGGCTTCTGCATCCAATATTTATAAGCCACATCGATCAAAGTAAAAGTGCCATTGAGATTGGTTTGCACAAACACACCCGGATTTTTAATCGAGTTATCAACATGACTTTCAGCAGCAAAATGAATAACACCTCTAATATCATGCTCAGCAAATAACTGCTCTAGCAAAACGCGATCACAAATATCACCCTCGACGAAAGTGTAGCGTTCAGAATCCTTTACTTCTCTAAGATTAGACAAATTGCCGGCATAAGTCAGTAAATCAAGATTAATTAGATTTATTTCTGGATACTGCTCTAAGAAATACGGCACAAAATTACTACCAATAAACCCTGCACATCCAGTCACTAAGACTGCTTTCATAAATCATCTCCTTTTAAGTATTTAATGTGTTCTAGACATTCAGGCAAGCTATCTTTCCAATAAGGAATAGATAACTCAAAGGTATTTTTAATTTTAGCTTTATTTAATAAGCTGTAATGGGGTCTTTTTGCAGGCGTAGGATAATCTTTAGTTTCTATGGGATTTACTTTACATTTTATAGGCGCCAACTCGAAAATCGCTAGTGCAAAATCATACCAACTGCATACGCCTTCATTACTGTAATGAAATACTTCAGTGCCCTGCTGAGCTTCCAGTTGAGGACTTTGAATAATCATAAGTAACACCAAGGCTAAATCTTTAGCGCATGTTGGCGTACCGACTTGATCATAAATAACATTCAACTCTTTACGTTCTTTACCTAAACGTATCATGGTCTTTACGAAATTATTACCAAAACGAGAATAGAGCCAAGAGGTTCTTATAATCACTGAACGATCAGGATTAATAGCCAGCATCGCCTGCTCACCATCTAGTTTGCTCTGACCATAAACGCCTTGAGGACTAGTGACATCAGTCTCTTGATAAGGCACACAACTATCGCCAGCAAAGACATAATCGGTGGAAATATGTAACATTGAAATATTTTGCTGCTTAGCAATTTCTGCCAAGATTTGCACCGCAGAGGCATTAATAGCGAATGTTAATTCTGGCTCTGTTTCTGCTTTATCGACAGCGGTATACGCTGCACAATTAATAATGATATCAAAGCTTTTATCAGCAAACCAAACTTCAATGGCCTTAGCATCACTCAAATCTAAGTCTTGCCGAGTTATAAAGGTAAAGACATCATCAGGAAAATAACTACTTAATTCACGTATTTCATTACCTAATTGCCCATTGGCACCGGTAACCACTATGCGCTTAGACATAAAGAGACTGCCCGTAATCAAATAACTCAGCATTGTCGAGACTAACTTGTTGAGTGTCTTTAACAGAAAGCTTTAATTGCTCAGTTGGTACCTGCCAATCTATAGCCAAGACCTTATCATCAAAAGCCAAGCCTCTATCATGCTCAGGCGAATAATAATTATCTACTTTATAAGCAAAGATACTGTCATCTTCAAGCACTACAAAGCCATGGGCAAATCCTCTAGGCACCAACATTTGACGTTTATTTTGCTCGGACAACTCAACACTGACATGTCGCCCGAAAGTAGGGCTATCGACCCTAATATCGACTGCAACATCAAGCACCTTGCCTTTAATGACACGCACTAATTTAGTTTGGGCCGCAGGTGCCAATTGATAATGTAAGCCTCTCAAGACACCATAACCGGATTTCGATTCATTATCTTGAATAAAATCGATCTTAAAGCCTAGAAACGCATCCAATTTATCTTGGCGAAAAGTCTCTACAAAATAACCCCGCTCATCACCAAACACTTTAGGTTCAATAATAATGACCTCTGGTATCGCTGTTTGTATAAATTGCATCAAGCTTCAACTCCTTCTTTGGCTCTACGCATTAAATACTGGCCATATTGATTTTTTAGCAGTGGCTGTGCCAAGGCTATTAATTGACTATTAGAAATATAACCCATTTCGTAAGCGATCTCTTCAATACACGCGACTTTCAAGCCCTGCCTGTTTTCTATGGTCTGAATAAAATTAGAAGCCTCTAGCAAGGACTCATGGGTGCCGGTATCTAGCCACGCAAAACCACGCCCCATGAGCCCGACTTTTAAATCACCTTGTTCTAAATAAGTTTGATTAACGGTGGTAATTTCTAACTCGCCTCGATGCGAGGGCTTAATGCTTTTAGCTATCTCAATGACATTATTAGGATAAAAGTATAAACCAACTACCGCATAATTGCTTTTAGGCTTAACTGGCTTTTCTTCTATGCTTAATACATTACCCTGACTATCAAATTCAGCCACACCATACTGATCAGGATCTTTGACATGATAACCAAATACTGTGGCTTTTTTATGCTCAGTAACATTAATAACTGATTGAGCCAACATTTCAATTAAACCGTGACCATAAAAGATATTATCGCCTAGCACCATACACACATCATCACTACCAATAAATTCTTCACCTAAAATAAAAGCTTGAGCTAGGCCATCTGGCGACGGCTGCTCTTTATAACTAAAGGTCAAGCCTATATCAGAGCCATTACCCAACAATTCCTCAAATCTAGGTAAATCTTTAGGTGTTGAAATAATTAAAATCTCAGTGATGCCTGCCAGCATTAATACCGAGAGTGGATAATAGATCATGGGTTTATCATAAATAGGTGTTAACTGCTTGCTTACACCTTTGGTAATCGGATAAAGTCTCGTACCACTTCCACCCGCTAAAATAATACCTTTCATACACTATTGCCTTTAAATTTGCTGACCGTTATGGTTGAATTAACACACCTTATTTGCTGACTATGACTAACAACAGCATTTATTATTGCACCTATTATTCTTCTAGGTTATGTTGAACAAAATTTAACACGCACTACTACCACTATGCAAAACCAAGCCTTTACTTTTGAACAAATACATATAGAAGTCGCGCGTAATGCGTCTGACGACTTTAATTTATTTCACGACAAACACAAATGGTTACAGATTACTCATAATCCTTTTAAAGGCCCTATAGTCCTAGGTTATCAACTCAATACCTTAATTGAATATCAAATGCGCTTATACCGTGAAGCGCATCATGAAGATAAAGTGATAGCCGAAAACAATCTACGTTTTAGTAATTACCAAATTACCTTTGTTAATGCAGTCCGTCCTAGGATGCCTGTCTGTCTTGAAATCAAAAAAACCCTAATTAATACTATTCCTAATCTAACCATCGGTAACCGTATTGCCTTAAAGTCTGAAGGCAAAGTGGTATTACTGGGCTATAAAAAAGAAACCCAGCAAGCTTTATTTTTAGAGGATACTCCGCTACATGATTTACCAGACCTTAATGAACTCCCTGACTGTAGCACTATTCCAGGGACAGACTATTTTTTAAAACACAAATACATGAACAATGGTTCAGTAAAAAACTTTTTATCTGGATCATTAGCAGAACAGTCTGATTACTTTGATGAACTGACTCATACCGCTCATTATCCTGAAATATTCCCTTGCAGTTTAAGCTCAGGCGCCTTGTTAGAGAAGGCACAATTAGAAAACCATGATTTCAAACTCAATCCCATGGTCTATACTTCTCATGAAATTTCTGTAGACCGACATCATTTAAGCACGCTTAAAAACAATGATTGCCTACACATCCTTGTTAAGCAATTGCCAGAGTCCTCTAAACGCACTTTAAACTATACCAATATTAAACTCAGAACTTATCAATGCTATGGTTTATTACAAAATAACGAAGTATTGTTCAGAATTTCCATGAATTTAGTGCCTTTAGAAGAAATTCTTAAAAACATACGTCAAGAGACTCAATGAACGGATTATCAATATAGGCATGGGACAGAAAAACACCGTAGGGGCGTATGCAATACGCCCCTACGATCATCTCTACACTATTAGCGTCTTTGCTTGGGAATATAAAATAAACTAAGTACTTATTTTATCCAACTCAAAGGCGGAATGTAAAGCTCTAACGGCTAACTCTAGGTATTTTTCATCAACGACCACTGAAATCTTTATTTCAGAAGTGGCTATCATACGTATATTGATGCCTTCTTGGGCTAGGGTTTTAAACATAGTACTAGCAATACCCGCATGAGAACGCATACCAACGCCGACGATAGACACTTTGACGATAGCATTATCACCGGTGACTTTTCTGGCACCCAAGTCTGTACAGGTTTGCTCCAATAAAGCCAGTGCTCGCTGATAATCGTTACGATGCACAGTAAAGGTAAGATCGGTAGTGGCATCATCGGCAATATTTTGGACTATCATATCCACTTCAATATTAGCCTCAGCAATCGGTCCCAATATTTTAAAGGCAACTCCCGGCAAATCAGGCACACCAGTAATGGTTAATTTTGCCTCATCGCGATTAAAGGCAATACCTGATATTAAAGCGCTTTCCATTTGTGATTCCTCGTAAGTAATAAGTGTGCCACTGCCTTCTTTAAATGATGATAATACTCGTAAGGCCACGTTATATTTGCCGGCAAACTCTACCGACCTAATTTGCAGAACTTTTGAACCTAAACTAGCCATTTCTAGCATTTCTTCAAAAGTAATATGATCTAAGCGACGTGCTTTAGGCTCAACTCTAGGATCAGTGGTATAAACACCATCAACATCAGTATAAATATGACACTCATCGGCTTTTAAGGCTGCAGCAATAGCCACAGCCGTTGTATCTGAACCGCCACGACCCAAAGTGGTGATATTGCCTTGCTCGTCTATGCCCTGAAATCCAGCAACCACGACCACTTTTCCAGCATCTAAATCCGCACGTAGCTTTGCATCATCAATTTTACGTATACGCGCTTTAGTAAAGCTGCTGTCGGTTAAAATTTTGACCTGTGCGCCAGTATAAGAAACAGCATCGCAACCTAACTCATGCAAGGCCATGCTCAATAAAGCAACTGTGACTTGCTCACCAGTGGAAATCAATACATCCATTTCCCTTTCAGTGGGCTGAGCTTGCATTTCATTAGCCAAAGCAATTAAGCGATTAGTTTCACCGCTCATGGCCGACAAAACTACGACTATTTGATCACCCAACTCATGGGCTTTTTTAACTTTATCAGCGACTGCTTTAATACGCTCAGCAGAACCTACTGACGTACCGCCAAATTTATAAACTAAAAGGGCCATCTTAAACCTGTGTCTGTTAATTCTTAAGCTAAAACACGAACTTTAGCTGCTAGCCCGCTATGGTAAAAGGTTTTTGTATTTATTTAAACAATTATCAATAGAAATTGTTTTGAGTAGTGGGTTAGCAACTTAAGGCGGGGCAGTTTAGCTTAATCTTTTTTTTAAAGGTGAAAGGCTAAAGGCAAAAGGCAAAGCCTAACAATATTAAGCCTTAATTTACTAGCCTCTAAGACTTCACCTTTCACCTTTCACCTTTCACCTTTCACCTTTCACCTTTCGCCTACTCTTAACCCATCGCCACGCCTAAACCACCCAAACCACAATAACCATTAGGATTTTTAGCAAGATATTGTTGATGATAGGCTTCGGCATAATAAAAAACAGGAGCCGCCATAATTTCAGTTGTAATCAATGCAAAGCCAGCTTTTGTTAATGCTTGCTGATAATGTATTTTTGATGCTTGTGCTTCCAAAAACTGTTGATCTGAATGGGTATAAATACCTGAGCGATATTGTGTACCCCTATCGTTTCCCTGCCCCATACCCTGAGTTGGATTATGTACTGTCCAAAACAAGGCTAGTAAATCACGATAAGCACAGATGGCAGGATCAAATATGACCAGCACCACTTCATTATGCCCAGTCAAACCGGTACAAACTTCTTCATAAGTTGGATTGGGCGTAATGCCGCCACAATAACCGACTGCGGTACTTACGACACCAGAATGCTGCCAGAATTTTCGCTCAGCTCCCCAAAAACAACCCAAACCAAAGCTAGCTTGCTGTAGATGCTCAGCAAACGGAGGTGCTATAGGCTGCCCTGTTACAAAATGTTGATTATTAATAGACATTGCAATTTGCCGACCGGGCAAAGCCTGCTCTACTGTTGGTAATGTTAGCTTTTTTGATGACAAATTCATGACTTATGGTATTTTGTTGATAATTAGAGAGTTTGAGTCTTAGCTTACTGGAATTCTTATCTTACTCAAAGCATAGGTTTTAATAGGTATCACATGATAGAACAAGATGTATTACGTCGTTTTATATTCGAAGACATAGGCGTAAGAGGTACATGGGTCAATTTAACGCAAAGTTGGCAATCTGCAAAATTTCATCAACTAGGCCCTGAAATTGCACAACTACAATTAGGCCAGGCCTTAGCTGCCGTAGTTATGTTGTCGTCCACTATTAAATTTAAAGGCTCCATGATCTTACAAGCGCAAGGTGATGGCAGTCTTAAAGCCCTAGTAGCGCAATCAACTGATGATCAAAAAATACGCGGTTTACTGCGGAGTGAACAACATGTCCCTAANGGTACTTTAGAAGATCAGTTTGGCCTAGGTCGTTTGGTATTGACCATTGAACCCGANGACGGCAATCCTTATCAGGGTGTCGTACCTTTACAAGGACAAAATTTGGCTGCAGCCGTACAAACGTATTTTNAACAATCTGAACAACTCAATACACGACTTTGGCTATTTGCCAATGAAACCTCTGCTGCTGGTTTGTTAATACAAGAACTACCTGCACATAACGGAGAACTCNCNGACTGGGAACGCATCGAACTATTTGCCAATACNATCACCGAACAAGAAGCGCTTAGCTTAGANTGNGAAGANTTATTGTATAAATTATTCAATGAAGAGCACTTACGTTTATTTGATGCCGAACCAGTTGCCTTTCAATGTGCATGTTCTAAACAACGCATTGAAAGAACTTTGCGAGCCTTAGGTCGTGAAGAATTAGAAAGCATCTTGCTAGAATTTGGTCAGATTGGCGTTGATTGCGAATTTTGTAATGAACACTACGATTTTGATAGTGTTGATGTAGAAACCCTACTCACTCAAGAAACCGTAATAAACACCTCTGAAACTCAACATTAAAATGAGATCGCTATCGCGATGGTTTATTCAATCGGGTAATCGCACCCGATGGCGAGATACTTTCTTTTGCTCCGCCAAAAGAAAGTATCCAAAGAAAAGGCGGCTCGATTGCAGCTCGATCTGCGCTCCTCGGTTTTGTCGAGGGTCGGTAGAGAGGACTTCCTGTCCTCCTACCGACGCGCGGCATCCATGCCGCGCCCCTACGGGCTAATCCCGACAAAACCTGCGGTGCTCGGCGCGACAAACGAGAGCATAACAACGTTACTGCGTAATATCCTATAAAAATATTAATTTTTTAATAACCTAAGATTGCTATTGATTCTCCTCACTTTTAATCACACCCTAGCAGGATAGGCGTTACTTGCCATAGTGCGCCCAAATAGTACAACCCTTATAGCAATGACTTCAGCTTAAATGATAAACTCTGCGTTAATTGTAAAATGATTTAGGCTACCTTGGCCTAATTCCAATACTTAAAATCCTGCCATGACAATATCCTCAGATTTACAAAGTACTCTAAATCCATCATCTGAATATTTTAAAAAGCCTGGCGGCCTCTATTCTACATTGTTAGCTATCATTACAATGGCAGTAGCTTACCTGATAGCAGGAAAACTCGGGTAATGCACTGACTATCATGCTAGGCCATTATGCCTCACCTATTTGGCCTCCTGCTGGCATAGCCTTAGCTGGCGTTTTAATACATGGCAAGCGCGTTTGGCCGGGCATCCTGCTAGGGGCATTTCTTATTAATGGTCTTAACCCCCTAGTTGCAAGCTTTGAATCAGGAGATTTTAGTACCTTATTAATAACACTAGCCATTAGCAGTGGAGCTACCTTGCAAGCTCTGGCTGGCGCTTATTTTCTGAAGCGTTATGCTAGCTTTCCTAACGCTCTTATGCGTAAAAAAGAGATCTTTTGGTTTCTGTTTTATGCTGGCGTATTAAGCACGCTGATCAATTCAACTTTATCCGTATCACTGCTAATCAGCACCGACAAAATTCCTCTGCTTAACGCCTTAAACAATTGGCTAACATGGTGGACTGGCGATATGTTAGGTCTGATTATTTTTACACCATTAACCCTGGCTTGGTTACAAAAAAATACCGATGATTGGCGTCATCGACAATTGGCTATTACCCTGCCCATCCTTTCAATGTTTGCACTCACAACACTGGCTGTTATTTATGAAGCGCAATCCAGTAATCAGCGTATACAGTTAGAGTTTGAGCAACATATTAAAGATCTTAATAATTCACTAAAAATAGCTATTGATAATGATGTCCATATTTTAGGCGCACTCAAAAGCTTCTTTTTACACTCGAATGAAGTTAACAGAGAAGAATTTAAGCTTTTTACTGAAGACTTATTAAAAGATTATCAAGACATTCAGTCTATGAGCTGGGATCCTTTGATTCATAACGCTGAGCGAGCAGACTTCGAAAAAAAAATCCAACAGCAAGGCTTTCCTAACTTTCAGATATTCGAATTAGATGCTAATCGCCAAGCCGTGCGCGCCAAGGATAAAGCTAGCTATGTTGTTGTGACCTATACAGAACCTTTTAAGGGTAATGAAAAAGCCCTAGGTTATGATATTTCATCAAATCCAACACGACTAGCAGCGATCAATATTGCCACTGATAGTGGTGAACTGACCATTACTCCTAGAATCAAGCTCGTACAAGATAAAAGTCAATATAGCGTACTCGCTTTGATGCCACTTTATTCTAAAAGTCTTGCTCAAAACAGCCTAGAAGAAAAACGCTTAGCTATTTTGGGTTACGTCGTTGGCATCATCAGAACTGATAATGTGATTACTTCTGCACTTAAACAGTCAAACACCCTAGGCTTATCTTATCGCTTGCTCGATAGCACGGCGCCGGCAATGGAACAATTGTTGTATAGCAGTGATGAGTCATTTCCTGAGCCTTTAGTCATACAAGAACAAGCTTGGTACAGTGCTCAAAAAACGTTAAGCAGCAGCGTAGATATTAGTCTTGGAGGTCGAGTCTGGAAATTTGAAATCGTACCTAATCAAAATTACTTTGCCACACATTATTCAGGTCATGTAAGGTTAGTGATGTCACTAGGTTTATTATTGACCAGCCTAGTCACGCTCATTTCACTGTTAGCCTCAGGGCGTACCCGATGGCTACAGCAAATGATCAACGAAAGCACCAAGGAAATCCAGCAGCAACATGCACAAACCTTGTCACTAATGCATGAAACTGAAAGCCTCCATGAGCGATTAAACTCAATACTCAACGCAACTGGCGAAGGCATCTTTGGAATTAGTGTTGATGGCAAATGTGTATTTATCAACGCCTCAGCCTTAAACATGCTGGGTTATGAATCACAACAAGAAGTACTAGGAAAAAATAACCACCAACTCATTCATTACGCTCATGCAGATGGCACAGACTATAAAGTTGAGCACTGCCCTATTTACAAAGCTTTGCAGGGAGAATCAAATTCATTAATAGAGTCAGAAGTTTTCTGGCGTAAGGATGGCACTTGCTTCCCGGTGCAATACCAAGCTCATCCGATAATACAGGACGAAAAAATCATCGGCAGCGTAGTTAGTTTTATGGACATCACCGAACGCAAACAAAAGGACTCACTTCTCCTTGCCGCTAAAGAACGTGCTGAAAACTTAGCTAAAACCAAGTCACAGTTTTTGGCTAATATGTCTCATGAAATTCGCACGCCCATGGCAGCGATCATTGGTTTTTCAGAGCTCGCTTTACTTCATGATATGCCCAAAAAAGTGGGCGATTTTTTAAAAAATATCAATACCGCATCCAACAAGCTTTTAATTATATTGAATGACATTTTAGATTTATCTAAACTCGAAGCTGGAAAAATGCAACTTAATCTGAGCCCTTTCAGCTTGGATGACCTGCAAAACACCTTATATAACCTATTTATTAACTCTGCAAACAACAAAGATTTAAACCTCACAATTAACGTTGCAAACAATGTACCTGAATACCTTATAGGTGATAACGTCCGAATAAGACAAGTACTCATTAATTTGCTAGGTAATGCCATCAAATTTACCAACCAAGGTGAAGTAACTCTCAACATTAGCCTGCAACAACTCGATGAAGCTCAGGCGCTAGTATTATTTGCGGTCACTGATAGCGGAATCGGCATAGCCCAAGAACAACAAGATAAATTATTTTTGCCATTTAGTCAGGTAGACGATGGATACGCTAGAAATTATGAAGGCACTGGCTTAGGCTTAGTCATCAGTCAAGACTTAGTAAAAATGATGAACAGCCTCATTAAAGTTGACAGCCATTTAGATTTAGGCAGCTCTTTTAGCTTTGAATTAATGTTACCCCTAGTGCCTTTATCAACGCTAGAAACCATTAAAACTGGAGCTAACCCTTCCAGCTTAATTACAGAAACAGAAGCTTTGAAAGGCATAAGAGTTTTAGTTGCAGAAGATGATGCCTTTAACCAGAAGATAATCAAACAAGTCCTTAAACGCCTAGGCGTCAGCATTATTGTATTAGCCAACAATGGTTCTGAAGCTCTCAGCGCTTTAGAACAAGACGATTATGATGTAGTGTTAATGGATTTACACATGCCCATCATGAATGGCTATGAGGCCAGCACCGAAATTCGTAAAAATCCTCGCTATGCACAATTACCTGTGATTGCTTTAAGTGCCAGTGTCACCGAGGAAGATAGACAGCGCAGCTTAGCAGCCGGCATGAATGATTTTATTAGCAAACCTATCAATGTGAATGATTTACTGGCCACCTTGGAACAATGGCTAAAACGATCGAGTTTAACTATGTAATTATGTAGGGTGGGCAAACAGCTTCGTCGTTTGCCCACCTTGTGCATCGATATCTACACAAGTTTCTTATCAGCGTGGAAACAATAAAAAAACACTGTAGGGGCGTATTGCATACGCCCAACATTGAAAGTCCCATGTTATAGGGCTTATTTTATAAGGGCGTATGCAATACGCCCCTACGATCTTCACCACAATATTATCGTTCTTGCGTGGGAATGCTAACAATTATTTGTGTAGATACCTATGCACCTTGTGGCGATACATTGGTAGGCAAAAAAGTACTTCTCCCCCTCGCGACTCGACCCCGTTTTAATTGGAGCATAATTTATGCCGGAAACGCTTTACTCACTTGCGTTCGTAAAGTCTTATTCCGGCCTACTGATTAGAGCTTTGAGCCATGTGCATACAATTCTAAGCATTGTAGAATCACATTAATTCAAACGCAGGTCAAAAACTCCCACTATCCTCACACAAGCAATTTTTTTGCCCTGACATCTGCTTTATCTAGCCGTTGCATTTAAAATTTTTGGCCTTACCTGACTATGAATGCGCCTGCGCTCCCTATTTAAATGTGACCTGACATTAGCATAAAGGTGCCACTGCTTAATATCTCTGCGACCTTACATTACAAAGCCTGCAGTGTGATTTTTTAGATTAGCATCGCCTAAAAATTCAAACGCCATTCCTAATTCGCTTGACAACAAACTGCAAGTCCTTATAGTCTACCTAACACTAAAGAGCTGCCGACAAACTTTTATCATCCTACGGAATCATTTGATGCAAACTAAACTCTTACTAAACTTTGATCGTCTAAACGAAGCAGATTTATTAGCTAAAATCGGCTTTATTATTTCTGCACTCAGCAATAACCCAAATTTTCCTGAACCTTGGCTACCCCAATTAGCCACATTAACTCAAATAAGCGCTGCTTATGATACCTACCTTGATGCCTACCATGGGGCTTTATCAGGCGATAGCCAAAAAATTATCTTGCGGAATAATGCCAGAGCAACTGTAACGGATTATATTAAGAAATTAGCACCCTACCTTGAAATAGTCGCTCATGAAGATGTTACTAAATTGGCTAGTTCTGGTTATAACTTACGTAATGATAGTACCCACAGCAGTGGCAATGACCCCTTACCAGCTCCTAGCAATGTAATAGTGACTCACGGTCTAAAAAAAGGCAGTCTAAACATTCGAGCGACTCCCTTACAAGGTGCAGGTAGTTATGAATTACAGACTGCTCAGATCGACCCTATGATAGAAACTAATTGGCAGCATCAACTAACTTCCTTGACTAGCACTCATATTGTTGTAGAAGGTCTAACACCGACAAAAATCTATTGGCTAAGGCTACGTGGTATTAGCCGACTAGGACCAGGTGCTTGGTCTGAACCAATCATGATGATTATTGATTAGGTATCCATCAAGTAATTTGTGACGTATTACCACTTATAGTCAGAAGTCTTTACAGTGATTTTATAAGAGCATATTCAATACGCCCTCCGAGCATCACCACAATATCAACGCCCTGACGTGGAATCAAAAACAGCCTTTATGTTCGTCGGGTTACGCTATCGCTAACCCGACCTGTCAGATTCTTTTACAACCCATCCTCACACTAAACCGCGAAACCTATCTAAAATAAACGCTAATCAATTGTAATAAATGATCTTTTAATATACTGGTATAAATAATGCAATTAATAAATTACTACTAATGAGTACCTAGGAACTAGGCCAGCAATACTCATCAGTAGTTAATTTAAAACATGTACATATTTATTTTTAAAAGGAACATCTGATGAAAAAACTACTTATTCCACTATGCGCCCTGCTGGCTATATTACCAGCAACTTCAGCTATGGCTTACAACTATGCGCCACCAGTAGGCACTCCAGTCATAGATTTAGCGTCTCCAGTTCAACTATCTATATCACGTCCAGGCTATACAAACTATTCAGGAACCTTCAAAGCAACCTCAACCAGCACAGACATAACTTTTGCCTTGAGAGAAGATCCCGCCTTTATCAGTCTGAGCAATATCTCTGTTACCGATATTACCACCCCTTCAGGAAACTTAATCACTAATGGTGACTTCTCTGGTGCAACAACCCTCGCAGGCACACAACTTTTACCGGCTAATTGGTTATACCAAAACATCAATGCCGCCACTTTTGCCGGCACCGTGCATAATAGCGGCTGCCCAACTGGAGGAAGTTGCTGGTATGACGGCTCTGTTCAAGCTTATGATTCATTATCACAATATATAGCCACCACTATTAATGATTACTACACCATCCATTTCGATGTAGCTGATAATGGTAGTCTCTCTTTATATTCACAGATTAGTACCAATGGACAAACTGGCTCGAATAACACAGCAGGTAATGGTGCTGATGTGGTTGTTTATGCAGGTAATGCCGTCACTTTACAAGGCTCTGTTCCTGAACCCGCAATGATGATGCTTTTAGCCTCAGGGCTTCTAGGTTTTGGAGTATCTCGTAAAAAAGCTAAACAAGCCTAGTTCCCTGATCTTATTGAAAGCATAGAATGCACGAGAGTGAAGCAACAAAAACTTTACTCTCGTTTTTATACAAACAATCGATTAAGAATTGATGCACCCCGCCTTTAGCCTTTAGCCTTTAGCCTTTCCCTTACAACTTATTATGACGATAAAAAATATGCTTAGTGATTTCAGCCGATGCCAAATACATCACGACAATCAACGCTAACATTGACAATAAAGAGGCTGGC
>TBL_comb48_EPIDRAFT_1001231_pt1 | contig 19152 bp, 22 predicted proteins | sample TroBogEpilimnion_37_FD_10681 | JGI IMG/M metagenome (IMG submission 10681)
TTGTTGGTTTGGGTGGTGCGACATTTCCTACGGCCGTTAAGTTAAATATGGGCCGTGAAAACCAAATTGATACTTTAATTATTAACGGTTCTGAGTGTGAACCGTATTTAAGTTGCGATGATCGCTTGATGCAAGAACGCGCCGAACAAATTATTGATGGCGTGCGTTTAATGTTACATGGTATGGAATCTGACCATGCGGTAGTCGCTATTGAAGATAATAAGCCTCAAGCCTATCTTGCTATGCAACTGGCAGCAACTGCTTACCCGGATATTAACGTCATACAAATTCCTACCCGTTATCCGATGGGATGGGATAGACAAATGATTCGTTTTGTAACCGGTAAGGAAGTGCCGGTAGGTTGTCGCTCATCAGAAATCGGTGTAACCATTCATAATATTGGTACGGCTCATGCCGTTCATAAAGCAATTCGGTTTGGTCAACCGCTGGTCAGTCGGGTCATTACTGTTTCCGGTGGCGCGGTAAGGCGTCCCATGAACCTAGAAGTGCCTTTGGGGACATTAATATCGGAGTTGTTTGAATTTTGTGAAGTAAGTACGGCACAAACTGCACGTATCGTGATGGGTGGACCAATGATGGGGGATTCATTACCTCATACGGGTTTACCAACCGTAAAGGCAACGAGTGGCCTATTAGCCTTAACTCAACATGAACTTAAAAGTAGTGATGTGCAACCTTGTATACGTTGCGCTGGTTGCGTATCGGTTTGTCCTGCGGGTTTAAGACCGTTAGATATGGCTAATAATATTCGGGTTAATCAATTAGACGCGGCCGTTGACTTGGGATTAAAAGATTGTATCAGTTGTGGTTGCTGTTCTTATATATGCCCATCAAATATTCCGTTAGTCCAATATTTTAAATATGCTTCGGGTGAAGTCATCGCCAGACAGCAAGCTCAACACAAATCAGAACAAACCAAACGCTTAATGGATGATCGTAATGCCAGAATGGAGCGCATTGCTAAACAGCAAGAAGAAGATGAAAAAGCACGGATAGCGGCAAAAGCCGAACGGGAACGCTTAAAAGCTGAACAAGCCGCACAAGCAGAACAGGAGTCATTGGCATGATAGTAAATATGAGGCCTAAAAGCGGTGCTCACATTGGGGTAAAAGCGAATGTGAGTTTTATCATGTGGCAAGTCATGTTGGCGCTAATCCCTGCTACGGTATTTGGTTTATGGTTATTTGGTTGGCCGGCTATTAATTTGTTTATTGTTACATTATTGTCAGGCTTATTATTTGAAGCAGTCTGTATTCGTTTACAGGGTAGGGCCGTTAAACCTGTATTAATTGATGGATCTGCGCTTTTATCTGCATGGTTACTAGCCTTAACTTTGCCACCTTGGGCGCCTTGGTGGATAGGTGTTGTTGGTTCGGCTTTAGCTATCATTTTAGGTAAACAGGTTTATGGAGGCTTAGGTCAAAACTTGTTTAATCCAGCTATGCTTGCCAGGGTGGCTTTGTTGATTTCATTTCCTATTGAGATGACCACCTGGGCAAATGTATCACCGTTATTTTTTAGTCAATCACCTGGTTTAATTGAAAGTTGGCATATTACATTTAGCGGATTAGAAAATATAGACGCAAAAACAGGCGCAACTGTTTTGGGCATGATTAAAACAGAGTTCTCTCAACATCATGTTTTGTCAGAAATATTGCAAGACTATTCTGGATTTGGCAATTTTATTGGCTGGGCCAGAGGCAGTTTAGGAGAAACCTCTGTGTTTTTAATTGGTTTGGGCGGACTGTGGTTGATGCGACAAGGTATTATTCAATGGCATATTCCGTTTTCCTTATTGGGCACCGTCGTTATTTTGGCCAGTATTTTTCATTTAATTGATGACCAGCATTTTATTAGCCCTTTGTTACATTTAAGTTCGGGTGGATTGGTGTTAGTGGCCTTCTTTATAGCGACTGATTATGTGACTTCACCTAATACCCAAGCAGGTCAAATTGTATTTGGGATGGGTTGCGGTGTGTTAATTTTTGTTATTAGAACTTGGGGGGCTTATCCAGAGGGTTCAGGATTTGCAGTTCTATTAATGAATTCAGCGACACCTTTAATTGATTATTACATTAAGCCCAGAATATATGGTCGAGATCGCCAAGGTAAACCTTTGGAAATTCCAAAGTCTTAAGCCATGGCAAACGCTATAAGCAAGTAAATATAGAGTGAAATCATGAATATTAAACCTGAGACGATAGATTACTGGCGTACTAAATGGCTCACTTTTGTCACATTTTTAAAAGCTTGGTTAGAACCATCAAATTTGGCAGGTTTAAGACCCAAGTTAGAGTTTCAGACGGGTGTGTTGGCTGGGTTTTCTTTAATCGCAAGTGTGTTATTGGGGGTAACTAATTGCAGTACTCAAGGCACGATTCAGCAACGCTTAGATGAAGATTTAAAGAAGTCATTAGAAGAAGTGGTACCTGCTAGTTATTATGATAATGATATCTTGCAAGATACTCTTTCAATACCATCGGCTGAGTTTAATATTGGAGCAAAGGACACCTTGGTTTATCTAGCAAAAAAATCTGGCAAGGTGACCGCGGTATGTTTCAAGTTTATTGCACCTGATGGATATTCGGGGGCCATTAATATGATTTTAGGGGTCGATAGTGCCGGAAATATTTTGGGGGTTCGGGTACTTAATCATAAAGAAACGCCAGGTTTGGGGGACAAAATAGAAGTGGCAAAATCAGATTGGATTCTAAATTTTGTTGGGCGATCTTTAGATAATTTAAGCCCTGCCCAATGGGCTGTAAAAAAAGACGGTGGGGTATTCGATCAGTTTGCTGGTGCCACTATTACGCCTAGAAAATCTGTGCAAGCCACTTACCGAGCCTTGCAATTATTTAAAGCTAAGCATGCACAACTCGTTAACCAATAGGAGCGTAATGTATGTCAGACATTTATCGTAGAATCGCTGCAGATGGTATTTGGAATAACAATATTGTCTTTGGGCAAAATTTGGCTTTATGTCCTTTGTTAGCCGTAACAGGAACCGCCACCAATGGACTAGGGATGGGCTTGGCGACACTGGTGGTTATTATTGCTTCTAATGGCTTAATTTCTGTGGCCAGACATTTAATTCCGGGTGAAATTCGTATCCCAGTCTTTGTGTTATTGATTGCGGCTTTAGTTACCTTAGTTGATATTTTAATGAATGCTTGGGCACATGAACTTTATAAGGTTTTGGGATTATTTATAGCCCTGATTGTGACTAACTGCGCCCTATTAGGGCGGGCAGAATCCTTTGCCTCAAAGCAACCGGTCAAGTTAGCGTTATGGGATGGCTTGATGATGGGTTTAGGATTTTTATTAGTTTTAGTTGCTTTAGGTGCGGCAAGAGAAATAAGTGCCTCAGGTACTTTATTTGCCAATGCCTCTTTGTTATTAGGTGAGTCATTTAAGTTTTTAGAAGTAACCGTTATACCCAACTACAAAGGCTTTTTGTTAATGGCCTTACCACCCGGTGGCTTTATTATGTTGGCCTTTATCATTGTCGGAAAACGCATGATTGATAATGCTTTGGCGGCAAGAAAAAAACCTGTTGAGATAAAGGAGAATTGCTAATGAATGTGGGTGTTTGCTACGCTGAATCCGATAGACAATTATGGATGCGTTTAGAAGTGCCTGATGATAGTACCATTGAACAAGCGATTTTGTTATCTGGCGTATTAAAGTTGTATCCTGAGATTAATTTAAGTACTCAAAAAGTTGGCATATTTGGAAAAATATCACCTTTAGATACAACGGTAAAAGAAGGGGATAGGGTAGAGATATACCGTCAGATTACGGCAGACCCACAAACCGTGCAACGCCGTCGGCGTTAATCAACATACGCCAGTTGTTAACTGGCGTATGTTGATGCATTACTCTTATAACAGTCTGGCTGATTTGCTTAGTTTGCTACTGCTAAAATAACAGCGCCCGCTTTAAATATCGCGGTTACTTCCGCGCCTTTTCTTAAACCTAGGGTTTCAACACTATCATTAGTGACAGTCGCCGCTATAACTTCACCACCATTCAATTCCATAATGACTTCTGCGTTAACCGCCCCCGCTTTAATCTCTGATATGGTGGTTTTTAATTGATTACGAGCCGATAGTTTGTAGTCTCCAAAATCTGAAACGATAATGATTTGGGGGGCTTTAACTAATGCTAAAATTTCAATGCCAATTTTTATATTTAGAGTTTCAAGTGATTTTTTGGTTATTGACGCGACGAGATCTTCTCCGCCTTTTAAAGAGATAAAAACCTCAGCATTAACCGCACCGATAACAATATTGCTGACAGTCCCATTAAATTGATTTCGTGCACTTGCTTTCATAATGAATACCTTTTGTGGTGGTTAGTATTTATTCATATAAATTAGAAAGTTATTTCATACACATAGCTATATTTATATTTATGGATATTATATAGCGTTATGTCTTAAAGTAAATAAAGAATTGGCGTATTAATGAATCGTGATCAGTAATAACAATTATATTAAGCATGTGTTCACCCATCCCAGCGATGAGCGATTAATGGTTTTCCTCTGCCGGCGCTATAATTGACACAAAGAAAGTTGATTGCAAAAGGGTTTAGCGTAGGCAAAACGGGTTCTTAAATAAAAACCATTATTTTTCAGTATGATAAGTCGATGACAAACATCGATTATCAAAAAATTACCCGCGGATACGCCACGCGACTCACGGCTGAAACATTCAATATAAATATAAGAAACGCGATTCGCCGTTACCCTACGCAATAAACTGATCTAAACCATCAATCCGCGGTTGCCATCAGTTTTTCGCGGATAGGAGAACTCCAATAATTTTTTAGCGCGCGCGATCCGCGTATCCAAGGCTTCGATCCGCGCCTGAGATATCAAATCTTCTTATGCGTAAAAGCATCCGCCTATTCCTTATCGAATGGGAATATGTTCTGCCCGATCCGCGGATTGTTATTTTTTTTCGTGTGCTTTTGAGTTTGCGCTCGCGTATCGCGCGCGCCAACCGCGGGTTTAACCTTCTATCCGCGGCTCGCAGTTGCTATAATCGAAAACAAACTTCCTATCGGCGAAATTAATGGCTTATCTCCCTCTCGCACAAGCCATTGGCGAAAAACGCACAGCACTTTATTTTCACCTAAGCCAGTCGCCTATAGAAAATAGGCCTTATTGTTTCTTCAACACTTAAGTTTTGGCAGGATGGCAACAACGATTTTAATATTTGTTTAGCGGTTAGAGTGTTACTTATTATTTATACGCAAGGTATACGCAGTAACGATATCTGTATGCGCGTTCTTTTTGAGAAAAATGCTATACAATTTAATATTAAAAATCGGTTTACATTAGGCTTTCTGAAAATGATCAAAATAAGACCTGCAGTCACATCTGATATTCCACAATTAGTGCTGTTATTAGAGGCTTTGTTTTCTATAGAGGCTGATTTTTTAATTGATTATGACAAGCAAGCTACGGGTTTGGATTTGTTAATAAACAGTAGTAAAGATTGTGTTTGCGTAGCTGAGGTGGGTGGGATCGATCAAGTTGTAGGTATGTGTAGTATACAAACTATGATTTCGACTGCAGAAGGTGGTCTTGTCGGGTTACTTGAAGATTTGATTGTTTCAGTTGAGTATCGTCAGCAAGGCATCGCCACAAAATTATTATCTGAAGCAATTCGCTGGGCTAAAGAACATGGCCTTAAGCGTTAACAGTTATTGGCTGATAAAAATAATGTGGATGCTTTAGCGTTTTATCACACACAAAACTGGCAAAAAACGCAGTTGATTGGTTTAAGGTATGTCGGTTCGGAGCTTTTACTTATATGACGATAAGGCAATGCGCTTGGGCTATTAATAGTCAATTTGAAGCACAATATCACGATGCAGAGTGGGGTGTACCTGTGCATGATGAGCGCTTGTTATTTGAGTTACTATGTTTAGAGGGTGCGCAAGCGGGTTTAAGCTGGCTAACTATTTTAAAGAAACGCGCGGCTTATCAATTGGCCTTTGATAATTTTGAGCCGGCTATTATTGCTGAATATGATGATGCAAAGTTGGCTACTTTATTACAAGATTCTGGCCTTGTCAGACACCGCTTAAAAATAAATTCTGTAGTCTCAAACGCCAAAGCTTTTATAGCTATTCAAGCAGAATGGGGTAGTTTTGATCAGTTTATTTGGAGTTTTGTCGATCATAAACCCATCCAAAATACTTGGTCTACGGCATATGAAATTCCTGTTACGACTGATGTGTCTTTAAAAATTAGTAAAGAACTAAAAAAGCGCGGCTTTAAATATGTGGGTAGTGTGATTTGTTATGCTTATATGCAGGCAATTGGTATGACCAATGATCACACCATCAATTGTTTTAGGCATGCGCAGCTAAAATAAAATGTTAGTGGTTTAGGGCTTTAGCAATAAGCACGATGGGGTGTATCACCTTAGGTAAGTCTGCCGATTGTTTTGGAGTCATTCCACTATTTAAGTGTAAAGCACAGCCTAGGTTTGTACTCACTAAATAGTCTGCTGCTGAGTTTTTAAAATGATCTAATTTTAGGGCTCTAAGGGGGGCCGCTATTTTTGGATGGGTTAAACAATGAACACCACCTGCACCGCAACAAGTTTGATTATCTGGTAAAGGTGTTACCGATAAGCCGGTTATTTTCTGTAATAATTCGTAGGCATATTGATGTTTCTTTTCAGAAACCTTGTTGATATTTCGTTGACTACAAGGTTCATGTACGGCAATTGTTGTAGCTAATAAATTCTGGGCATGCAGTTTAATATTGGCCGGCCAATGGTTACATAAAAACTCTGTTATATCAAAAAGTGGTGCTTTAAATGACGCTAGTTCATCTTTACTTGGATACTCCTTTAGCATGAGTCCACAAGCACTGGCGGTGTAAATAATGGCATCCACAGCTAAGGTGTTAAAAGCTTGGATATTGTTGGTGGCTAATTGACTTGCTATTTGCGGCTGACCTTGATGCTGATGTAAAGCTCCACAACAGTTTTGTTGTTTAGGGACTACTACATTAAAACCAATAGCATTTAGCACTTTAATCGTGGCTAGTAAGGTTTCTTGATCAAAAGCCGCCCCCATACAACCCGTAAATAAGCCTACTGTAGCTTTGGGGTGTGAGCTTGGATAGTTATCTGCTAAGCCTTTTAAACTAACCTTAGGTAAGATGTTTTCAGCTTTAGCTAGGTTAAGCCAATTTAGTAGTGGGGTCTTTTTTACTATATAGGCTAAGCCACTTTTTTGATAAGCGGCTATAAACACGGTGACTACAGAAAATAGTTTTTTATGCTCAAGTAATTTAAAACCTAAGGGGGCTAAAAGATGAGTCTTAGATTTTGAAGATTGCGTCGTTAAAAGCTTTTCACGTGTTTGATCAAATAATTGACCATAAGCCATTTGACTAGGGCACATCGTTTCACACGCGCGACATTGCGTGCAATGATTAAGATAACTTAATTCTTCAGCAGACACATATCCAGTGTTACTTAATATTTTATCAATAGTACGAATACGACTGCGCGGTGTTTCTGCTTCTATCTGATTTATTTTATAAGTCGGGCATAGACTGATACATAAGCCACAGCGCATACAATCATTTGCCTCAGGAATATAGGGGCCGGTTGGCTGATAGACTGGGTCATCTGAGGGATTGATCTCATCCATGCAATCGAACATGCTTATGATTCCATTATGGTGGCATAAGCACGGCGTAAAAGATCAAGTTCTGCAGGAGTGCTTTGTCTTAATTCGGTAAGGCGTTTAAGTTTGGCGCCTTTTTCGGTCATTAAAGCATTGGGTGGATCTAGCAAGGTAAATTGCACTAGATATACAGTGATAATGCCATCTGGTGTATCTACTCGCTCAATATATTCAGGGTTAATCTTTAATAAATCATCAGGAATGCCAAAGTGCGCACACACTTCAGGTATTAAATTGGTTGGTGGCAGTTCTAAAATGGCAGATTGCTCATCAAGTTCTAGGTATTCAGAAAGTGCAGGCAATGGAGTAGGGTAGCACACGCATTCATTGGCAAATTGTGTAAATAGCGTTAAGGCGCTGATAGCACCATTGTAATAAATGATAACCCTACGTTTGGCAAAAAATGGATTCATGCAGATGTTCCGTGATGAATGTCCCATAATTGTTTATAACTGGTATCCATCCGAGATAGGCGATTAGTAATATCTTGTAATTGATTAAACTCAGGAAAACGGCTACGGTTACCGCTACCATACCAATAGTCCATGGCTTGATTTAGTTGCGCTTTTTCAGCGAAATCTTGGGCGATGCGGGTTTTTAACCAATTCATACAATTGTTGGGGCTAAGTTCCACAATACGGTAGCAAGCGCCATTCTCAAAGACGCGCACACCACCTCCTTCTGCGGTTGTTTGGGATAGTTTGACGGGATCAACTATTTCAATTCCTGCTAAATAATTGATATCAAACTCATGCCATTGAGGCATCCATGGCACGGTAGGGCCCATGAGGACAGTTGTGGCATTTTTAGCTAATGCAGCCAAACGAGGAAAAGTTTTGTTAGTGATTGAACTAGCGGTAATAAAAACCCAATCAGCTTCTGGAATTAAAAACTCAGCAGCAGGATCAGGTAAGTCGCTTCCTTGGGGTTGACGTTCTATGATGGTGAGATTAAGTTGTTTAGCATAAGCTTCAATACCTGGATATCTACCAATAATCACAACTTTTTTATCGATTAATCGAGGTAAAAAATGCTCAAATACGGCTAGATTTCCTTTATCAAGTGCAGATAATAAAGTGATGCCCGCGGGTAGTTCATAGCGATTTAAACTGCAATTAATGGCCGCCATGCCAACGGTGGCCGCATAGGGGTCCCATTCTTTAATCCAACTGACTAATTCACGGATGGGTTTGCCCACTAAAGTCCCTGGCCAAGTGAGTGTTCGTGTGGGTATGCCCGGACTCATCGCTAAACCAAGTTGTTGTGTTTTACAAACACTCCAGACTAAGCCCAACGTAAACTCAGTAACGCTGGCGTCACTATTAGCGTGGTCAATTAATAAGTCATATAAGGTTTTGGGTGATTGCATTTGTTTAGGCCGGCATTTCTAACAGTTTAGCTTCCGCTTTAATATTGCTAGGACGTCCCCAAGCGGTGACACCTTCAACAAACCATTTTGATTTGACAGGATGTGTCTTAACAACATCATAGTCCGCATAAAAAGTGCCGTCGCTATTAAAATGCAATCGACCAATACGATTTTTGTGAGTGTCATCGTACCAATAACAGCAAAGATTAAAATCTCCGGTATAAGGGTCTTTAATTAACTCATAATTGGCTTCAGCATATTTTGGATAGTATTTAATGTCGGATTCTGCAAAACCTAGTTTAGTGATTTCAGTTCGCAGTTTTAGACAAATTGCTTCAGCCAATGCTTTATGATTGATGACTTGGGTAGATAAATCTCCAGAGCCAGATGTTTCGTGAGTCATTACCAAATCTCAGCAGGAACCATTAAATCGGTGACCGGTTCATTGCCGATTAAATGCTGTTCAATGATGGTTTTAACATCGGCTTTTTGTAAATTACCATACATAATGCCTTCAGGATAAACCAAGACACTAGGTCCCATCATACAGGGGCCCATACAACCGGTATTGGTTAAACCAATTTTTTCGAATAAATTACGACTCTGAATTTCGTTCATAAATTCAGTCATAATGTCCGCACAACCTTTACTTGAGCACGAACCTCTTGGATGACCTTGAGGTCTGTTTTGAGTACAAATAAATACATGTTTATCGGGTCTAGGCATGGCAGTATTCCTTTTAAGCAGCTTTTTTATGTTGATGGGTAAAACAAGTTTTTGGGCATACTTTTGAGCAAGCTTCGCAACCAATACAATCCAATGGATTTTTGATGCTCATGACCATGCTGTTATCATCTTCATCCTCAAAATCACCATAATCATCATCAAAATCCTCTGGATCTAGTGCCTCTGATTTTTCGACTAAATCAAATACATCACGTGGACACACTTTAAAGCATCGACCACAGCCTATGCAGGTGCTTTGATTAATTTTAGTGACATAATTAGGTGTCCATTCTGTTCCACCAAACGTTACACCCGTTATAAATTCAGACATGATTGTCTCCTATTAAGCGACTTCAGCAAGCGCAGCGTTTAATTTTTGATTAGCTTCATCCCACGCTTTACAGGCTTGGAAGGTCGCTTCTGCAATGCCCATTAGTTCGCCATAGGCATCAGGCAATTTGTCTTCAATTAAGTCATGTAATTCCATGGCTTGTTCGCTGGCTAAGCGTTTAGTTTTTTTAACTTCTTTTTCGAGTTTTTTTAAGTCTTCAGGACTCATTAAAAGTCTCCTTAGAAAAATTTTATAGCTAGTTGGGCGATATAAATTACAGATTGAGCTTAGTCAGTGGCTGCGTTTCTATATTTCTCGATTAGACCTAAGGCTTTTTCAATAGCCTTTTCACTTTTCTCACATAAATCATCCAGACTTGCAAAGCCAAAGCGATGCGTATCACGTAATACTTTATCAACGACGACAAGTTTGCCTACCATAATTAATGCGCGACCAAAGCCTTCATGGGTAATAGTGATAATAGGAGCCGCCATCAAGCCGGTTCTTTTTTCAATTAGCGTGGCTAATGAATTGTAATAGGCTTTTAAGCGCGCAATTGTGATTTCTTCAGGATCACCAATCACTGGGATTTTTTGTTTACGTTCTTTAGTTAACACAACGGGATCAATAATTTTGGCAGTAGACCAGCCTTCGTAGGTGTCGTAGGTGTCTATTGCACGTAATTGTTTGATGTAATCTTTTACTATATCAGAGTCTAAATTAACATCATTTTCTTGTATGACTAGTTCTGCAACGGCCATGGTATTTCCTCAGTTAGGTAAGTTTAATGAGTGCGCTGTTTTTCAATAACTCAGCTCGAGTATGAATAGGGCAACGCTAATAGTGTTTTTAACTAAAAAATTTTAAGTTATTCGTCCCAGCCCTCTTCGGCCATCCTATTAAAGCGATCAGGATCAGGACGCTTGTTTAGGCTAATTGCTTTGGCCAACCAACTGGATGGCCCAGCTTTCATTTCATTTTGTAAATCGACGATTAAGTCTTTAATTTTGCAACCATCATGTACTTTTACAGGATGAATACCTTTAAGGATTAATTGATTAATAGCCGAGCCGCCGACTGCTTGGCAATAAACAGCGGCGCTGCCTGTTAATAAATCAATTTTGACCGATAGCTTATCTTCGTTACCGTCTTGGCTTAGTTGACCAAACTGGGCAACTTCAAGTAATTCAGAGTTCTCTATATCCACCACATAGAGTGCAAAGGATTTTGCCGAACCAAAATGTTGGTTAACTGTTTCCATATCAGTGGTCGCAAAGGCGACTTTAATTGCAGTATCCATAAAACTCCTGTTCTCAGTTGTTTGCACAATGAGCATTCGACGGGTTAATGACATGACGGAGGATAGTCGGTAAGTTCTGATGCGGGCTTTTGTCCATAAATGGAACGATAAGCCGGTATTTCTTCATGTGAAAAACTAATGACTAAATTTGCTAAATCAAACAAAGTTTGGCGGGTGCCTCGATAGCCAATCCAGGTTTTTTGATAGCCACCAATAATGTCGTATAAAGGAAAACCAACTCGCAAGATAGGCACACCTAAGCGTTCTGCAGTATCGACGGCATGTGAATTACCAATAACCAATTGCGCCCTATTTTCTCTGCCTAATAGCTCCATATCTTCTAAGTCACCAATTTTGATGGTGTCTACAGGTATTGTTGCTAGTAATGGTACGTTACAAGAGGTGATAGCTGTAACAACTTCAGCCCCCATTTCTTGCACAAGATCGACTAATGCACTTAATAAGTCAGCGTCCGCAGCAATAGCGATACGTAATTGACCGAGCATAAAGTGAGTGTCAAGCATGGCATCTTGTAACTGTGCCCGTTGTCTTTCAATGCGTTCAGGTACGTCGTTACCACTAATTTCTACTAATGCACTAATCAATTCGTCGTTTGCTTTTAACCCATACAAATGACCTAAAGAGTAGGAAGGTACACCTGTTCTTTCTGCTAATAAATCGGCGGCTTTATTTAAGGAGGCGCCTATCACAACAGTAGCAAGTGCATCACCTACCGTTAATAATTCAGACATGGGTGTGCCACCAATGGTAACAGGGCTGAAATCTTCAGCAGTTAAACAACCATCTAAAGAATCAGATATATCAGGAATAAAAACAGGTCTTAGGTTAAATTGTTCAAAGATTTCGCGTAGGGCTTCTAAATCACCTGACGTAAGCATGTAATTGGCTAAGACATTAACTTGTTTTTTGCGTTTGCCTGGATAAGTGTCAGCCGTTTTAGCATCGGGAACAACGGCTCGTATGATTTCTGTCAGTGTTAGCGCATAGCCAGTTTCAACACTGCCAGTAAAGTCAGGCGTGTTTACCCCAACTACAGCAATATCAGCATACTCAGGATTAGCTGCTTTAAACTCTCGGACATTACGCTGTACATCCGCTCCTTGAGTTTCAGCTAGGCCAGTAGTTAAGATAGTGATTAAAGCTGGACGGGATTTCTCGGCAATCGTTTTAATGCCTTCACGGACATTTTCATCTGCCCCCATAACCGAGCTACCTTGATCCATGGCCGTACTTTGTAAAGGAATGGGTTCTCTGAAGTGTCTAACAAAAAACACTTTGGCAAAGGCTGTACAACCTTGTGAGCCGTGTAGCATAGGCATAGAACGATTGAAGCCTAATGTAGCTAATGTGCCACCAATGGGTTGACTCGCTTTTAAGGGATTAACGGATAATGCTTTATTTCTTTTAAGGATCTCAGGCATTATCTGCACTCCATTTGCGTTTTAACGGATAAGGTTGTGGCTTTTTTTGTCCATGGGGCAGGGGCCCTAACCGCTTCCCATACTGGGCTCTCAATAGTGAGAGCCAATTGTCTTACTAACTCAAGCATTCCACGATAACCTTCGTAACCAAACTCGCGTTCTTGGTTAATATCTAAGAAAGGCACTTTGGCTTTTAAGGCGGTATACATATTACGACCGCCAGCAATTAAGATATTTGCTTTATAGTCATGTACGATTTTTAATAAGGCTCTTGGGCTGCCATCATCAATCATAACGGTGTCTTCACCCATTAATTCGCGAATTCTGGCTTTATCTTCTTCGGTTGATTTTTTAGTGCCGGTTGCTACCACTACCATACCTAAATCTTGTAAGGCTGAGATAACAGACCAACTTTTAACGCCACCGGTAAATAATAAAACTCGTTTACCTTTAAGGCGTGTTTTCCAAGGTTCGAGTTCTTTTCTTATTTGAGTTTCTTCACGCAGAATTAAAGCTTCTGTGCGTGCAGTTAGATCGTCGTCATTAAGTGCTTTTGCAAAATCTCTTAAAGATTGGCTAGTATCTGTAATGCCATAAAAACTCCCTTCAAACCAAGGCGTGCCATATTGTTGATTTAACTTCCTAGCAACATTAACCATGGCCTTAGAACAAACCATCATATTAACTTCGGCTTTGTGCATGGTCTGAACTTCTCGAAAGCGCGCATCACCCGATAAAGTACAGAGTATCCGTAAGCCAAGTTCATCAAGTAACGGTAAGACATGCCAGAATTCACCGGCAATATTGTATTCACCGATTAAATTCACATCATGAACTTTAAAGTTAGGAGATATCGCAGGAAAGTTTGAACGATCAGCTTCGGGTAGGGGATCTGGATCACGCGTGCCAATCACATGATTAACCATGGCGTCACCTGCAATACGGTTACCTAAATTTTTAGTACCATAAAAACCAGCACTATCAATGGGCACGACAGGGACGCCCCAGCGCACTTGTGCAGATTTGCAAACAGCGTTAATGTCATCCCCAATTAAAGCGGGAACACAGGTGTTATAAATAAAAACAGCGGGTGGCGCGTAAGTGTCGATGGCTTGTTTAATCGCATGAAACAAGCGCTTTTCTGCACGCCCCATCACGATGTCTTGTTCGGTTAAATCGGTAGTCATCCCGATGCGATAAAGAGTCGCGCCTGAAGATCGAGTGCCTCGATTGTCCCAAGAGCTCCCAGCACAGGCGATGGGTCCATGTACTATGTGTGCAACATCGGCAATAGGTAATAAGGCAATTTGAGCACCATCAAAAGCACAGCCTCCTGCTGATGCCCCTGGTTTGGGTTTTGCACAACCAGACTTTTCTTTCTTGTTGTGTTCACAAGCAGGCTCATCTAGTAGTACAGCGATGTCTTTTGTCGATTTCATAGATGCTCATATTAATTCACTACGTTTATGTTGATATTAGCAATCTATATGCCATGAGGTAATGTACTGAAAATATGCGATTTTTTCTGTATGTGTTTGTAGGAAAGCCGACAAATTGCTTGTTTATTACCAACAAGAATCGCTTACTAGGATACAAAAAAGGGGGGTTATATTTTTTTGCATTTTTTCCAAGAGTATTATTTCAATTATTTGTTAGTGAAAAGTAGACAAGACTAAATATTCTTGGGTAGAGTTCTCATGGCGCTATTTACTTTTGTACATAGCGCTATATGCTAAGATTGTGTTTATTACCTATTAAGGATGCTTATGCTATTGGAAATGAATGTAAAACTCTCGTAGAGGACATTTTAATTTAAATACACAACTTTCTATAAGCGATACCACTACAGGTCTATAAGGTAAATCAGGAGCAGGAAAAAGTACGTTGATGGGTTTAGTGGCTGGCACGTTACAGCCACAGAGTGGCTATATCGTATTAGATGGAAAGATTCTCTTTGATAGTCAAAAAGGCGTTTTCGTGCCTCGTGAACAAAGATCTGTAGGCGCTGTTCTTCAATATGACAATATAAATTCAATTAAAACTGCCTTAGATAATCTATCCGATACCTTAAATCGGACCTTAAAACAGAGGCAAATCTTTAATGTAGATTATTTAGTTGAGTTATTAGAATTAGGGCCATGGTCGTTACATTTGACTGGCAGTTTGAGATCAGCCACACAGGAGCCAACGACTATCCGCGCCGTAAACAGTGGACGAATCGTTGGTGCACGATTGACGAAAGACTGCTGCAACATGAGTAAAATGAGCGATATGAGCCTATTAATAGAGGAACCAAGACTTTTCGACAACCTATGCTCAACGCTGTATTTGGGAGTAGGCTTTAAACTGGTTAAGAAGAACAAAGGTGCGGCCGGTATAGATGGTGTGAGCATTGAGGACTTTGAAGCCAATTTAGACGAGGAGCTAAGTCAATTGCAACAGGAACTTTGTAATTGGACTTATCAACCTTCGCCGGTACGACGAGTAGAAATTCCTAAGCCTGATGGCAAAGGTGTGCGTTTACTTGGCATACCGACGGTGCGTGACCGCGTGGTGCAAACAACACTAAAGCTGTTACTGGAACCGATTTTTGAGCCGTGCTTTTCACCGCACAGTTATGGATTTCACCCAAGTCGCAGCGCGCATCAAGCCGTAGCAGCGGCACAACAGATTATCAATAATGGTAAACCTTACGTGGTGGACATCGACCTAGAAAAGTTCTTTGATCGAATAAACCTAAAAACCGCAGTTGAACAAAAGCATAAAATCTGTAAAGATTATATTCTTTGAGCCGAGCCATGATTTTACCGCCCAAAGTTATTCACCCGACAGGTGAGCCAGAATTTACGCTTAAAAAGTCAGTAATAAGCGCACTGATTGCCGACACTTTTAATGGGAAAATACATATTGAGTGGGATCCCCAGGCACAAGTGACCACAATGGGACAGCTTGCATTTTTCATACAATATTTAAAAATTGGGCATCGCTTTATGCCTTGGGTTGAAGAATGTCCCTTGCTCTATACCAGTCCTAACGCCCCTAAAAAGATAAATGTGTTGGGTTCTTTTGTGCTGTCTATTTTGGCTGGGTATACCCGTTACACCCATATTACGCGCATACAAGGGGATTGCGTCAACGCTCCCTTATTGGGCATGACTAAAGTGGTGGGAGAAGACAGTGCACGTAATGCGTTGAAAGCCATTGAAGAAAATGCAGGCGTTTCCTGGCTGCAAAAGCATTTATACCAATCCTATAGTCCCTTGCTGGAGCTGCCGTGGATATTGGATGCAGATGTCACCATCAAAACCTTATATGGCCACCAAGAAGGAGTCACGGTCGGCTACAACCATCACAAGCCTGGGCGGCCATCGCATACCTTCCACACCTACATGATAGCCAATGTGCGCCTGATCCTGGATGTTGAAGTGCAAGCGGGCAACCGCAGCTCATCCGCTTATACAGCTCCCGGGCTATGGACATTGCTCGACCGCATTCCTCGTGCGCATTGGCCGGCCTTTATTCGGGGCGATTCTGACTGGGGCAGCGACACGATCATGTCCGAAGCGGAACAACGCGGAGTCGACTATTTGTTCAAACTCAAGAAATCACCTTTGGTGAAAAAACTTATCCATCAATATCATTGCAAATCCGGTTGGGTAAAAACGCACGCGGGCTTTGAAGCCTTCGCCACTGAACTGAAACTGATCACCTGGAAGACTGCCCGCCGAGTGGTGATCGTCCGGCGTCGATTAGGCAAAGACCGTGCCCAAGCACCGAGCAATGCCTTGCCTCACCAGTTCTCACTGGTTGAACCTGCTGAAGACCTGTCTGCATTCGAATACAGTGTCTTGGTGACCTCGTTGGACGCAGAGGTGATAACAATTGTCCAGCATTACCGTGACCGTGCTGATTGTGAAAACAACTTTGATGAAATTAAAAATCAATGGGGCTGGTGCGGGTTCGTTACCCAGAAGCTCGCCCCCTGCCGGTTAATAGCCAGAATGATTGCACTGATCTATAACTGGTGGTCATTGTTCGTCCGTTTGGTCGAAGCTGAGAAACATTTTGAAGCCATTGTCTCAAGGCCTTTGTTGTTAAATGGCGTGGGCAAGCAAACACAGCATGCTGGACAAACAACACTCACCATCACCAGTAGCCACGGTCGGGAGTCTTATGTGAAAGCGGCCTATACCAGGGTCTGTGCATTTTTTGACGAGTTGAAAGCAATTGCGCCGCAGTTGACTCCTTTGCAGTGCTGGTATCGAATTTTAAGTGAAGCAATGAAAAAATATCTGAAGGGGGTCGTCTTAAAACCGCCAAATTTAATAAGTTTTGAGAGCTAAGCGTCGAACATAACTTGATTTTCCTTGTCAAGTTAATGCTGATTTTTATTGGCAGGGATTTGTTCAACTACGGTTTTTAGGATAAATCACGATCGGCTGATAGCCCGCATGGGTGAAAAGATCAGCGATAAACGGCTACTGAGATTGGTGGGAATAATGTTGCGCAGCGGCGTTATGGTCAATGGTTAACCCCAGCAAGGAAGGTGCAATGCAGGGTGGTCCCTTAAGCCCCTTGCTCAGCAATATAGTATTGGATGAGTTAGATCAGGAATTGGAGCGGCGAGGTCTGGAATTTTGCCGGTTTGCTGATGATTGTGTGCCACGAAAGCGCACAGGAGGACGAAGTCCTCCATGTAGCTATGCTGCATAAGAGATGAGGGAGGGCCCCTCGAAACCGCTCTACAGGGGGAGGTTTCAAACCACCGTAAGCTGCAACAGTTAAGAGCTGGTGTGGTGAGCGTTACGGAAAAGGCAGAGCAAGACTTTGTCAGGTAAGAATTTAGGAGATGAACGCAAGTGAACCACTGCTGAAGTGTCGAAAGCGTAGGGACGATGTCAAAACCGAGGGGTAGTCGTTACTTCGGGATAAATCTAGCGGATACCTGTTTACTGGCTAGATGGCATCCGGCATGAAGGTGGCATGAACTAAATTCAGGCTCTTATGTGGAACGTGGGAACCTGTCGTTCCGATGCTAAGGGAGAAACACAAGTGGAAGCCCCACAAGTGTCAGAGTACCAATGCGGAGCACAGGGGCGGAGCGACCCGTAGTAGTGATGAAGATTCTGTAACGGGATTGGAGCGAAGGGGAAGCATTGTTCAGCTTGAACTAAAGAAAACAACCGGGAACGGGAGGATTAGATTGAAACAAGCAAAGCCATTTTGTATTACCAAACGTCAAGTTTGGGAGGCGTATAAAAGAGTCAAGGCCAATAAAGGAGCTGCCGGAGTAGATGGTCAGACGATCGAAAAGTTTACAGAAGATTTGCAAGATAATCTCTATAAGCTTTGGAATCGTTTGACCTCAGGTAGTTACTTTCCACAACCGGTGCTGCGGGTAGAGATACCAAAAAGCGACGGCGGAATAAGGCCTTTGGGCATCCCCACAGTGGCTGACCGAATTGCTCAAATGGTAGTTAAAACTCATCTGGAGCCGGAATTGGAAAAACATTTCCATCCTGTCTCCTACGGCTATCGACCGGGTAAATCGGCACTGGATGGGGTGGGGATGGCGCGACAGCGCTGCTGGAAAAACAACTGGGTCCTCGATCTCGATATCAAAGGTTTCTTCGATAATATCGATCATGAGCTGATGATGCGAGCAGTTCGCGCACATACGGAAGATAAATGGGTCCTTCTATACATTGAACGGTGGCTTAAAGCGCCGATTGAAATGCCTGATGGGACTCATAAACAGCCGCAGAAAGGGACGCCACAAGGTGGCGTTGCTAGTCCTTTGTTAGCGAATCTCTTTTTGCACTATGCATTCGACGAATGGATGAAACGGGAAAACCCCGATATTCCTTTTGAGCGTTATGCAGATGATGCCGTGTGCCACTGCAAGAGCGAGGCCCAGGCGGAGCAGCTGATGCAATCGTTGAACGTACGAATGAAGGGCGTCGGATTGGAGCTTCATCCTGAGAAGACGAAGATTGTCTACCCCCCTGAGTCAGAATAGTTGTCGCCTCAAATTTTAATAAAAATAAAATTTGAGATTAGAAATGAAAACATATAAAAGATATTCGGCAGGCTTCAAAGAACAAGCCTTGGTAAAAGTATATAGTCGTAACAATGACCAAACTATTGAGATGGTCGCAAACGAATTAAATATCAACGTAACTACATTAAAAGATTGGATGAGACAAAGTAAAAAGACCGGCAATCAGATTGCATCACCGACCTCAAA
>TBL_comb48_EPIDRAFT_1001233_pt1 | contig 19135 bp, 17 predicted proteins | sample TroBogEpilimnion_37_FD_10681 | JGI IMG/M metagenome (IMG submission 10681)
TCGCGACTGCAAAAATAAATTGGTGGAAAGATGAAATAACCCGTTTATTTCATTCAACCCCACAACATCCCGTGACAAAGTCTTTGTTAAATTTTATTCATATCTATGAGCTTAATGAGGCTTATTTCTTAGAAATGTTAGATGGTATGGAAATGGATTTAAAATTTAATCGTTACGAAAGCTTTAAACAGCTCCAGCTTTATTGCTATAGAGTTGCAGGTGTAGTTGGCATACTGAGCGTCAAAATATTAGGATTTAAAAGTCAAGCAACTTTAAAATATGCCCATGACCTTGGTATAGCGCTTCAACTCACAAATATTGTTCGTGATGTTGGTGAGGATGCAAGGAAAAATAGAATCTATATACCACTCGACGAACTTCATCAATTCAACATCTCTGAAGACGACATTTTAGGATTTAAAGAAAATAAAAATGTTTCAAGCTTATTGATTCATCAAATTGAGCGTGCAGAGACTTTTTATAAGTCTGCTTATGAAAAAATTCCTAAAGAAGACATTAATCGTCAGATTCCCGGTCTGCTTATGGGTAAAATTTACGAAACATTACTATTTGAAATTAAAAGAGACCGACCAGAACAAACATTGAATCACAAAGTAATTCTTCCGCCTTTTAGAAAGATGCTCGTTATATTTACATGCTTCTTTAAAAATAAATTTTATGCTTTGAGTAATTGAAGCGCTTGGGATAAATATTCAATCCCTATTACATCAATTCCTGCAATTTTTTGTTTGGCGATATTAGCTTTGGGAATAATAGCTCGCGTAAATCCTAATTTTGCAGCTTCTTTTATGCGCTCTTGACCTCTCTGAATAGGTCTTACCTCTCCCGCCAATCCCACCTCCCCGAAAATAATTGTTTTTTGATTGATAGGTTGATTTTTAAACGAAGAAACAATGGCACATAAAATAGCAAGGTCTACGCCTGGTTCAGTAATCTTGACTCCACCTACCGCATTGACAAAAACATCTTGATCAAAGCATGCTATGCCACCATGTCGATGTAATACAGCAAGTAGCATTGAAAGTCGATTCTGCTCTAAACCAACACCTAAACGTTTAGGTGACGCCCCATGTGCGTTATCAACAAGCGCTTGAATTTCAATTAAAAGTGGTCTTGTTCCTTCTTGGGTAACGGTAATGCATGATCCAGAAACTTCCTCATGATGATGAGATAAAAATAATGCGGAAGGATTTGTCACTTCCCGTAAACCTTTTTCAGTCATGGCAAAAACACCAAGCTCATTGACAGCGCCAAAGCGATTTTTAAATGCACGCACCATTCTAAAACTTGAGTTTTGATCGCCTTCGAAATAAAGCACAGTATCTACAATATGTTCCAACACCCGTGGACCTGCTAATGACCCCTCTTTCGTAACATGGCCAACTAGAATCATGCTCACTTCCAATTGTTTTGCAATGCGAGTTAATTGAGCTGAACATTCCCGCACTTGAGTTACTGAACCAGGCGCGGACTGCAGCTCTTCTGAATAAATTGTTTGAATAGAATCAATCACGACCACATCAGGCTTATTTTTTTCGATCGATTGAATAATTTTTTCTAGATTAATTTCTGACAATATAAAAATATCTGAAACTTCTAGTTCTAACCGTTTAGCGCGCATGGCAATTTGTTGTGGTGATTCTTCGCCACTCACATAAATAACTTTACATGGCGCCTGGCTTTTATCATTTGTCATGTGTGAGAGTGCTTGAATAAGTAATGTTGACTTACCTATTCCGGGATCACCTCCAATCAAGACAACGCCGCCTGGAACAAAGCCACCTCCTAAAACACGATCAAATTCACTTATACAAGTCGTTCTTTTATAAATAGCCGACATCTTAACTTCATTAAGTTTTTTTAATTCTGAAGTTTGGGTCAAGGACGCATAACGATTGGGTACAGAGGCTTCTATAATACTTTCTGCCATCGTATTCCATGTCATACAATGAGGGCATTGGCCCTGCCACTTGGTAGATTGACCTCCACACTCCGTGCAAACATACGCAATTTTATTTTTAGCCATAGATTGTCTCTATAGGAACTCTTTTGGATGCGGAGATTGCACAAAGTAATTCATAGCCTACTGTTCCCGATTTTTCAGCAACTTCATCGACAGGAATATGCTCGCCCCATAATTCAACATCGCTTGAAATAGTTGCGCTAGGAATATTTGTGATATCAATATAAAGCATATCCATAGACACTCTTCCAACAGTGGATGTTTTTTTCCCCTCAGTATAAATTGGTGTTCCAGATGGTGCATGTCTCGGATAGCCATCTGCATAACCACATGCAACTACTGCGATACGCATATCATTTTTAGCTTTGAAACTATCACCATATCCAATTGAATCGCCTTTAAATAAATTTTGTACTGCAATAATTTTACTTTTTAATTGCATCGCAGGTTTAAGGTGAAAAGAACTAGATTTTTTTCCTACAATCGGTGAAGCACCATAAAGCATAATACCCGGACGTACCCAATCAAGATGTGTATTTTTAAAATTCAGAATAGATGCTGAATTTGCAACTGAGCGAGAAAAATTAAAATGATTAGCAATGTCATTAAAAATATTAAATTGCCAATCAATACCTTTAGGCTCATCGGCAGTTGCAAAATGTGTCATGAGTGTGATCGATTTAAAATAAGATTTATTTTGTAAAGATTCAAGAATATCTTTTGTATCTTTAGGATTAAATCCTAAACGATTCATTCCGGTGTTAATCTTAAAATGAATATCGATGGGATGATTGAGCTTTGAGTTTTCAATCATTTGCAATTGATGAAGATTATGAACTACAAGATTGATACGCATTTTTGCTGCTATAGAAATCTCGTAAGCTTCAAAAGCGCCTTCTAATAATAAAATGTCTTGTTCAAAACCATGCTCTCTTAGATCAATCGCTTCATTTAAACTTAATACAGCAAAACCATCACTTTCATTAAGTCCTTGCGCAACATTGATAAGGCCATGACCATAACCATTAGCTTTTACAACTGACATGATCTTAGATTTAGGAGTTAATTGCTTAACAATAGAGAGATTATGTCGAAGCGAAGCTTGGTTAATGAATGCCTTAAGAGGACGCATCTATTTTATTCGTCGTAAGATTGAAAACCTGGATTAGCAAAATTTTCAAAACGTGTATATTCACCTAAGAATGTAAGTCTGACTCGTCCAATAGGGCCATTTCTTTGTTTTGCAATAATAATCTCTGCAACCCCTTTATCTGGCGTGTCTGGGTTATAGACTTCGTCCCTATAAATGAAAAGGATCAAATCCGCATCTTGTTCAATCGCGCCCGATTCCCTCAAGTCCGACATTACGGGACGTTTATCAGGTCTTTGTTCAACACTTCGATTAAGTTGTGATAATGCAACTACTGGTACATCAAGCTCTTTTGCTAGCGCTTTAAGTGATCGTGACATTTCAGAAATTTCAGTCGCACGATTTTCACTTTGTCGTCCACCTGGAGGGGACATCAATTGAAGGTAATCGATCACAATCAATCCCAATTTTCCACATTGTCTCGAAAGCCTTCTAGCGCGAGCTCTTATATCAAAAGAATTTAAACCAGCACCCTCATCAATATGAATAGGCGCTTCATTAAGTCTTCCTAATGCATGCGTTAATCTTTCCCAATCATCATCTTCTAGACGCCCTGTTCTCATCTTATGTTGATCTAGACGACCAACTGATCCTAATAGGCGCATAGTTAATTGCGTAGAGGCCATCTCCATTGAGAATACAGCGACAGGAAGTCCCGTGTCTAATGCCACATTTTCTGCCATATTAAGAGCTAATGAAGTTTTACCCATAGAAGGACGGCCCGCCACAATGACAAGATCGCCTGGCTGCAAGCCTGAGGTCATCGCATCTAAATCTGAGAACCCTGTAGGCACGCCTGTAACATCACTCGCTCCTGCAGTAAATAAATCATCAATTCTTTGTGCCACCTGAGGTAAAAGCTCTTTAATATCTTTAAAGCCTGATTGATCATGCTTTTCTTTTTCCGCAATTTGAAAAATCTTAGCTTCGGCTTCATCTAAAAGTTGTTGAGCATCTCGCCCTTGAGGTGCAAAAGCGCTGTCTGCAATATCAGACCCTACCTCGACTAAATGTCTCATAATCGAACGTTCGCGGACAATCTCTGCATATCGACGTATGTTCGCAGAAGTTGGTGTATTTTGCGCCAACGAACCTAGATAACTTATGCCACCAGCCGTTACTAATTCAGCATTCTTCTCTAAAGACTCAGCAACGGTCACTATATCCGCCGGGCTATTTTGCTCAACAAGCTTAATAATGTGCTGATAAATCAACCGATGGTCTTGACGATAAAAATCACTAGATGACACAAGGTCAGCAATTTTATCAAGCGCTTCATTTTCAATGAGCAAGCCACCTAACAAAGACTGTTCTGCTTCAATAGAATGAGGGGGTAATTTAAGGGTATTGAGGATATCGTCAGCCATGGATTAATTATAACGGAATAAAAAAAGGCTGCTCTAGGCAGCCTTTAAAAAAATAGATTGCTTTTTATTAAGCAGGTTCACCAATGACGTCGATTGTAATATCAACAGTCACATCATGATGTAAAGCAATTGTAACCTGATGTTGACCTACAGTTTTAAGAGGACCATTTGGCATACGAATTTCAGCTTTAACGACCTTGATATTTTTTGCTGATAAACCTTCAGCAATATCTGTGTTTGTCACAGAGCCAAAAAGTTTTCCATCTACACCAGCTTTTTGTGTCACAGAAAGATTAAAACCAGAAAGTGCTTTCGCTCTTTCTTTCGCAGCATCAAGAAGTGCTGCTTGTTGCTTTTCAAGTTCAGCACGTCTTGCTTCAAATTCAGCTTTGTTTGAATCTGTCGCGCGTTTAGCTTTACCTTGTGGAATTAAAAAATTTCTACCAAAGCCATCTTTAACTTTAACAATGTCACCAAGGTTTCCTAAATTAGCAACTTTCTCTAATAAAATAACTTGCATCTTATAATCTCCTTAGTGCTTATCAGTGTATGGTAAAAGCGCTAAAAAACGAGCACGCTTCACCGCAATATTAAGTTGACGTTGATAAATCGCTTTAGTACCTGTGATGCGAGCTGGAATAAGTTTTCCATTTTCAGTAATAAAGTCTTTCAATAAATCAACATCCTTGTAATCTACCTCTTTAATGCCTTCGGCACTAAATCTGCAGTAACGTCTTCTTTTGTACATTTCTCTAGCCATCTTAAACTCCTATAGATATTCTATAAAATTAATATGAAAAATGAGCTGGTTACTTTTTGCGCTCTTATTTCCAATAAACCCTTTTGTTTTAATTCTGTCACCAATTTTTACAGGCATTAACGCATTGTTGCCCATGATTTTTGCGCTTAACTCACAATTGATTGTTCGTTTTAAATTTGCTTCAATCTGCTCTGAGTTATGTTTTAACGTAAGATTAAGTGCTGGTATTCCTGCGGGTGTGTATCGAACCGGATCCACATGGGATACTTCCCCAGAAATTTCTAAGCAGTTCAATCTAAATTAAGCTTCAACAACCTCGGGTGCACCGCGCTCATCTTTATCAAGCACTGATTTTGATTTTTCTTCTTTCATCATAATAGATGGTGAAGTCACGGCTGTTTTTGTGCCCATAATTAAATGACGTAAAACGGCATCATTAAATTTAAATGCATGCTCTAGCTCTGCAAGCGTTTCGAGATCACATTCAATATTCATAAGCACATAATGAGCTTTGTGAATTTTTTCAATCATGTAGGCAAGTTGTTTGCGGCCCCAGTCTTCGAGGCGGTGGAGTTTTCCACCTTTGGATGTTACTAGAGATCTGTAGCGTTCAATCATGCCAGGCACTTGTTCGCTTTGATCAGGATGTACGATGAATACAACTTCATAATGTCGCATATAAATCCCCTTATGGTTAATAGCTTTCAGTGATGCGGTTCACTGTAAAGCAAGGTAGAAAGATCGAGTATTATAGGTGTTTTTTGAATTAAATCAATGGTTTTTAAAGGTCGACCCTGTCTTTAAGGCCTGCTCCATAAAGCCTTTCTTTAAGGAATTTTGCCTCATCTCGGAGCTGGGCTGCTTTTTCGAACTCTAAATTACGTGCCGCTGTCTGCATTGATTTTTCAAGCTTTTGGATCTCCTTGGCCATCTGCTTCTCGTTTAAATGGTCATAGCGAGCCTCTTCTTTCTTAAGGGCTCGATTGAGATCAACTTCTTCTTTATCAAAAGTACCTTCAATAATATCTTTAATCTTTTTAGTAACCCCTACCGGCGTTATATGATTTTCTAGATTAAATGCAATTTGCTTGGTGCGCCTTCGACTAGTCTCATCCATGGCGACTTTCATGCTTCGTGTAACCTTGTTAGCGTAAAAAATAACTTGTCCATTTAGATTTCGGGCTGCCCTTCCTGCCGTTTGAATGAGAGAACGTTCTGACCTCAAAAAACCCTCTTTGTCGGCATCTAATACAGCTACGAGCGAAACTTCTGGAATATCAAGACCTTCTCTTAATAAATTAATGCCCACAACTACATCGAATTTTCCTAATCTTAAATCGCGAATAATTTCTACGCGCTCTACCGTATCAATATCTGAGTGAAGATAGCGCACTTTAATTTGATGTTCAGTTAAATAGTCAGTCAAGTCTTCAGCCATTCGCTTAGTTAGAGTGGTCGCTAGCACTCTTTCATTTTTTTCAACGCGAAGATTAATCTCACTTAATAAATCATCAACTTGAGTATCTGCTGGTTTGACTATAATTTCAGGATCGATAAGACCTGTAGGTCTCGCAACCTGCTCAACAATTTGTTCTGTATGCGCAGCTTCATATTCAGCAGGTGTTGCTGATACAAAGATACACTGCCGCATTGTCTTTTCGAATTCCTCAAACTTTAGGGGTCGATTATCAAGTGCTGAAGGCAATCTAAATCCGTACTCAACTAAATTTTCTTTGCGTGCGCGATCACCTTTGTACATGCCCCCAATTTGAGGGACAGTCACATGACTTTCATCAATAATCATCAGCGCATCTTTGGGGAGGTATTCAATCAAAGTAGGAGGTGGATCACCCGGATTTCTTCCTGATAAATGTCTCGAATAATTTTCGATGCCTTTACAAAAACCTATTTCATTTAACATCTCAATATCAAATCGAGTGCGCTGTTCAATTCTCTGCGCTTCAACTAATTTGTTTGCTCTCACAAAATAATCAGAACGCTCCCTTAGTTCGTTTTTAATTTTTTCAATCGCTCTTACCGTGGTTTCTCTTGGTGTGACGTAATGGCTCGAAGGATAAACNGTNAAGTGATTCACTTTGTTATACATTTGCCCTGTAAGTGGATCAAAGANNGTNATGGATTCAATGAGATCATCAAACAATGTCACTCTGATCGCGGTCTCTGAATTTTCAGCAGGGAAAATGTCAATCGTATCGCCCCTGACTCGAAAAGCACCACGAGAAAAATCAAAATCATTNCGTTCATATTGCATGGAAACTAAGCGCAAAATTATATTGCGTTGTAATAANTTTTCACCTTTAACGAGATGCATGACCATGCCTTGATAATCAACCGGATCACCAATGCCATATATGGCAGATACTGTCGCTACAATAATACTNTCATCACGNTCAAGAAGAGCTTTGGTGGCAGATAAGCGCATTTGTTCGATGTGCTCATTAATACTTGAATCTTTCTCAATAAAAAGATCTCGTGCAGGAACGTAAGCTTCGGGTTGGTAATAATCGTAGTAAGACACAAAATATTCCACAGCATTTTGTGGAAAAAATTCTCTGAATTCTGAATACAGTTGAGCGGCTAGTGTTTTATTAGGCGCCATAACAATGGCAGGTTTTCCTGTTCTTGCGATCACATTTGCAATGGTGTATGTTTTTCCTGACCCAGTTACACCTAAAAGTGTTTGAAATTTTTTTCCATCAAAAATACCTTGTGTTAAAAGATCAATAGCGTGAGGCTGATCTCCAGCAGGTGGAAATGGCTGAAATAATTGATAAGGGCTATTTGGAAATGTGAGTAACAAGATAGTGATATTCTATTTAATTAAGGAATTAGAAAATTTAATATGCATTAAAACTAACGAGAACTTTTAGTATTTCGTTCAGTCAAGTAAACATTATACTTTTTATATGTGAACTCCTATGAAACGATTTTTTAAATTTTTTGTTTTTATTTCCCTTAGCTTTTCATTTTATTCATCAAATGTATTAGCTCTAAATAAAGATCAATTAATGAATTCGTTTCTAAGCGTTGTCATGATTAGAGGTTATAACGAAACAGGTGGCCTTGCTTTCGGCTCAGGTGTTGTTGTGGGTGATAATCAAGTTGTTACCAACTGCCATGTTATAAGAAGAACAAAGCAGCCTTGGGTATCCCAAGGTGAAGATACATTTTCAGTCACCGCAGTGAAAGCAGATCGCTGGCATGATTTGTGTTTACTTACTACTTTTGGCATGCCTCATAAAGCTGTCCCTTTAGGCAAAAGTACTGATCTTAAAAAAGGTCAAGAAGTCATAGCGATAGGTCATTCGAATGGTGTCCCTGCCCCATTAACGAGCGCAGGGGTTGTTAAATCAACATATGATCTTGATCAAGGAAAAGTTATTTTAAGCTCTGCTCAATTTAGGATGGGCGCATCCGGTAGCGGTTTATTTGATACAGAGGGTCGACTTGTAGGTATTAATACATTCAAAACTTCAGGACGCAATTCTTTTTATTATGCCCTTCCAGTTGAATGGCTGAATTCTCTTAAAAACAAACCTACTGAAACTAACTTACCAATCACTGGTATAGCTTTGTGGGAAGAAGAAGAAGATAAAAAACCAATTTTTCTTCAAGTTGCAATCCCAATGATCAAAGAAGACTGGAAGAAATTATTTGATGTAGCTAATGAATGGATAAGTAAAGAAAAAAATAACGCTGAGGCTTGGTTTGAACTTGGATTTGCCAACGAACATCTGAATAATTTGAGTGAGGCTGAAAAAGCATATCGACAATCTACTAAATTGGACAATCAGAATACGGATGCACTTTTGCGTTTAGGTTTTATTGCTAAAACTAAAGAAGACAAAAACGAAATTAAAAATATTCAGGAACAAATTTCTAAAATTAACCCTGAGCTTCTCGAAGATTACTATCAACTGGTCGGCTGCACCAAGACATGCGAATAGATTAAAAGTCTATTTCAACTGCAGTTCTTTTTGCGTAAAATAGGGTCATATATCAATAAACCCTGGATCTAAATTGTCAGCCATCAAACTATCCGACTGCGTCGGCAGAATAAAAGAATCCCCAACCCTTGCTATTACAGCCAAAGCGGCTCGCTACAAATCAGAAGGTAAGGATATTATTGGCCTAGCTGCTGGAGAGCCTGATTTTGATACGCCGCAACATATTAAAGATGCTGCAAAAAAAGCAATCGACAATGGATTTACAAAATACACCCCTGTGTCTGGTATTCCATCATTAAAAAAAGCGATTATAGATAAATTTAAACGGGACAATAGTCTTGAATATGCTCCCAATGAAGTAATTGTTGGTGTAGGTGGAAAGCAATGTATTTTTAATTTCTGTCTTGCTGTTTTAAACGCAGGCGATGAAGTGATTATTCCAGCCCCTTATTGGGTATCTTATGCGGACATTGCCTTGGTTTCAAATGCTAGACCAGTGATCGTTGAATGTGGAATTGAACAAAAATTCAAAATGACAGCCCTTCAGCTTGAAAAGGCGATTACCCCAAAAACAAAATTGCTCATGTTAAATTCACCTTCGAATCCAACAGGTGCTGTTTATTCAAAAGAAGAATTAGAATCTCTCGCAAAAATACTTATAAAACATCCCAATATTTTAATTGGAACAGATGATATGTATGAGCATGTCAAATTAAAAGATATGCCTTTTTATAATATTTTAAATGTTGAGCCCTCATTAAAAGATCGATGTATCGTCATGAACGGCGTTTCAAAAGCTTACTCCATGACAGGCTGGCGAATTGGTTTTGCAGCCGGCCCAAGTTACATCATAAAGGCCATGGAAATACTTCAATCTCAGTCTACATCTAATCCAACATCTATATCCCAAGTAGCTGCAGAAGCTGCCCTTTCAGGTGATCAAGCATGTATGCAGCCCATGATTAAAGCTTTTAGAGAAAGGCATGCCTATGTTGTAAAAAGCTTTAATGAGATTCCAGGTCTATCATGTATTGAAGCTGAAGGAGCTTTTTATGCATTTCCTGATGCAAGAAAAGCGATCGAACATTTATACGATCAAAAGATTCTAAAAGAAAATACTGATCTCGCTTTAGCTGATTATCTCTTAGAAAAAGAAGGTGTAGCCGTAGTGCCTGGGTCTGCATTTGGTTCAGATGGCTATTTCAGAATTTCATTTGCTACTTCTATGGAAAATTTAATAGAGGCGATGAAACGCATCAAACGCGCCCTCTCTGTTTAAATAAGGCTTCAATTCAAGTATAATTTAGGGCTTGATTAAGTTGACCTTAAAGCAATAACTGCTTTATGATCTCGTTTCTCAATTCCTCGATAGCTCAGTCGGTAGAGCAACGGACTGTTAATCCGTGTGTCCCTGGTTCGAGCCCAGGTCGAGGAGCCAAATTAAAAAAAAGCCCATACATATGGGCTTTTTTATTTTAGATAAATAAGCTTGATGTAGCGATAGTAAGTGCCTTCTGCAACAGAAATGGCAAGCATTAAACCTTCACGACCATCTAAAAAACCCAGTCTTAAAAAATAGGTTCGAATAAAAGCCCAAAATGCATGAAAAAGCGCTTTTTTAAGACTGCCCTTTTTGCCTCTATTTTTAAGGTCTCTAGCACCTAAGCTTGAATAGACATTGATCTTTTTTAGTACGGTTTCAAAATCTCTATATGAATAATGAGTAAGAGGTTCAGTTAAATGACCAATCTCATATTTAGTAATAAGATGTTCGTGAACATGATGTTCTGAAAATCGAGCACTACCTTTTTTGAAAAGTCTTTTTGTTCTATCTGGCTGCCAGCCAGAATGCTTTATAAATCTTGAAACAAATAAAGAGCGACGGGGAACATCATAAACATTTAAATGGGATTGATTTATTGCTTTTAAAATTTCTCGCTTGAGTGCTGGCGTAATTCGCTCATCTGCATCCAAAGAAAATATCCATTCATGTTTTGCTAATTGAATAGCTAAATTTTTGTGCTGCCCATAACCCTTCCAAGGCTTATTGAAAACTTTGGCACCTAATTTCTTAGCTATAGAATTGGTATTGTCAGAACTACCAGAATCCAAAACAACGACTTCGTCAGCGAAATTAGCACTCTTAATGCAATCAGCTATATTTTCAGATTCATTCTTTGCAATGATAATGACAGAGAGTCTAGGCATTAATTTAGTGACTAATAGTTAATTTAAAGGTAGATTATTTCGATAGATTATAACAACTAATAAAATCAAAAAAATAAATTTAAAGGAATTAGATTAATAGATGGCAACTGTAAAACAAGATGTTGTTTGCATAGGTGGCGGCATTATGAGCGTCACATTAGCAAAATTAGTTCAAGAATTAGATCCCAACATTAATATTAACATTTACGAGAAGCTTTCATCATGTGCGCTAGAGAGCACTCAATCTATTAATAATGCTGGGACAGGTCATGCTGGCTTTTGTGAACTTAACTACACTCCTTTAAATAGACATAATGAAGTCAGCATCGATAGGGCATTAAAAATCAACAAAGAATTTGAAATATCTCTTCAGTTTTGGAGTTTTTTAGCAAAAAAATATAAAACTTTTAAACCAAAATCATTTATCACTCAAGTTCCTCATATTAGCTTTGTTAAAGGCGAAAAAAATATCTCTTTTTTAAAGAAAAGATACGAAGCGCTTAGCAAAACTCTTTTGTTTAAAGGTATGCAATTTTCTCGCAATAAAGAGACTATTAAAAAATGGGCGCCACTGATTGGGGTGGAATCAAAAGATGAAATTGCTATGACTAAGTACGAATTTGGTAGCGATGTAAACTTTGAATCATTAAGCCATGAAATGTTAAAAATTTTATCAAAAAATAAAAAATTCTCAGTTCATACCCATCATGAGATCAAATCTATATCTCAGAAAAATGATAAAACCTGGGATTTAAAAATATATAACATAAAAAAAGATGAAACAGTTTTAGTGAATGCGAAATTTATTTTTATAGGTGCTGGCGGCTCGACGATTCATCTACTTCAAAAAAGTAATATTAAAAATCAAAACGGTTATGCTGGATTTCCTGTGAATGGAGAATGGTTGATTTGCAAAAATCAATCTATTACAAAAAAACACTTTTCTAAAATATATGGCTTAGCTGGTCCCAAAGCCCCTCCTATGTCGGCCCCTCATCTAGACTTGAGAATTATCAATGGTAGAAAACAGCTTATGTTTGGTCCTTTTGCAAGCTTTACATTTAAATTTTTAAAAACGGGTTCTTATTTAGATTTAATTAAATCTATCAGAGTACGAAATATTATTCCCATGCTTCATGTATTTGTATCTAACCTAAATCTTCTTAGCTATTTAATAAAACAATCCAGTAATTCATATAAAAACAAAATGAATACACTAAGAGAATTCTATCCATTAGCAAACGAAAAAGATTGGAAATTAGAAACTGCGGGCAAGAGAGTTCAGATTATCAAGCCCTATAAGAAAATAGGTGGGAAACTAGAATTTGGTACAGAAATTGTTTGGTCAGATGATAGGTCTCTTGCTGCCCTATTAGGAGCATCTCCTGGAGCTTCAACCTCAGTTTATTCAATGCTAAATGTCATTGAAAGAAGTTTAAAGGCAAGAGTCGGATCTAAAGTTTGGAAGAATAAAATTGAAAAGATGGCGCCATCTTACAATCAAGACTTAAGTAAAAAACCGTCTTTATTTACAAAAACTCGACTATCCACTTATAAAACACTTGGTTTTAAGATTTAAAGCGCTGCCGTCTAATTTCTGACAGCACAATACCGCTAGCAACGCTCACATTTAAACTTTCAACAGCACCTAACATTGGTATTTTAATTAAGAAATCGCACACTTCTCGGGTCAACCTTCTAAGACCATTTCCTTCGGAACCTAATACCACAGCAATAGGCCCTTTAAAATTTGCTTCGTAAAGAGACTCTGCGCCGTCTTCAGCTGTACCAACAACAAGAACACCCTCCTCTTTGAGCTGACGAATCGTTCTTGCTAAATTCGTAACAACAATAAAAGGTATCGATTCCGCAGCGCCTGAAGCAACTTTGCGCACGGTAGCATTTAATCCTACCGCTCTATCTTTAGGTGCAATCACGGCATGAACTCCCATGCCATCTGCAACACGTAAACAGGCACCCAAATTATGCGGATCTTCTACGCCATCTAATATAAGAAAAAATGCTGGTTCTTTTAAGTCGCTTTCTAAAATATCTTCTACTGTTTTATAGGGAATCACTAAAGGAATAATTTTTGCAACGACACCCTGATGTTTAGCTTGCGAAGCAATACCATCTAATCTTGCGCGATCTACCATCAAGATGCGAATATTATTTTCTTTTGCTAACTCGATAATTTCTTTAGCTCTTGGGTCGTTTCGATCACTATCCAAATAAATTTCTTGAATGCTTCTTGAAGATTGTCTTAATTGACTAATGATTGGATGAAATCCAAAAATGATCTGACTTTGTGACATATTATTTCGCTCTTATTTTCTTTTTACTTTTAGATGGTCGACTTGGCTTAGAAGTACCTCTATGTTTTGTGCTTTGAGATTTTTTCTTATGCGTCACTTTATCTTTAAAAAAGTTTTTTGGTTTTCTATCTTTCAATGGCGTCTTTTGAACTTCTTGGTGGCTCTCGAGACTAAAATCAATTTTACTAAGCTCTAAATCGACACGAACTAATTTTACTTTTAGACGGTCGCCTAGACGATAGATCACATGAGATCTTTCACCAACCATGGCATGTCTTGCTTTGTCATAAGTAAAGTAATCATTCCCTAATTCAGTCACATGTAATAAACCTTCAATATAAATACCATCAATTGCTACAAACAAACCAAAACTTGTCACGCCTGCAACAGTGCCTTCGTATATTTCACCAATTTTATCTTGCATGTAATAACATTTAAGCCATGAAGATACATCGCGTGTTGCATCATCAGCTCTTCTTTCTGTCATAGAGCAATGTTGGCCAAGAAGATGCCAGTTTGATGCAGGCATTTTCTTTTTTTCTAATGTGGCTTTAATAGCACGATGAATTAAAAGATCGGGATATCGACGTATTGGGGAAGTGAAATGTGCATACGCTTCATAAGCTAATCCAAAATGGCCGATATTGTCAGGACTATAAACAGCTTGCTGCATTGACCTTAGAAGAACTGTTTGCAACAAATGCTCATCCGGCCTGCCTTTAATTTTTTCAATTAAAGCTGCGTAATCTTTAATGCTTGGCTTATCTCCCCCACCTAACATAAAGCCAAACTCCGCTAAAAATATTTGTAAATTTTCTAAACGTTCTTCAGTAGGTCCTTCATGAATTCTATAAAGCGCTGGATGCTCATGTTCAATTAAAAAATTAGCAGCACATACATTAGCTGCCAACATACATTCCTCAATGAGTCGATGCGCTTCGTTTCTGATAACAGGCTCAATACGATCGATCTTTCCTTGATCGTTAAAAATCATAATGGTTTCAGATGAGTCAAATTCAATTGCACCACGTGCATGTCTTTGTCTGGTGAGTATTCTATATACCGATTCAAGATTTTTAATATGGGGAATAATAGCTTTATACTTTTCTGTTAATTCTGGTGATGTCTCTTTTAATAAAGCACTCACATCTGTATAAGTCATTCGTGCTTTTGATTCCATCACAGATGGATAAAATTTATAAGATGTGACTTTTCCATGCTGATCAATCAGCATGTCACAAATCATGCATAATCGATCTACATGGGGATTAAGAGAGCAAAGGCCGTTTGAAAGAGCCTCTGGCAACATCGGAATAACTCTTCTAGGAAAATAAACTGAATTGCCTCTTTCAAAAGCTTCTTTGTCTAAAACGTTATCGGGTTGAACGTAATAACTCACATCAGCAATAGCAACTACGAGACGCCAATTTTTACCAACACTCTCGGCATAAACTGCATCATCAAAATCTCTTGCTGTTTCGCCGTCTATAGTGATGAGTGGTAAATCGCGTAAATCAATTCTTCCTTTAAAGTCTTTCTCTGAAACTTTTTTGGAAAAAGATTCCGCAATACGGATGGTTTCTTCTGAAAAGTTGTAAGGTAGTTGGTGTTTTCTTAAAGCAATCTCGATTTCCATGCCGCTATCCGCATAATTACCAAGAATCTGAATGACCTTTCCCATGGGTCGCGACTTAAAGGAAGGTTGAGCCGTAATTTCAATGACAACAATTTGACCAGGTTTTGCACCCATATCAAGATGATACGGAATTAGAAAATCTTGATTAATTCTCTTATCTTCGGCAGCTACAATAGTCACGCCTTGGCCTTGAATTACTCTACCTACTAAAGTCTCATTTTTTCTTTCTAAAATCTCAATCACTTTACCTTCGGGCCGGCCTTTTCTATCCTGGCCGATGGTTTGAACCATGACACGATCGTTATGAAGCACTTGCATCATCTCTCTTGAAGACAAGAAAATATCATCACCCCCTTGATCTGGGATAAGAAATCCAAATCCATCTGGATGACCTTGTATGCGACCTGGAATAAGATTTAACTTTTCAGAAATACAGAAATCGTCTTTACGATTTCTCATAATCTGACCTTGTCTTTCCATGGCTCGAATACGCTTAGAAAATGCTTCAGATTCATCATCAGCAATTTCAAGTAATTGATTGAGTTTTGAAATTGAAAGTGGCACGCCTTGATCGGCCATCACCTTTAAAATCAGCTCACGACTTGGCAATGGTTTTTCGTAAAACATTGCCTCGCGTTCTTTTTGAGGATCTTCGTGCCGAATAGATTTATTTTTTTTACTCATAGGTGTGTCATTGTGACATTAAATTAAGGAAACATAAGATGCTTTTAGTCTAAAGCATACAAATGTGGAAGATTTCGACCTAAGCCTTTGCAATCCAATCCATAGCCAAATACGAACTGATTAGGGACTTTAAGGCCAATAAAATCTGATGAATGGGATTTATCTTTTGCAATTTCTTTATCAAAAAGAACAGCAGTATAAATTTCTTTAGCTTTCATTACTCGACACATAGATACAATCTCATTAAGTGTAACGCCCTCATCTAAGATATCGTCAAGAATTAAAACAGTTTTACCCTCAATATCTTTTGGTGGCTTGACGAGCCAACGAATCGAGTCACCCGTGAGAGAGTTTTCGTATCGTGTTGCATGAATATAATGATATTGAATATTCTTTTTTAATTGAGGTAAAAGCTGTCCTGCAAAAATGAGGGCGCCATTCATGACGCATAATACATAAAGCTCATTTGCATTAATACTTTGATTGACTTGATTTGCAATATTAAGGATTGCATTTTTAATTTCGACTTCTGAGTAAAGCATAGAAGATTTATTAATTAATGTTTGGATAGTATCCATTAATCAATAAACCGAATCATGATATTGATTTTAGAAATTCAATGAATTCTTTTCCGATCTCTGGATGTCTTTTTGAAAATTCAATATTAGCTTTCATAAAACCTAATTTATCCCCACAATCATATCGCTTACCTTCAAATTGGTATGCGAAGATCGATTGCTGGCTAAGTAGCATTTGAATGGCGTCAGTGAGTTGAATCTCACCACCCTTTCCTGGCTTAATTTTTTCTAAACAATCAAAAATTTCTGGATTAAATACGTAACGGCCTATTACACCCAGTGTAGATGGCGCATCTTTTGGCTGAGGCTTCTCTACAATAGAATTAATTTTATATAGATTATCTTTGGAGATGCTCACATCCACGATACCGTATTGAACTGTTTTATCTTTTGGGATGTCTTCAATAGCAATCACAGAAGCTTGTTCTTTTTGATGTTGACTGATTAGTTGTTTTAAAACTGGCGTCTTTGCATCAGTTAAATCATCAGCCAATAAAACAGCAAAAGGTTCGTCATTGATTATTGTCTTGGCCTGAAGAACGGCATGGCCCAATCCTAAAGGTTCAGATTGTCTCGTATAAATGCATTTCACATGGGATGGAATAATAGACCGAATAGACTCTAGCAAAAGACTTTTGTTGGAGGCCATAAGGCTAGCTTCAAGCTCAACATTCTTATCAAAATGATCTTCAATCGATCTTTTATTACGGCCCGTTACAAAAATAAGTTCAGTAATGCCAGATTGCATAGCCTCTTCTACCGCGTATTGAATTAAAGGTTTATCAACGACAGGAAGCATCTCTTTTGGATTGGCTTTTGTCGCAGGCAAAAAACGCGTTCCGAGGCCGGCTACTGGAAATACAGCTTTTTTTATTACTTTCATATGTGCAAGATCGCTTTCGTAGGCTTTTTATTTTTCAATATTTAACTTTAATTTATATACATAAATACTTGTATTAATTACAAAATTTAGTTCCATTTATTCTTTTCTTCATCATCAATTTTTTTAGCGTCCACCCAATATGATTGCTGGTTAGTAATCTCTTTTTTCCAAAATGGCGCGTCAGTTTTTAAGAAATCGATAATAAAGTGACAAGCCTCAAAAGCTTCTTTGCGATGTTTTGCAAACACAACAACGCCCACAATAGGTTCGCCTACATTTAATTTACCATATCGATGCACAATATAAACATCATCCAAGTACCATCGATTCCTTGCTAAAGATTCAATGCTTAATAATGCTTTTTCCGTCATACCGGGATAATGCTCCAATTCGAGAAAATCTAATCTTTCGTGCCCGGGATCAAAATCTCTAACGTATCCTTCGAAAGTTACAGAAGCACCGCTATTATGAAGTTTTTTTAGTTGCTGAGTAATGTCTTGTAGATCAAATAAATCTTCTTGAACATGAACAGTCATAATCATCCGCCCGTAATAGGAGGAAAAAAAGCTACCTCATCATTTGCGTTGATTGTATGGCTCGCTTCTACCAGCTCTTGATTGACCGCCATTCTATATGATGAAGACATATCGAAAATAGATTGCCATTGACTACCTCTTAACTTTAAAAAAGCTATTAACTCAGCCAGTGTTTTGATATCAGTTTCAACATCAATTTCTTCTCGATCAATACCTAATACCTCTCTCACTTTTGCAAAATAAAATAATTTAATTTTCATCTTTATTTTGCTCTTCTTGCTTTGTATAAATTTCTTCTTCGAATTCTAATAAAGCATTTGGGTCATCTTTTAATTCAACGCGCTCAATTTGAGAGAATCGTCTTGATATTTTTTGGCTTGTCACATGAACGTCTTGAGCGTGCTCATGCGCTTGCCTAATATTGTCAGCTAATTTTTTCATGCGCACATCAAATCGTTCAAATTCCTGTCCAAGTCNNCCNAGCTCNGCTTTGATNATATGGACTTGCTTNCTTGTNTCAACATCNTTTAATACTGCNCGNGCTGTATTGAGNACTGCCATTAGCGTCGTGGGAGATACAAGCCATACTCTTTGACTCATTGCCTCTTCTATTAAATCAGAATGGTATGCATGAATTTCTGCGAACACTGCTTCAGCGGGAATAAACATAACCGCACCATCGGAAGTTTCATTAGAAATAATGTATTTACTCGCAATATCATGAATATGTTTCTTGATATCAAGCTTAAATTGTTTTTGCGCACTTTTAATTTCGTCGGGCGGCAAACTAGAGTCCAGCATTTTTCTATAACTTTCCAATGGAAATTTAGAATCAATCGCAACACTGCCTGTTGGTTCTGGCAAAAATAAAACGCAATCTGCTCGGTTACCGTTAGATAATGTACGTTGCATTGAAAAAGCATCAGGTGGCAGAGCATTGCGTACAAGACTTTCAAGCTGCACCTCACCAAATGCACCTCTAGATTTTTTATCTCCTAACAGCTCCTGAAAGCTCACAATATTCGTGGTGAGCCCATCTATTTTTTTCTGTGCTTCATCAATGGTG
>TBL_comb48_EPIDRAFT_1001236_pt1 | contig 19114 bp, 17 predicted proteins | sample TroBogEpilimnion_37_FD_10681 | JGI IMG/M metagenome (IMG submission 10681)
AAATAGGAATTTCTTCTCCATTTATTTCTATTAATACATTATCTATTCCTGTTCCATACAAAGCCGCCATTAAATGTTCAATTGTTGAGACTGATATAGAACCGTTAGAAATTCTAGTACACAATTTAGCTGGAGTTACACTTTCAAAATTTGCCAAAATTTTTTTATTTTTAACATTAGTATCAACTCTTACAAATAATATTCCGGTATTAGGTGCTGCCGGACTAATAGTAATTTCTGAAATAACCCCGCTATGCAACCCGATACCTTTAAAAATGATTTTAGATTTTAAAGTTTTTTGAAACATTACTTAATAATTATTTCAATTTAAAATAAAAGCTAATCACCTTTTATTACTGTCTCTAATTCTAAAAAATTGATAAAATAGTTGATAAAATACCTTTTGATTTATTTTGTGATGGCAAAACTTCGGATGGTATACCTTCAATATGATGTCTGATCATTCCATAGCAAATATAAAAATCAGACATTAAATTGCTACTCAAATCTAAATCGTGATTAATTTTATTAATTAATAATTCGGCCTGACTAGATAATTTTATATTAATATAATCTTTTAATCCATTTAAATTTGCACCGCCACCTGATAAATATATTTTTTTATTTTTAAAATAATTAATATTATAAGATTTAATACTTATATAAATCATCTCAATTATTTCAGAAACTCTAGAATTAATAATGCTATTGATTAAATCTAAAGAAATTTTTCTAAAGTTATTTTCCGGAAATAAATCTGTAGGTAGATAATTATTTCTTTCATTCTTACTTTTATGATAACAATTGCCAAATTCTACTTTTATCTTTTCAGCAGTATTTAAATCTAAATTTAAAATTTTTGCCAAATCTTTAGAAATTTGATTTGAACCTAGAGGAATTACAGAATTAAATACTATTGTGTTATTTTCAAAAATAGAAATACTGATTTTATCTTTTCCAAAATCTATAAATATTAAGTCTTTTAAATCACTTTTTCCAAAAAAACACAAACCTAAAGCAAATGAACCTAATACATATCTTTCAACAGAAAGTTCACATCCATTAATGATACTTTTTAAATTTTCTAATATAATTTGATCAACGACGACAGCGTGTATCTCTGTTGAAAAAAAATTTGCTTTAAAATTTAAAGGATCATCTACGTTAATTTTTTTATCTATTTTAAAATTATTGAAAAAAACATGAAGTATAGATTTGTCTTTATAATTTTTTAATATTTCATCAATTCCAGACTGTATTAAAGGCTGTGTATCTTTTTGATGATCTATTTGATTTCCATCGAGTGTTTTGAATTTTTCGATCTTAAGATTAAAAATATGCTCGTGATCTATTCCAACAATTATTTTATTCAATAATAAATCAGCTTGTTTTTCAGCTATTTCTATACATTTACGTATAACTATATTCGCTTCATCATAATTAACTACTAACCCACGCTGTATTCCTTTTGATGGTAAAGAGGATCTTCCTAAAATTTTAATTTCATTATTAGAAAATTTTACTATTAAACATTTAATTTTATATGATCCGATATCTAACGAAGCGATAATTTCATCATTACTACGATTCATTTATTTTACAAAAATCTTACTTCTAATTCTAAGATCAATATAGCTAAATTTTTCATCCTTAATTTCTTTTAAAATTTTATTTAAATTTTTAATTTGTTGATCATAATTGTACCTTCCTAGCATAATTTTTTGCTTATTTTTTAAAATTAATTCCCAACGCTCAGAATTTAAAAATTCGTAACTAATTATCGAAGTAACGTCAAAATCATTTTTTTTTAATGAATTATATAAATCTGCAAAATCTTCAATTTGAAAATTTCCTTTAGCCTGATTAAGATTATTTAATATAGTAGTTTTAAATTTATCAATTAAAGTAAATTCTTTAGTAATCAAAATATCTTTGTTATTTTTTTTCCAAAAAAATATAGGTTCATGTTCGACTACTGTAATATTCAAAGTAGAAGGATATTTTTTATTGACTAAAATATAATTTATCCAATTATTACTTGATATTACTTCATTAATTTTTTCATGATTTATTTCAAAAATATTATTTCCAATTAAAAAATTGAGTTCTTTTTTAATTTTAAGTAAATCAACATTGCTTCCTCCTGAAACTTTAATTGTTTTAACCTTAAAAAAGTCTAAATTTAAAATTAAAATTTTAGGGTTAAAAGTAGTTAAAAAAATTATAAAAAATAATAAACAATATCTCTTAAAATTTTTCATCTTTTAAGAGAAGCATCTTCAATGATCCACTTCACTAATTTATTAAAAGTCAAACCGTAGTAATTGGCTATTTCTGGCACTAATGATAAATTAGTCATTCCTGGCTGCGTATTAGTTTCTAAAATATAAATTTTTTTTTTATCTTTTTCATTAAATCTAAAGTCAGATCNAGTTATGCCTTTACANCCTAAAACTTTATGAGCATATAATGCTACCTTTAAAATATCATGATAATCTTTTTTATTCATAGTAACGGGAATNATATGTTTGGTTTTTGCTGTGCTTGAATATTTAGCTGTATAATCATAGAATAATCTTGAAGGTATAATCTCTATAGCCCCAATTGCTTTATCCCCCATAACAGCAACTTGTATTTCTCTACCAGGAATATATTTTTCTAATATCAAGAAAGAATACTTCTTTAATAATTTATTAATTAAATTTTTATTTTTATTTTTTTTTTTATTTAATACATAAACATCTACACTTGATCCTTCGTTATTAGGCTTTATTACTTTTGGATACTGAATGCTTGACCTATTAAAATCATTTAAACTATGAATTATTTCATATTTTGGAGTATTTATATTAGCTTCTTTAAATATTTTTTTAGAGGTTAATTTATCCATCGCAACAGCTGAGGATAAAATCCCTGAATGAGTATAAGGAATTTTTAAATGCTCTAATACACCTTGAATTGATCCATCCTCTCCAAACCTACCGTGCAAAGCATTAAACACTTTGTCTGGTTTATTATTAATTAACTTATGAATAAAATTCCCAGCAGCATCAAGAGTTTTAACATTATACCCGAGCTCTTTGAGAGCTTTTGCGCAAGCTTTTCCACTTTTTAAACTTACTTCACGTTCAGCTGAAATACCCCCCATTAAAACAGTTATATTTTTTTTCACTTATTTCCAATTACCTCTAATTCGAGTTCTAAATTAATATTTGTCTTTTTTTTAACTTCTAACTTTATTTTGTTAATTAATAATTCTGCATCATCAGAAGTTGCATTACCTGTATTTTCTAAAAAATTACAATGAATTTTAGATAATTTTATGTTTCCGACACTAAAATCAGAACAATCCGAATCCTTAATTAATTGCCAGGCTTTTTTTTTTGAATTTATTGGATTTTTAAATGTACTTCCCCCAGTTTTAATTCTTTGTGGCTGATCAATAGTTTTCTTGCTTTTAAGAGTTTCCATAGTTTTCAAAATTTTAGACTTATCTGAATTAACTCCTTCCATTTCGACATTTATAATTATATGAAATTGTTTTATAGAACTATTTCTATAAGAAAAATTAATTTGTTTATTTGTAAGAATATTAATAACTCCAAAATTATCTATAACTGTTACTGTTTTTACAATTTTAGACATATCGCTTCCGTAACAACCAGAATTCATAATTATACCCCCTGCAACAGTACCAGGAATACAGTTTAGAAATTCTAAATTTTTTAAATTATTATCAAGAGCAAATCTTGCTACGGTTGATTTTAAAGTTGAAGGTCCGCAACTAAGAATATTTTTTTTTAATGTTACATAATCAAATTCTTTTCCGAACTTAATAATTATTCCATCAAAGCCTTTGTCTCGAATTAATAAATTAGATCCAGACCCAATTATTTTAATTGGTAGTTTATTATTATTATTTTTAATTAGAGTTTGAAGATCTTTTATATCTTTTGGTATAAAAAAGAATCTTGCTTCCCCTCCTATATTAAGCCAGGTTGATTTCGATAAATCAAAACTTTCTCTAAATTCGCCAACTAAATTTTTTTTTAATTCCAAAAAAATATTGTTCATTAATTTAAAACTGCCATAATCTCCCTAATCCAAGTACTAATACTACCAGCGCCCATACACACTATAACTTCATCATTTTTAGCATTCTTTTTTATGAAATTTCTTAAATCGTCTTGATTCTCAATGCAAATAACATCAACTTTAGAATTTCTTGTTATTAATTTTCCTAAATTATAATGATTAATATTCTTTATCGGCTGTTCACTAGCGGCATAAATGGGCAACAACACCACTAAATCAGATTTGCTAAAAGCCTCGGAAAATTCTTTTTTTAAAGAAAGAACTCTTGAATAACGATGCGGTTGAAAGATTGTTATTATTCTTTTATTTTTAATTCCAGATCGAACTGCATCTATAACAGATACTATTTCTGTGGGATGATGGGCGTAATCATCATAAATTTCAGATCCTTTATAATTTGAAATTTTAGTAAGTCGTCTCTGCACTCCATCAAAACTCTGAAAAGATTTTTTTATAATTTCATTTTTTATTCCAAGACTTTTTGCAACACCAAAAGAAACACAAGCGTTGAGAACATTATGTTTTCCAAGCAAATTTAGAGTTATGTTTTTTATTATTTCGATTTTTTTAGTTATTTTAATCTTTAAATCAAAAACTATTTTTCCAACCAAATATCTTAAATTATATGGATGAATATCAGCACTTTCTGTAAATCCATATGTAATAATATTAAGCTTATTTTTTTTACTTGCAATTTTTTTTACAAATTTATTATCAATACAAACAAAAGATTTACCTATAAGTGGAGTCTTATCTATAAAATTTTCAAAACTTTTTAATAAATTATTAAAATTTTTATAATAATCCAAATGTTCTTTATCAATATTACTTACTACAGAATATGTTATTGGAATCTTTAAAAAACTTCCATCGGATTCATCAGCCTCAACTACAGCCCAATCTCCTTTGCCAAACACAGCATTGGTTTTAAAAGAATTTAATATACCTCCATTAATGATCATGGGATCAAAATTAGCTTTATTTAATATTGAGGCAATAAGAGAAGTAATTGTGGTCTTCCCATGAGCCCCACTAATTACAATATTTTTTTTTAACTTAATAATTTCAGCAAGCATCTCTACTCTTTGAATAATTGGTATATTTTTCTTTTTTGCTTCAATCAATTCAGGATTATTTTTTTTTATAGCAGAAGAAAAAACAACAAGTTTGGAATTTTCTATATTTTTTTTTGAATGACTAGGGAAAATTTTAATACCAAATTTTTGCAATCTTATAATATTCTTATTATCATTCGAAACGTCACTACCTTGAACTTTAAAACCTATATGGTGCATTATTTCTGCAATACCACTCATACCTATCCCTCCAATTCCTATAAAATGAACTTGATCATTGGTTGAAATCTTAAAATTCATACTAGTAGTTTGTGAATTTGAGTAAAAAAAGCTTCATTTACATTTAATAATTTTAGATCTTTTAAATTATTTATTTTTTCTAAAAGTAATTCTTTATTTGCAATTATATTTTTTAACAATAAAAATAGTTTATCTGTCGTTTCTAGATCTTTCTGTTCTATTAACCAACAAACATTTTTTTTATAAAAATAATTGGCATTATAAAATTGATGATTATCCAAAGATTTTTCGAAAGGAACAGAAATAAAAGGAATTTGCAAATATACTAGCTCAGCAAGAGTTGAAGATCCCGCTCTAGTAATAACTAAATCCGATAATTTTATATATTTTTCAATATTAGGTTCAAAATCAAATATTTTTATATTTTCAAGATGTTTATAGTTTTTTCTTACATTATCTATTTCTTCTTTTTTTCCCACTTGATGAAAAACATTTATTTTAAAATGAATATCTAATAATTTATTGATTATATTTGGTAGTAAATTATTAAAAACAGTTGCACCTTGACTTCCTCCAATAATTAATAAGTTAAATTCATTACTATTTTTTTTATTTTCTATAATTTGTTGATTTAAATTTATAATTTGATTTCTAATAAGCTGCCCTACAAATTTTATATTATTATTTTTAATATTAATCTTATCAAAGCCCGTTAAACATATTTTAGAAGAATTGATAAAAAATTTATTAACTCTTCCGATAATTGAATTAGTTTCATAAATAATAAATTTTTTTTTCAGTATCTTAGCGGCTAACAAAATAGGAAAAGAGACGTATCCTCCTGAACCTATTATTAAATCAGGCTTTTGAAAAAAAATATAAAATAAAAAGTAAATAAATAAACATCCAATTCTAAAAAATGAATAAATAAATTTAAAACCAGTTTTACCAGTCGGGGTTGTTATATTTATATAATTAATATTATAATCAGAATTATTAACTAAAAATTTTTTAGCTCTGTGATCAGTGAATATTATAATTTCTAAATCTTTTTTTTTTAAATATTCAGCTATTGAAATAATTGGAAAAATATGACCTCCGGTTCCTCCGGTACTAATAAAAATTTTTTTCATTTAAAGATATTTTTTTTTACTTAAGCAAAGCAATATTCCAAATATAATTGCAGAACCAATCATTGAAGACCCACCATAACTAAGAAATGGGAAAGTCATACCTTTGTTTGGTAGAATGCTTAAAGTAACTCCAATATTAATTATTGATTGCAAATAGAATAAAGAAGACAATCCAATTAATGATAATTTTTTAAAATTATCGTTTTCATTATCAAAATGAAGGAATATTTTAAAAAAAAGATAACTAATGATTCCAAATATTAAAATTATCATTATTATGCCAAATTCTTCGCCGATAACAGCTAACACAAAATCCGTATGCGCCTCTGGTACTTGATCTTTTAAAATACCTTCTCCTAAGCCTCTTCCCATTAAGCCACCTTGTTTTATAGCTAGTAAGGCTTTTTGATTTTGAAGGTTATCTCCTTTCGTAGCATCAAAAAAAGTACCTAATCTTTGAAAAATATATAAAAATTTATCTTTAAATAAAAAAATTGAAGAACAAATACTAATTACAATAAAGATAAATAATGAGATTAGTAACTCAATACTTACTCCGGAAACAAAAATTAATATAAACCATATTGCTGTAATTAATAAACTTTGCCCAACATCAGGTTGCTTTAGCAGAAGTATTAAAGAAAAAATCAATAAAAAAAAACTATAAAAAATTCTTATTTTAATATGTCCTAATTGTAAATTAGACATAATCATGCAACAAATTAATATAAAAAAGGGTTTATAAAATTCTACTGGTTGAAATCTAAAAAATAATAAATTCAGCCATCGTTTTGATCCTTTAACTTCTACCCCAAGCACTAAAACACTTATCAACAAAATACTTGCGATAACAAAACCAAGTAAACAATATTTCTCAATATATCTGGGACTCAAAAAAGATATAAAAATTAATAGAAAAAAACTTACAGAAGAAAAAAAAATATGCTTAAATAATATCAAATTATCTTCTCTATTTAATTTTTCAGAAGCAATAGTTGCAGTTGATGAATAAGCAAAAAAAATACTTAAAATAACTAAAGATAAAATTAAAAACAACAAAACTCTATCTATATTTCTCCACCATAAGGCTAATTTATCTGTATTAGTTCTGCCTAGTTCAAACATTTAATATTTTTTTAAAAAATTTTTAAATTTATTACCTCTATCCTCAAAATTTTTAAATTGATCAAATGATGCTGCTGAAGGACTAAGTAAAACTGTTTGATTTAAGTTTCTATTCTTATTTGCATTAAAAATGCAGCTTTTTAAAGATTTTTCTAAAGTATGATTAACTTCAAAATCAATTAAATTTTTAAATGATTTTAAAAAAAAATTAATAGATTTACCAATAATGTAAGCTTTTAATATATTCTTTTTGTACTTAAGAACATTAATTTCATCATTTTTTTTTGGAAGCCCGCCAACAATCCAATGAATATTTTTATACTTTTCCAGAGCAACTTCTGAAGAATTAAAATTAGTTGCTTTAGAGTCGTTAATAAATATTAAATTATTTTTAATTTTAACAATTTCTTGCCTATGAGGTAGTCCCTTAAAATTTTTAATTGTATAAATATATTTGCTTAATGAAATATTAAAAATTTTAGAAACTTTATAAGCTATAAATATTAAATTATTTAAATGATTACCCAATAAACTAAGGCTTATTAATTTTTTATTAACGAAAAGCTTGGTATTTTTTTTGATATATAAAATATTTTTATATTTATTCTTTTTTACCATTCTTAAAATTTTAGATTTAAAATTAGTATTTAGATCAATGAACCCTTGACCAGCAGCTACTAAAGTGTCAAAAATTTTCAATTTTGTTGAAATGTATTTTTCAATTGTTTCGTGACGCTCTAAATGATCTGGACTTATAGTAAGCATAATTGCAACAGAACTATAAATATTTTTAGAATAATCAATTTGATATGATGAAAGTTCAAGTACAAAAATTGCTTTTTTATCTTCAAAAGGCAAATCTAATACAGCTTTGCCATAGTTACCTCCAATATAAGCTTTTTTATTAGATTTTTTTAGTAAATCATAAATTAATTTAGTCAACGTAGATTTTCCATTTGTACCTGTGACAACAATTACATTTTTACTTTTTAATGAAGAATAAAATAAATCGAGATCAGTAATTATCCTGTTTTTATATTTTAAAAAAAAATTTTTATATTTGTTTTTGTAAATATTAATACCAGGCGAAATTACAATAAAATCATAATAATTATTAAACCAATTTGAATTTAATATAAATTTGCTTTTTGCTTTCTTTCTTAATTCTAAATTATCATCCCAACATTCAATTTTAGCGCCAAACTTACTTAATGCATTAATAGTAGATGTGCCGCTTAATCCTAATCCAAATACTAAAAATTTTTTGTTTTGACACTGGTTTAATGCAATCATTATCTCAATTTTAATGATACGAGGCCTATCAATGAAAAAAGAAGAGCGATAATCCAAAAACGAATAACTACTGTAGATTCACTCCACCCTTTTTTTTCAAAATGATGGTGCAAAGGGGCCATCTGAAAGATTCTTTTTTTTGTTAACTTAAAAGATATGACCTGAATAATTACTGACATTGACTCAAGTATAAATAATCCACTGACAACCGCTAAAACAATTTCTTGTTTAGTAATAATGCCAACAACACCAAGAACAGCTCCTAAAGATAAAGATCCTGTATCTCCCATAAATACTTTTGCAGGTGGACAATTAAACCATAAAAAACCTAATCCAGCTCCAACCATTGATCCAAGAAAAATACAAATTTCTCCTGAATTTTTTACATAATTAATTGTTAAATATTTTGAGAAAATTATATTTCCTGAAATATATGAAATTAAAATAAAAGTTGAGGCTACAAAAATTGTAGGAACAATAGCCAAGCCATCAAGTCCATCAGTAAGATTAACGGAGTTTGATGTACCAACAATAACAATTAATCCAAAAATAAAATAGAATATGCCAAAATCTAAAATAAAATTTTTCAAAAATGGAAAATAAACTTTATAGCTTATATCTTGATCAATTTTTAAAGTTATAAAATAAATAATAATAAAACTTAGTATAATTTGAAAAAAAATTTTTAATTTAGCACTTATACCTTTTGAATTATTTTTGATTACTTTTAAATAATCGTCATAAAAACCAATAGCTCCAAAACTTAATAAAGAAAATAACAAAATTAAAATAAATTTATTACGCAAATCAGCCCACAATATAGTTGAAAATAAAATTGATAATATAATAACTAATCCACCCATTGTTGGTGTTCCTGATTTTTTAATAACGTGTGATAATGGACCGTCATCTCTAATTGGTTGACCATTTTTTTGAAATGATTTTAATTTTGAAATTAATTGTTCTCCAAAAATAAGTACAAAACTAAGTGATGTCACGATGGATAAACCTGTTCTAAAAGTTATGTATTTAAAAACATTTAATACACTTAATTCAGAAACAAAATGTTTGAAAAAAAAATAAAGCATTTATTTTTTAAAATTTTTTAAAAAAATTAAACAGTCCAATTTTATTAGATGATTTGACTAATAAAATATCGTTATTTTTTAAAATTTTAGACAACTCTTCTTCTAGATATTTTACATTTTTTATAAAAAAACCACGTTTTGCTTCAATTAATTTATTATAAGCATCAAGCATATTTGGACCTACACAACACACTTTATCAATATTAGTTTTATTAACCAAAAAAGCTATTTTTTCATGATAAAATTTTGTTTTTTTCCCAAGTTCAAGCATATCACCTATTAAAATTATTTTTCTTTCTTTTGCATTAACTTTTCTTAAATCAAAATTATGTATAGCTTCAGTTAGTGATAATGGATTAGAATTATAACTGTCATTAACTAAAAAAATATTTTTATTAAAAATTTTAATTAACTTTTCATTACCTCTGCCTTCTGTGGGTTTAATATTTTGAAAAATATTTCTACACCTATATAAACTGTGACCTAAACAAAAATGAACTGCAATTGTAGCTGCAATATTATATAAATATATTTTATTATTTTTTTTTATATTAAATTTTAAAACTTTATTATTAACTTTTATTAATAATTTATTATTAAATTTTTTTACAGAATTTTTAATCTGAAGATCAGCTTTTAAAAAACCAAAAGAGATAACGTTAACATTATTTTTTTTTGCTTTATTTTTTAAAAAATTAAAAAAATTATCGTCTCTATTTAAAATTATATATCCTCCTTTTTCTATAGAGTCTATTAACTCAGATTTAGCTTTGCAAATACCGAGAAGATTTTTAAAATTTTCTAAATGAGCTGGGCCAATATTAGTAATAATTCCAATATCAGGTTTAATCATTGAAGCTAGTTTGTCGATTTCTCCTTTAGAGCTCATTCCAACTTCAAAAACTCCATATTTATTTTTTAGAGATAAATTAGCTAATGCATATGGAACTCCTATATGGTTATTAAATGATTTAGGCGGAGCATATGTTGAACCAAATTTTTTTAAAGTATGACTTAATAAATTTTTAAGAGATGTTTTGCCACAACTTCCAGTAATAGCAATAATAGTAGTTTTACTTCTTTGTCTAGAATAATCTGCTAAATTTCTTAAACCTTCTAATGTGTTTTTTACTTTTATAATATTTTTTTTATTAATTGCATTTTTTGAAACTATCGCTAAATTATTTTTTTTATTAGTAATTTTTTGAACAAAATTATGACCATCATTTTTTTTTCCTTTAAATGCAATAAATATTCCATGATCTTTAATTTCTCTACTGTCTAAGGCAACATTTTTAAATTTTAATTTACTATTCAAATGCGCATTAAAAATTAAATTAATATCTTCGGCTGTAAAAAGATAATCTTTCATTTAATTTAAATATAATTTTGCAGTTTTTTGATCTGAAAATTTTTTTCTTTTTTTACCAATAATTTGGTAATTCTCATGACCTTTTCCCGCAATTAATAATATTCCAGAACTAGATAATCTCTGAATCGCAGTTTTAATTGCAGATTTTCGATCTAATATCACTGTTGAATTAGAACACCCTTTTCTAATTTGTCTTATAATGGACATTGGATTTTCAGATCTAGGATTGTCATTAGTTAAATAAATTTTATCAGCAAAACGTGCTGCTATGATACCCATCTTATATCTTTTATTTTTATCTCGATCTCCACCACAACCGAAAACCACATCTATTTTCTTTTTAAATTGCTCTTTAAGAGTTATTAAACTTTTTTTTAATGCATCTGGCGTGTGTGCATAATCAACTATTACAAACTTGGATTTTTTAGTTGATATTATCTCCATTCTTCCTTTTGGAGCTTTCAATTTAGAAATAATATTTATTATTTTATCAGTATTGTTTAAAATTAAGTTAGCAGAGATCATAGAAGAAAATAAATTTTTAATCTGAAAGTTTCCGATTAAATTTATTTTTAATTGATAAATTTTTCCTAAAAAATTAATTTTAATTATTTGATACTGAGAACTATATTTATGAAAAATTAATTTTATTGTATTGCCAAATTCTCCAAATGACAGAACTTTAATTTTTCGTTTTTTACAAATTTTTTTTATTTTTGCATATTCAGGAATATCGCTATCAATAATAGCAAATGACCTGTTGTTTAGTAAATGAGTAAACAAATAAAGTTTAGCTTTTAAATATTTATTTAAAGTTTTATGATAATCTAAATGATCTTGAGTAAAGTTAGTAAAAATAGCTGCTTTAAAATTAATTTCAGATAATCGCTCTTGGTTAAGTCCGTGACTTGATGCCTCAATGCAAACATTATCAACTTTAATTTTTTTTAGATAATTAAGTTCTTTATGCAAGGTAACTACATCTGGCGTTGTAAGATCTGTTTTTTTGTAATTATTATTGTAAAATATTCCTAAAGTTCCAATACTTGATGATGAAATATTATTTAACTTTAAGATTTGATAATGATAATGAGCTACTGATGATTTGCCATTTGTACCAGTAACCGCAATAATATTTTTAGGCTTATTAAAATATTTTAAAGAACAAATTTTGGCTAGAAATTTTCTAACATTTTTTACTCTAACACTTTTATAATTTGTTATTTTTTTATCAGAAACTATTACGGAAGATTTTTTTTTTATAGCTTCGTTAATATAATTATTTCCTGAATCCTTTGTTCCTTGGATTGCAAAAAAAATATCGTTTTTTTTGACTTTTTGGGAATTAATTGAAAGATTGTAGTCTTTATAATTAATAAATTTATTTATCTTGTTTGACATTAAAAGCGATATTATAATTTTTTTCTGCTAATATTGGTCCAATTTTCTTTATAATTGACCCTGCTACAGGAACAGCATTCCATGCTGACTCTGTTCGGTAAATGCCCTTAGTAATCGATGACTTTGGCTCATCAATCATAATTAATAGCAAATTTTCAGGCTTTTCCTCAGGATAAATTGCAACAAATACGCTGATATATTGATGAGTATAACCTTTTGTATCTTTTGCAGGTTTATCGGCTGTTCCTGTTTTTCCAATAACTGAATAGCCACTGATATCTGCTTTTCTTCCAGTGCCTTCTGCTGGATCAGTCTTATCCACTACTCTTCTTAACATTTTAATCATTCTTGAACTTGTGTCTGACGAAATAATCCGTTCTTGTTTATGTGAGTTTTTTTTCTTAATTAATGTAGGATAAATTTTATAACCTCCATTTACTAAAGTAGCGTAGGCTGATGCCAATTGAATTGGAGTTGTGCTTATTCCGTGTCCATAAGATGCTGTGTCTAATGTACACTCAGACCAATTTACATTTAAAGGTTTAGTTTTTTCAGGAATTTCGACTGAGGGCAAATCAAATAAACCTATTTTTGTCAAAAAATTTTTATATCTCTCTTTATTTACTTTTTCTCCTATTAACATTGCACCAACATTGGATGATTTAATTAAAATTTCTGAAGTAGTTAAATTTTGAATTTTTTTATCATGTTCATGGAATACTTTATTTCCGCAATAAGTTTTGCTTTGTAAATTTTCAAATATTGTATTTTCATCTACTAATTTTAATTCTAAAGCGTCTGCAATTACAAAACTTTTAAATACGGATCCCAATTCATATGTTCCTAAAGTAATTTTATTAAGAAATTTATTATCATTTAACGATTCTCTTCTATTTGGATCAAAGTCAGGTAAAGATACTAGAGATATAATTTCACCAGAATTAACATTCATCAAAAGTGCAGCTGCACCCTTAGAAGAATATGTATTTATTGCTTCTAAAAGTTCTTGTCTAATTTGAGATTGAATTACAGAATCTAAAGTAATTTGAAATGTACTGCTAGGATCAGTTGTATTAAGAATTTTACTATTAAAATAACTTTCTATCCCTGAGATACCTTTGTAGTCATCGTCAATTTGTCCTAAAACATGACTAAATAAATTTCTTTGAGGGTAAATTCTTACCTGTCTTTTATTTAACTCGAGAGAAGGTTCACCAAGCAAAACAGCTTTTTTATACTCTTCCGGATCTAATTTTTTTTTTAATACTATTCTTTTTTTTAATAAACTTTCTTTTTTTATTTCTTCAACGTTAATATTTTTAAATTCTTTTTCTTTTTTTAACTTTGCCAATAATTCTGATAAATTACGTGCTTTGTCGACTTTTAGAACAAGATCATATACGTCTACACTTGTTGCTATTAATAGATTTGAGCGATCAACAATATTTAATCTTGTATTGTAATCTTTTTCTGAAATAAAATTATCAAAATTAATCTCATTAGTATGACTAAATCCAAGATATAGCAATCTAACTAAAATAATAGAAATAATAATTAAAAAGCTTTTTAGTACAATATTAATTCTATTTTTCAAAATTAAACTAACATCAGAAAAAGCAGATTCATTCTTATTAGAATCGTTCGAGTAATAAAAATTATTTTTTTTATTTTTATCTTTAATCATTTAAATATTTAAATTGCGACTTATTCATTTCTACATAATCTTTGGGTAAAAATTTTTTTGCTAATTCTTTTATTTTTTCAGGAGAAGACAAATAATCATTTTCTAATTTTTCATTTTTTAATTTAATAATTAATTCTTCATTTTCTTTATTAAGAATTAATATTTGATTCTCAATTTCTTTTGTTTTATTTTTAATAAATGAAATAAAAATAGTTCCAAATATAATAAGAGAACACATGATTATAATTTTTTTAGGCATAGCAATTTTCTTCTATTTCAAAAAATTTCTCAAAATTTAAAAAAGATCTATCTATTTTAAAATTTATATCATTTATTTTAATAACCGATCTTAATTTTGCAGATCTTGACCTATTATTTTTTTCTAATTCTTTTTTAGAAGGTATTAAGACTTTTTTATTAATAAGTTTAATAATATTTGAATTTTTTTTATTTTCAGATTCAGGAAGATATCTAGATACTCCTTTTTTTTGATTAGAAAAATAATCAAAAATTTTTTTTACTAACTTATCTTCAATAGAATGGAAGGTAACAACTATAATTTTACCATTTTTCGATAAAACATTAATTGCACTAATTAAACCTTTATAAATTTCAGTTAATTCTTGATTAACGACCATTCTAATTGCCTGAAAAACTTTTGCACAACAATCTTTTTTGCTTTGTTTATTTTTGTATCTTTTAGCTCTTAATATTATTTCCGCTAATTCTTTAGTTGTTTCAATTTCTTTATCTTCTCTTTTCTGCACAATTAATTTTGCAATAAGATTTGCCTCTCTCTCTTCGCCAAAAAACCAAAAAATATCCCTTAATCTTTCCTGACTACATTTATTTACAATATCAAAAGCATTAATATTATTGTTACCCATAGTCATTTTTAATAATCCATGATTTTTATAGGAAAATCCTCTTTCCGGATTGTCGATTTGTAAAGAAGACACGCCAAGATCAAATATAATCGCTGTTGGCGGATTTGTTTCTTTTTTTAAAATTTCTTCTAAATTGCTAAATTTATCAATAATTAATTTAAAACGATTTGAGTTTTTTTTTAAGATCTCTTTTGAAAAAATTTTAATATTTTCATCCCGATCGATACTAATAACTGAGACTTCTTTATTTTTTAATATATTTTTTGTGTAACCACCTGCGCCGAATGTGCAATCTATATAAAGTCCTTTTTCATAAGGATGCAATATTTGATTTACCTCTTCTAACATCACTGGAATATGGTCGTATTCCAGTGACATTAGAAAAAATTTTTCTATATTATTTAGTTTGTTTGTCTTCTTAGAAACGCAGGTATTTCTAGATCAGATTTTTCATCATCAGTAAGATCGTGTCCTAAATCTTTAAAAAATTGTGAAGAATTTTCTTCATTATTATTAAGATTTTCATCTTCTGAGAACAACTTAGGGAAAGAATCAACTTCATCTGATATCTTTTTATTTTCTTCTTCAGTTATTGCACTAAAATTTTCTAACTTAACTCCATGTGTTTCATTGTTATTTTGCACTAAATTTTCTTGTGCAATAATAGAGTTTTTCTCTTGATGATTTTGTATATGCGATTCAGAATTAATTTGTGTTTCATTTTTAATATCCTGATACATATCAAGCGCATTTGCTCCACTTGTCATTGCTCTTGGTGAATTATGATGAGCAACGTAATTTGGAACAAAAGCTTCCTGTTGTCGGTTATAAGAAGTGCTGTAACCATTATTTCTATTATTAATATGTCTCATCATGCTAACTACAGGTTTATTATTTAATGCAAGTTCGCCACCTAAACCAGTTGCAACTATTGACACTCTCATTTTCCCACCTAATCCTTCTTCAAAAGTTGATCCAACTAAAATTTCAGCAGAGGAGTCTACTTCTGCTCTTATTTTATTTGCCGCTTCATCTACTTCAAAAAGAGTAATGTCATTTCCACCTGAAATATTAATAAGAAGACCTTTTGCTCCTTTTAGAGAATAATCATCAATTAAAGGATTCATTAATGCAGCTTCAGCAGACATAATTGCTCTCTTGTCTCCTTCTGCCTCTCCAGTTCCCATCATAGCTTTGCCCATACCTTTCATTACTGTCTCAATATCTGCAAAATCTAGATTAATAAGACCTGGTTTAACAATTAAATCAGTTACTCCTCTAACGCCTTGCATTAAAACGTTATCAGCCATCTTAAAAGCTTGAGGGAAAGTAGTTTTTTCATTAGCTACTTTAAATAAATTTTGATTAGGAATTATAATGCTAGTATCAACATATTTTTTTAATTCTTCTAATCCTCTTTCAGCAACTTTTAATCTGCCGGGTCCTTCAAATATAAAAGGCTTTGTAACAACTGCAACTGTTAATAAATTTAAATCTTTAGCTGCTCTTGCTATTACTGGTGCTGCTCCAGTTCCCGTTCCTCCACCCATTCCAGCAGTGATAAAAACCATATTAGCGCCTTGTAATAAATTAATTAATTCATTTAAAGTTTCTTCTGCTGCAGCTTGTCCTATATCTGATTTTGCACCAGCTCCTAAACCTCTAGTTAAATTTGTACCAAGTTGAATTTTATAACCAGCTTTATTATATTTCAAAGCTTGTGCGTCTGTATTTGCGGCTACAAACTCTACACCTTGTATACCTTGCTCAATCATATTATTAATTGCATTGCCACCTGCGCCGCCCACACCAAGAACAACTATTCTTGGTTTTAATTCTTTAAGTTCAGGTACATTTATTTTTATTGTCATTTTTTTCTCCGTTATTGTTATTTATTTATATTCACTAAGACCATTTTAAGTCTGATCTTAATGTCTTTGCTTTTTTTCTTACTTCATTTCTAAATTTCGAAAATTTTTGTGGTTCCCACATTTGAAATGTTTTTCCTTGTCCTACAAAAACTACTTTATCTTTGATACCTGAATGATCTAAAAGTTTTTTTGGCAAAACAATTCTTCCGTCAGAGTCAAAATTTAGTTGAAAACTATCTGCAAGAATTGAGGTTGCAAAAACGTCTCTATTTTCTTCGAATGGACTTAGATGGTCAATGCTTTCACTTAATTTTTCAATTCTATTTTGTGGACAAAATTCAACTGAAGCATTTGTAAATGACGGGTAACAAACCACACTATTATATCCNAAACTTGAAAGGTGCGAACGAAAACTAGCTGGCACAGAAACTCTTCCTTTCACATCTAATTTGTTTTCGTAAGTTGATATAAACATTCTTTATTTTTAAAAAAAATTTCCCAATAAATTTATGGATAAAATATTTAAATATCATCATTTATGGGTTGTCATGGGATAACATGGTATATAATAGTAAGTCAATGGAATAGACATTAATTAATCAACATTAATAACTTTAATGTTCTATATTTGTTCTATTAAATTAATTTATTCGGGATTTTTGATTGGCAAATAAGTTTTTTATTTTTAGCCAGTTAGTCTGTAAGCTGGGTTCTGTCATTAAAAACGGTAATTTATCTAGATTTATTGTTACCAATAAACTCAAGCAACCAACCCAAACAACTCACCCAAGATTAGGCTAGATTTAAATAAATTTAAATCTTGTTGTTTCTATTTGGTCTTGCTCCCAGTGGGGTTTTCCATGCGGCATTTGTTACCAAATGCCCGGTGCGCTCTTACCACACCTTTTCACCCTTGCCTTGATAAGGCGGTTTATTTTCTGTGGCACTATCCCTGAGGTCGCCCTCGCCAGTTATTAACTGGCACTGTTATCTTGTGGAGCCCAGACTTTCCTCTTTGAAATAATCAAAGCTACCATTCAACTAACTGGCTTTTTAATAATATATTAATGAAATAAAAGATTCAACTGTTTAATGTATTATTTAAGTTCTTTAATATCAACAGACATTCTTGATCAAAAATTCCATTAATATTCTTTTGTCTAAATCTTCTTTGAAAAGCTTTAATAAAATTTTTATTTAAAGATTTACCACTAAAAACTGTTGAATATCCTAGTTTTTTAGCCATTTTGGAAATTAATTTATTTATTAATTTTTTACTAATAATTATTCTTTTAAATCTGTATTTTTTTAAAAAATTATCATTTAAACAATGCCAAATTGATAAATTTTTTTCACTAAGTTTTTTCCAAGGAAACTTCTCCCCGGGATCAATTTTTCTATCAGGAGCAATATCAGAATGACCTATGATATTTTTATTATTGATATTAAACTTAGACTTTAAAATTTTTAGTAATTTTATTAATGATAAAATCTGTTTATTAGTATAATTTTGATATCCGTATTGATGGCCTTTGTTTTCTAGTTCAATTCCAATTGAGTTTTTATTTAAATTAACAAAATTTGCCCATTTAGAAATACCAGAGTGCCAAGCAGCATACTTATGCTCAACTAATTTAAAAACTTTTCCACTTCTTGATATTAAATAATGACTACTAACCTCTGATCTTTCATCAATTAATCTTTGAAAAGCCTGATCAAAAGATTTCATTCCTGTATAATGTATGATTATAGAGCTAATCTTTTTTGCACTCTTTCTAGAACTAAAATTACTAGACCTAAAATTGTATATTTTCATTAGAATTTCCTTGTACTATAAACAGAAAAGCCT
>TBL_comb48_EPIDRAFT_1001247_pt1 | contig 19027 bp, 16 predicted proteins | sample TroBogEpilimnion_37_FD_10681 | JGI IMG/M metagenome (IMG submission 10681)
CGTCTCAGCCGTGAAGCAAGGACGGGAGGGGTCGAGCATCTTGTCGAGACTGGAGAATGCATTCATGACAGACAAAATCTGCCACAATGTCTGACCTGCCGCAACCATGGTGTTAGGCTAGAGGTCAGCGCCAGCCTATCTTACAGAATTGGCTTTCCACGCTACAAACCGCCATGCACTCGCGTTCCCATCCCCTCATGAACCGTCGCCGTTTCCTCCAGCAATCCCTCGCAGCCTCCGCGTCCATTTCCGCCCCCGCCATCCTGAGCGCGCGGTCGCCGAATTCGATGTTCCAAGTGGCTTCGATCGGTGTCGGCGGGATGGGTGCCGTGACGATGATGAGCGTTCTGCAGCATTCCAAAGTGCGCCTCGTAGGCATGTGCGATGTGGATTCGAAGACACTCGAACTCGCCCAAGGTGGCCATGCGACCCGGCGGAAAGAACTCCAAGACCCCGATGCCGCCAAGCGGCTGGAGGGCGCGGCGCCGTTTCGTGATTACCGCGAGATGCTTGCCAAGCTGAGCGACAGCATCGACGCGGTGACGATTGGCACTCCCGACCACATGCATGCGGCGATGGCGGTGACGGCGCTTCGGGCGAAGAAGCACGTCTATTTGCAGAAACCGCTCACGCACCACATCCACGAGGCGCGCATACTGAGCGCAGAAGCAGCGAAGGCCGGTGTGACGACGCAGATGGGCACGCAGGGGCATTCCACCATCGAAACCTCACTCACGGTGGATCTCATCAAGAGCGGTGCCATCGGCAAGGTGAAGGAAATCATCTGCTGGGAGAACAAAAAAGCGAATTGGTGGCCCAAGGTCACCGAACGCAAAACGCAGGCCGATCCGATTCCGGCGAATCTGGATTGGAACCTTTGGCTGGGTGTCGCGAATGAAGTGCCGTTTCTCGACGGAGCTTATCATCCCTCGATGTGGCGCTCCTGGGTGGATTTCGGCGTCGGTATGATGGGGGACATGGGCTGCCACTACTTCGATGTGGTCTTTGCCTGCCTCGGCCTTGCAGCACCCACACGCGTGCGCTGCCTCGATGCCGGCAGCAAGGGCGATCTCTACGCCCAAAAGCGCCACCTTGAGCTCGAATTCCCCGGCACTCCGCTCACGGCGGGAGACAAGATCAAGATGACCTGGACTGACGGCGGCTATCCGTACGACGCACGCGTCATCAAGCCCAGTGTGCTGACGAAAGACACCCCAAGCGGCATCTTCTTCATCGGGGAAAATGGCAGCATTTTCAAACCACACAGCCAGCGCCCCTGGCTGGTGCCGGAGGAGAAGTTCACTGCCTTCACCTATCCGAAGACACGCATCGCCAATCACTACACCGACTGGGTGGATGCCTGCATCAAGGGCGAGAAAGCCGCCACCGACCTACCCACCTACGGCTGCCCCGTGACGGAGGCGGTGCTCCTCGGCGTCCTCGCCGAACGCAATCCCGGTGGCTGGATCGAATGGGACGCCGCCGCAGGCCAGGTGTCAAACCGGCCCGAACTCAATACCCAGCTCACGCGCAAGTGTCGCGATGGCTGGAGCGTCGCAGGCTTGGGTTGAGCTTTTGCTTAACATCCGCAAAGCAAGAGCAAAAAACAGTGCAAGTTGTTCACAGCCGACGTTGCACTCGGCCAATGTCGTCGTAGCATCGTAGAGTTATTTAATGAGCGCGCACGAGTACAAACCAGACTCTCGTCTGAAGCAGGCCGAGAAGATCGCCACACACCCAGAGCAGTACAAAGTCTGCGAAGGTTGCGGGTCCATCGTGGTCACGCGTGCCATCACCTGCCCGAGTTGCCATGCATACATGTTTGACTCCACGCCCGTACGCGTGATTGCGCAGGCCAAGGAGCTCGCGCTGCGTGCCGCCAATTCGGTGCTGGCATCGGACTTGTCCTGACTCAAGCTCAGCGCTTGGGCATCGCCTCCGCCGCTTCACCGCGCAGCAGTTTGCCCAGCATGCCCGTGAGCCAGAGATAGTGGTCGTTCGACAGATCAGGTTCGGCGAGGAAGCGGCTCTCTCCCACGGGCGGATGATTGTCGGTTTTGAAAATCGCGGTGCCTTCATCCAGTTCATCAAACATGGCGACATAGAGCATCTGCGCTCCAGCTTGCTTGGCCGCGAGTCCCTGGTTCCAAAGAAACTCGCCACCCTTTCGTGGAATCGCGTCAAACTTGGCTTCCTGGTTGCGCGATTTCGAGAGGTTCGTCCAACTGAAGCCGGGGAAGAGGACCGGCAGGTAATCGAGCTTGTGCTCTGCACACCAGGCGATATCCGGCTTCAGATATTTCTCCCCGCGACTAGCAGCGTCCTTCGGCGTGCCAAAGCGTCCCACCGCCCAGGGGCTGATGATGTCCGCACGGGCGATGAGTTCGTGAAGTTGGGGATCTTTGATGCAGTCGTGATCCAGCGTCCGCCAGTAGTAAGGCACGCCCAACATGATGGCACAGCCGCCGAATTCAGGATCATCACGCAGGAAGGTGATCAGGCGCGACCACTCTTCGAGCATCGGCGCGCGGTCATTGAACCCGAGGCCCCACAGGGCGACGAGGGGTTTGCCGTGATGTTTGAAATACGCTGCGCCTTTGCGGTCGAGGCGCTTCTCGGTGATGAGGCGCTTCCAGTCGTCGATCACCAGTTGAATGCCGTCCTCCTTGATGCCGCTGAGATCATACATCAGCGTCAGGCCGCGTCCGTTGGCGGCAGCGGAAGCCTGACAGTGCGCCAGCACCTGATCCATCGGCTCACGGAAACGCTTGTCCCGTGTGGTGCCGGCGAAGCGCTGCACAAAGGCACCGTCGATGCCATAGTCGCGCATCCATTTGAAATGAAGTTGCACCACGGCCGGATGCACGGAGCTGAAGACTTCAGCGCCGCGGCCATTGGCATGCTTGAACGGCGTCGCCACCCGGGCCTCCTTCGGCAGTTCACTCACATCTGGCCATAGCTCAATGTGCGCGTGCCCCGGTTCAAAGGTCTTGCCTGCGGCGTAATGATGCCAACCGTTGTTGCTGCCATCCCCCTCGCAGCGAAACCAGCCCTGGTAACCACAGACGACTTTGCCGTTGAGTGTGCTGGTATCGACGGTCTGGGCGTGGGCGCTGATGACGAAAAGAGCTGGCAGAAGGAGAAACCGGAACATGAGAGATGTTTTCGTTGACGGCAGCAGGGCGTCAAGGTGTGATATTCTTCGCATGAAACGACGCGCCTTTGTGAGTTCGCTAGCCGCATGGCCAGTTGCCGCTGCTGCATTGCCAAACTCCGAGGAGGAAAAGATCCGCACCATCGCCGAAAGGTTCCTGCGCGAGCAGGGCATCCAGGGCATGAGCATCGCCTATGGCAGGGACGGGAAGATCGACTTCGAGGCGGGCTACGGTTTCGCCGATGCGGATGGTTCCGAGGCCGTCACGCCGCAGCATCGTTTCCGCATCGCCAGTGTCTCCAAACCTTTCACAGCCTCCGCAGTAATGATGTGCATCGAAAGAGGACTGCTGCAGCCCGACAGCAAGGTCTTCGGCCCGCAGGGCATCTTGGGGGGCGATTACAGCGGGGACGTGGCGGCAGTCACCGTGGATCAGCTGCTCACTCACACCAGCGGCGGCTGGGCGAACGACAAAGGTGACCCCATGTTTAAAAATCCGCGGATGAATCACGCGGAACTCATCGCCTGGGCGCTGAAGAACCAGAAACAGACCCACAAGCCAGGAGAACATTTTGCCTATTCAAACTTCGGCTACTGTGTCCTGGGCCGCGTGCTGGAGAAGGTGCTGAAGCTGCCATACGACAAGCTGATCACGCAGGAGGTGTTTTCCAAATGTGGCATCACCAGCATGCAGATCGGTGGCAACACGCTGGCGGAGCGCCAGCCGCAGGAGGTGATGTACCTCACGGCCAAACCCGGCGCGGCTTACAGCATGAATGTCGCGCGCATTGACTCGCACGGCGGCTGGATCGCCACGGCGGGAGATCTGGTGCGCTTCGCCTCGCATCTCCCGGTTTTGCTCAATCAAGATTCGATTCGTGCCATGACCACGCATGGCCTCAGCGAGGGTTACGCCAGAGGCTGGAACGTGAACAAAGTGCCCAACTGGTGGCACACCGGATCGCTACCGGGAACCACCACCATCATGGTCCACACGGCGAAGGGAATGTGCTGGGCCGGGCTGCTCAATGGTCGCAGTGAAGGCCTCGCCCTCGCCTTGGACAAGGTGATGTGGCAGATGGGTGGTGTGGTTAAGACGTGAGCGTTATGAGTTTCAGGGCTGCTTGGCACGAACGAACAAGACCCAATCTTTTTCAGTGTAGGGTACTAAAGTATAGGAGCCGGAGGTGGGATTTATGAGGGTGATTTCAGCCCCAGTGACCGGATCGCAGCCTTTGAATTCCAAGCGGGTGTTCTTGAGAAGGGAAGAATTGATTCGCACAGGAGCGCGGCTTGGTGAGTAAACTACCGCGAAGCTGCCGTCTGTAGCAAGGGCTGCCATCTTTTTGTCAGAGGGAGGCAAGTCGGTCAGCTTGACAACAAAATCATCGTTCCGCCGCAGCATCGTCCATTCGAGCCCCTCCAGGAATCTCCTCATCACACCCATCTGCGCGGCACCCGGCAGATCCAGCGCCTGCTGCCACGGTGTACGCGCATCCGTCTGGGCTTTGCGCTTCGCGAGATCATGAAACTGCCAGATGCTATGCGTGCCATAGACATGCCCGCAGGCACCGCTCAAGACGCTCCACCACGCGGCGCGGCGTACATCGTAATCGTCGAACCACTCGGTCAGCTTCTTGTCCTTCATCAAACCGCGCACGGGATGGTCCTCGTAGCAGGGCTCACCATCGAGGGTGGGTTTGAGTGCGGGCAGGGCTAGGTTCTTCCCGTTCATGTCGTAGTTGGCGGCAGCGCGTCTGCCGTGGCCGCTTTGGAACATATGGAAGTCCAGCCAAGCCTCATCAGGCCAGTAATCAGATGAGTTCGCGCCTCCTTTGGGGTGAAAGGTGATGAGGTGCCTACCGCCATCTCCCTTCTTCAATCCGGCGGCCATGGCACGAATGATGGCGCGCTGCGCGTCATTATCCACGGAGCGGTCACCACCGAGCATCCAGATGATGGGCTTGTCCTTGTAGCGTTTGGCCAGCCACTCGCAGTAGATAGCCGCATTCTCCGGCGTGAAGATCTCCGGGCCTTTGCCCCACTTCTTGTTCCATTTGTCACCCCAGGTCGGCAGCATGGCGGTGTAGAGGCCGAGAGCTGTAGCTTGGTCCACAACCCAGTCCACATGCTGGAAATAGGCTTCGCGGGGCTTGGTCGGATCGTTGTTTTCCAGCGGCATCTCGCCGTAGGCGTTGGGTTGATCAAACTCATACTCGGCCAAAGCGACGGCCAGGATGGTATTGAAGCCTTTGGCGGCCCGATTCTTGAGATACAGCTCCGTTTCCTCCCGCGTCAGCCGGTGAAACAGCTCCCAGGCCGTGTCCCCGAGCAAGAAGAACGGTTTGTCATCAGCTGTGGCGAGGTGGCGGTGATCTGCGGCCACTTTGAGATCAGGCAGCGCGGCACTGGCGGCAAAAGCGAGGGCGGACAGGAGAATGGCGAGACGCATGGACAAATGATGCCAGATGAATGCAGTGCTTTGCCAGTTTTCATTTTCTATTTCGTATTCTGCATCCACCTCTCACCTCCACCATGACACCCCAGCAAAAAGCAGAATCCCTCGGCCTCGTTTTCACCAAGCAACCGCCCGCCTATTTGAACCTCTGCATCCGCAGCGGCAATCAGCTCCTCACCTCCGGCCATGTAAGCGATCTCAAGGGCAAGCTCGGCGCGGGCGTCTCGACGGAGGACGGCTACAAGGCCGCCAAGAACTGCGCGGAGAAAGTGCTGCGCTCGGTGTGGGACACCCACGGCACGCTCGACGGCCTCAAAGTCATCAAAGTTCTAGGATGTGTGAACTCCACACTCGAATACAGCGACCAGCACCTAGTGATCAACGGCTGCTCCGACCTGCTGCACGAAATCTTCGGCAAAGAAGGCGACGGCTACCACGCCCGCAGCGCCCTGGGCTTTGCCCAGCTCCCCACTGGCGCGGCGGTCGAGGTCGAGGCGATCTTTGAGATCAAGGCCTAACCCGGACGGGGCCTAGCGCCTCGGGGTTGTCTTTTGGGCAGGTGTGGGTATCATCCCCTCCCCCAAATGCCACTTGTTCACATCAAAACCTACGGTTGCCAGATGAACGAACGCGACACCGAACAGGTGTCGCAGATGTTCGTCGAGCGCGGCTACACCATGACGGCGCGTGATGAGGACGCGGACGTGGTGCTGATCAACACCTGCTCCGTGCGCGATCAGGCAGAGCAGAAAGCCCTGGGAAAGATGGGCATGGTGCGGCGTCGGCGCACCCCCTTGGTAACCGGCTTTATGGGCTGCATGGCCCAGAGCCGGGGCAGCGAGCTGGTGAACAAAGCGAACGTGGACCTCGTCGTCGGCACGCAGAAGTACCATCGCGTGGTGGACTACGTGGACGAGATCATCCGCGCCAAAGAGGCAAAGCAGATGGACGATGAGCGCTTTTCCATCGTCGATGTTGAAGAAGAAGCCTCCTCGCAAAACACGATCCGTGATCACACGCTGAAGGAAAAGCAGGCGAGCGCCTTTGTGAGCATCATGCAGGGCTGCAACATGAAATGCACCTTCTGCATCGTGCCCTACACTCGCGGTGGCGAACGCGGTCGGCCCATCGCAGACATTGTCGAAGAAGTGAAACGCCTCGCGGATCGTGGCGTGAAAGAAATCACCCTGCTGGGGCAGATCGTGAATCTCTACGGCAGGCATGAATTCCCAGCGGTGGACGGCAAAAGCCCCTTCGTGCAACTCCTTGAGGCAGTGCATGAGGTCCCCGGAATCAAGCGCATCCGCTTCACCAGCCCGCATCCGATTGGCTACAAGAAGGATCTCATCGAAGCCTTCACCTACCTGCCGAAACTCGCCGAGCATGTGCATCTCCCTGTACAAAGCGGCAGCGATGCCATTTTGAAGCGCATGCACCGGCCTTACACGGCGGCCAAGTTCACCGAACTCGTCCAGCGCATCCGTGAGGCGCGTCCAGACATCGCTGTCACCACGGATGTAATCGTCGGCTTTCCCGGCGAGACGGAGGAGAACTACCTGGAGACACGGCAGATGTTTGAAAACATCGGTTTCGACAACGCCTTCGTGTTTCGCTACTCCAAACGCCGTGGCACACCCGCAGCGGAGATGGAGGAATCCACCCAGGTGCCGGAGCGTGTGAAGGAAGAGCGAAATCAGGATTTGCTCGGACTGGTGAACCGCATCGCCCTGCCGATGTACGATGCCCTCGTTGGCAAAGAGGTCGAAATCCTTTGCGAAGGACCGAGCAAGACAAACGATCAGCGCCTCACGGGCCGCACGGGCTCAAACCGCATCGTCGTCTTCGACGGCAATCCGGAACGGCACACGGGTGAGATTTTCAAAGTGCGCGTCGCTGAAGCAGGTCACTTCACGTTGTTTGGAGATCCCGTGCTGCATGCATGAGCACCGCACTGCAGATCGAACTGCGTCCACTGACGCACGAGCATTCCGAGGCTTTTTGCCAATTAGTCATCGCTCTCGCGGAGTTTGAAAAGCTGCCGCCGCCGGATGAAGCCGCACAGGCACGCCTAATCGAAGATGCCCTGGGCGAAAAGCCGCGCATCGAGGTCTGGCTGGCCTTTGTCAACGAGGATACAGATCCCTGCGGCTACATGATCCTCGTGGAAACGTATTCGAGCTTTCTGGCGCTGCCGACCCTCTATCTGGAAGACCTGTTTGTCCTGCCGGAGCGGCGCAAAGGCGGGGTAGGCGGTGCTTTGCTCAAAAAGGTGGTCAGCCTCGCGCATGAGCGCGGCTGCGGTCGCGTAGAGTGGACCGCACTCGATTGGAATGTGAACGCGCAGCAGGTCTATGAGCAGCGCATCGGGGCCAAACGAATGAGCGAGTGGCTACTCTACCGCATGACACGCGAAGACATGCAGCGCCTACTGGACCGCGAGAAGTCCTAGAAGGACATCGTCGGCACGTCGATCAGCGAATAGACTTCGACCGGATCAGGCTGGCCCTTCACCGGATGGATGCCGGCGTTTTGGTAAAGCTGCAATCCTTCCGCCCAGCCATTGAGAAACGGCGCACCGGCCAGCACTGGCACCTGCAGTTTGCGGGTCAGGCTCTCGATACGGAAAGTCACGTTCACTGCTTCACCCACGGCGGTGTTCACTCCGCGCCCCATGGCACCCAGAGCAACATCCCCAATGTTCAAACCGATGTGGCAATGCACTTCCAGATTCATGTTTTCCTTCAGCCATTTGCGCTTGGGAGATTCATTGGAATCAGGGCTGCTGAGAATCTTGGCGGCCTCGGTGGCCTTCACCCGCGAGGAAATGTCATCTCCCGGCCAGTAGGCAAAGACGCCGTCGCCAATGAACTTGTCGATGATGGCATCACGCGTTTTCAGAACTTTTTCGCACTGCGCATACCACTCACGCAGCATGGCGGCCACTTCCTCAGCGCTGAGCTGGGAGGAAATGGTGGTGAAGTTGCGCAGGTCACCGACGAGCAGGGTGGCCCGTACCGTCTTGACCGGCAGCGCGATGGTGTGGAGCGACTGCGTGCTGACGTTGCTGGTGGTTTCCCCAGAGGGACGTTCTTCGTCCTGGCTGTCAAAAATAAAGGTACTGGTGCCAAACTGCACACGGTCCCCATGCCGCAGCGCGCGGGCCGTGGTCACGGCCACGTCGTTGACGAAGCTGCCGTTCGCGCTGCCAAGATCGGAAACCCAGAACAACTGCCCGTCACGCCGGATCGTGGCATGCTGGCGCGACACTCCGCCGTCCACCAGACGAATGCTGGCATCCGGGCTGCGTCCGACCAGATTGAAGTCCTCGAGAGTGATCTCGAGTTCTTTCTCCAGTGATTTGAGTGTGGCGCCCATGCAGGTGATTAAACGGAATGCTCTTTTGAAGCAATTTACACGCCGCAAGTCAAGCGCGGTCACCTTCCCGCTACAAGGTTTTTCGCAGGTTCTTTCGAGAGTTTCAGTTCATCCTGGAACGCAACTTTTTAATTCTGCTAGGTTCACGGCTTGTCGTGACGATGTATTTGCCATTGCCACGGCCTTCTCCACCATAGGTTATGATGCATCGGTTTTTTCGCAGGCGGGTGTTAGGAGCGGCTTTCTCGGCGCTCCTGGCAGTTGCTGGCGTCGCACATGCCCATGTGGTGCCCAATATGACCGTCGAAGCGGAATTCGACTCCGCTGGCGGCTACACCCTGCGCATCAATGTCGATCCACGCACCTTTCTCGCCGCCGATCCCACCTCGCTGCCGCCGGTTCCGGCCTCCTGGTATTTGGAGCAGACGCCCGCGCAGGCCGCTGCGACCCATGAAAAAGCGCAGCAATACCTCGCCAGTTCGTTGGGGGTGCTGTTTGATGGTAAAAAAACCGAGCTGCCAGCCTGCAAAATTCATGCCATGGACGGTGCGGACAACACCATCCTGAAAGCCGACACCCAGGAAGTCCATTTGCTCGCCACGGCCAGCGGCGAGTTGCCTCCATCTGCCTCCACCTTTCAGATCGACTTTGCCAAAGAGGCCAACACCAGCCTGATCCTCCTGCATACCCAGGCGGGAAAGACGGAACTTCGCCCGCAGGTGATCTTTCCTGGCGAGACCAGCCGCCCGTTTCAACTTCACGTCATCGCCGCAGTTCCCCCGGCAGACTCTTCGCCACCCAGGGCGAATGAAGTCTATGCCATCATCGCATTAGCTGTGGTTTGCATCCTGGGATTCATCGGCAGGCGGCTGCTCAACCGCTATCGCCACCATCATCGTGCCCACCGCAAACCGGGTGATAGCCAATTGTGAACAACTCTCACTTGTTCACCCCTTCCAAGCGGGGTTAATCCTGTCCCCCGCCACATGTCAGATTCCTTCGTCCATCTCCACCTTCACACCGAGTACTCCCTGCTAGACGGAGCCGTGCGCATTGATGCGCTCATGAAACGCGTGAAGGAGCTGGAAATGCCTGCCGTGGCCATGACCGACCACGGCAACCTCTACGGTGCCATCGACTTCTACATGGCCGCGAAAAAGGCCAAGGTGAAAAGCATCATCGGCTGTGAGGCCTACCTGGCCCCCGGCTCCATGATGGACAAAAACGAAGTGCCGGGGCGCAAGCGCTCTTCGCACCTCACCCTGCTGGCCGCCAGCAACGAAGGCTTCGAAAACCTCTCCAAGCTGATCACCAAAGGCCACCTCGACGGCCAGTGGTACAAGCCCCGCGTGGACAAAGACGCCCTGCGTGAGCACGCAAAGGGCCTCATCTGCCTCAGCGGCTGCATCAACGGCGAAATCAACGAACTCCTGCTCTCTGACCGCAAAGACGAGGCGGAAAAAAGCCTGTTGGAATTTCGCGACATCTTCGGCCCTGAAAATTTCTACCTCGAAATCCAGGACCACAACATGGAGGCCCAGCGCAAAAGCGCGCGCCAGATGATCGAGTGGGGCAAGCAGTACGATCTTAAGACCGTCGCCACCAACGATGTCCATTTCCTCAATCGCAGCGATCACGAGTCCCACGACATCATGATCTGCATCGGCACCGGCGCGAGCATCTACGATCAGAACCGCATGACCTACTCCCCGGAGGTCTATTTCAAGACCGCCCAGGAAATGCGCGCCTTGTTCTCCGAGGTGCCTGAGGCCTGCGACGCCACGCTCGAAATCGCCGAACGCTGCGATTTAAAGATCCACCTCGACTCCACCAGCATCGACCGCTACCCGCAGTATCCGATGCCCGATGGCGGAGATCGCAATGAATACCTACGCAGGCTGACCCAGGAGGGCTTGGAACGTCGCTATGGCCGCAGCCGCGCACTCAATGATGAGGTGCTGCATCAGCGCATGGAGGTGGAACTCGCCCTGCTGAAAGAGAAAAACTTCACCAGCTATTTCCTCATCGTCTGGGACTTCATCAACTGGGCGCGCGAGCACGATATTCCGGTCGGCCCCGGTCGTGGTTCCGCCGCCGGCTCGCTCGTCGCCTTCTGCCTCGGCATCACGGACATTGACCCGCTGCGCTTCGAACTCGTGTTCGAACGATTCCTCAACCCCGAGCGCGTCAGCCCTCCCGATATCGATATCGACTTTTGCCAGACTCGCCGTCCTGAGGTCATCCAATACGTCCGCGAAAAATACGGCGACCTCAGCGTCTGCCATATCATCACCTTCGGCACCATGGGTGCCAAGTCCGTCATCCGTGACGTCGGTCGCGTGATGGGCTGGAGCTACGGCGACAGCGACGCGCTGTCGAAGATGATTCCGAACGAGTTGAATATCGACCTGGAGGAGTCGGTGAAGAAAAATCCCGATCTCGCCGCAAAGCTCGAGTCAGACGGCAATGCACAGGAACTCTGGCGCCATGCCACCTTCCTCGAAGGCCTCACTCGCGGCACGGGTGTCCACGCCGCCGGCGTCGTCATTGGAGATCGCCGCCTCGACAACTTCATCGCTCTCACGCGCGACAAGGAAGAAGCCATCCTCTCGCAGTATGCGATGAAGCCGCTCACCGAGCTAGGCATGCTCAAGATGGACTTCCTCGGCCTCAAAACGCTGACGGTGATCCACGAAGCCGAGCATTGGATCCAAAAGCGCATCTACGGCTTCAGAGTGTCTGAGGCACCGCTCGAAGACAAGAAGACCTTTGATCTCATCAAACGTGGCGAAACAGTCGCTGTATTCCAGATGGAATCTGGCGGGATGGTCAACACATGCAAACAGCTCGGCCCTGATACGATTGAGGAAATCATCGCTATTCTGGCGCTCTATCGTCCCGGCCCGATGCAGTTTATCCCCGACTACATCAAACGTAAAAAGGGCGAGGAGAAGGTGGACTACCCTCACCCGCTGCTGGAGAAAATTTCCAAAGAGACCTACGGCATTCTGGTCTATCAGGAGCAGGTCATGCAGGCGGCCAACTTACTCGCCGGCTTCTCCCTCGGACAAGCTGACTTGCTCCGCCGAGCGATGGGTAAAAAGGACGCCGCCGAGATGGCCCGCCAGCGTCTCATCTTCGTGGAAGGCTGCCTCAAGACCAACGACATCCAGGCCAAGCTCGCGAACTCCATCTTCGACTTGCTCGAAAAATTCGCGCAATACGGCTTCAACAAATCGCACTCCGCAGCCTACGGGATCGTCACGTATCGCACCGCCTACCTGAAGGCAAACTTTCCCGTCGAGTTCATGGCGGCGGTGCTCAGCTTTGAAATCAGCAATCCCGACAAGATCGCCAACTTTGTCAGTGAGTGTTTCGAGATGGGCATCAAAGTGCTGCCCCCTGACGTCAACAAATCCTCTCTCAAGTTCGCCCCCGAGTTCAGCAAGGAAGCCGTAGTCGCCACGGATGAAGCACCAAAATCGGACTACGATTTGCCGAACTCCATCCGCTACGGTCTCAGCGCCATCAAAAACGTCGGCGAAGGTGCCATGGAGGCGGCCATCGCCGAGCGCGAGAAAAACGGTCTTTACACCAGCCTCGAAGATTTCGCCGCCCGCTTGGACAACCGCGCGGTGAACAAGAAGCTCATGGAGTCCCTCGTCAAAGCAGGTGCCTTCGACTTCACCAAAGAGCCGCGCGCGGTGATGTTCGCCAAGCTCGAACAAGTGCTCGCTTCTGCTGCATCCATGCAGAAGGACAAAAAAGCGGGCCAGGGCGGTCTCTTTGATGACTTCGATCTCGCAAAGCCCAAATCCAAGAAGAACGAAGCTGCAGCGCCCTCCGTCGTGTGGAGCACGGATGAGGTTCTCGCCTTTGAAAAAGAACTGCTCGGTTTCTACGTCAGCGGTCATCCTCTCGACAGCTACCGGGGACATTTCGATTCGCCCAAGCTCACTAAAATCGCCGCCATCGAGGAGATCGACACCAAGGAAAAAGCGCAGACCATCTCCATCGCCGGCATCATGAGCCAGCTCGAGGTGCGCTATTCCAAACGTGACAACCGCCCCTTCGCCACCTGCAAGTTCGAAGATTTCACCGGTCAGGTCGAGATGATGTGCTGGAGCGACGACTACGAAAAGCTCAAGGATGTGCTCGCCGACGGTGCCGTGCTCGCTCTGCGCGTGCGTGTCAGCAAGGATCAAAAGACCGATGGAAACCGCATCACTCTCAATGGTGCCACGCTGCTCAAGCCCAAGGCCGCCAAACCGCGCAATGCCAGCGATCCCGATCCTTCCGAGCCACCACCGCCAAAGCCGGCTGCTCCGCCCAAACCGGTTGTCTTGAAGCTCAACACCACGCAGCACGACGAAACAGATCTCGAACGCATTCACGAGGTTCTTCTCGCTTATCCCGGCACCTTGCCCGTCTTCCTCGAAATTTCCCAGAACGGACACAAAGCCCGCCTCGAGCTGGATGAAAGTTTCCGCGTCACCCCCGGCCCCGATCTGCGTCGTGCGCTTACAGTCTGGCTGTGATCTACTCCAGCGGCACGCTCACTTTCTCGCCGAGAAACTTGGGGCGCGTGCCCAGCACGTTCACATCCAGTACCGCTTTGACGCAGGCCAGCTTTTCCCGCAAAAAGGTCTTCACCGATAGGGTGACCGGCACATCCTTGGCATCCAGACCGTAAGCCTCGATTCCAAACGCCCGCGCCAGGTAAATGGCGCGCGCATTGTGAAATCGCTGTGAAACGAAGATCACACGCTGTTGGCCAAAGACCTCCTTGGCCCGTACCACCGAGTCCAGTGTGCGAAACCCGGCATAGTCACACACGATCTTCTCCGCTGGCACGCCCAGCTTCATCAGCGCAAGCTTCATGTCCGTGGGTTCATCGTAGCTGTGCGTGCCGTTGTCACCGCTGACGATCAATGCCTTCACCTTGCGCGCTTTGAGGAGTGCCGCCGCAGCCTCCATTCGGTATTTAAAAAAATAGTTGGACCAGCCTCCCGCCACATGTGCGGCGGTGCCCAGCACCAGGGCCACCGGAGCTTCTGGCACGGCATTCACATCATCAAAGCACCGGCCTTCCGCTCTCTTCGCGACCCACCATTCACAGCCAAACACAAAGCCAGGCGCCAGTACGATCAAAACGGCTATGCGCAACCACCAGCGCTTCAAGAGTGTCTTCATCCAAAACTCCTCCCGCCAGTTCACACAGCCTGCAAGCTGCCGCTTCTATCATTTTGCCAAATCGCATTCTCAGCGCACTGTCTGGAACACATGCGCCCGAATCGCCCCGAACAACCCGTCGCCCGCCAGAACCGCCACTCCCGCTCAGGCAACCAGGTGCGTGTCTATGAAGAGGGGGACATCCCCGCAGTTCTCGAAGGCAAGGAAAGCCCCCTCGTCTTGATCCTCGACTGCGTCCAAGACCCGCACAATCTGGGTGCCTGCCTGCGCACTGCCGATGCCGCAGGCGTCTGCGCCGTGATCATGCCGAAGGACAAAACCGCGCCCATTACCGAGACCGTCGTGCGCGTGGCCTGCGGCGGTGCGGAAAACATCCCCCTCATCCGCGTCACCAATCTCGTCCGCGCCATGGACAAGCTCAAAGAGCTCGGCATTTGGCTCGTCGGCACCGCTGATGAAGCCACCAAGAGTCTCTACGATCTCGATCTCAAAGGCGGCATCGGCATCGTCATGGGCGCTGAAGGCCCCGGCATGCGCCGCCTCACCGGCGAGCACTGCGACTTCCTCGTCAAGATCCCCATGGGCGGCAAAGTAGAGTGCCTCAATGTCTCCGTCGCCACCGGAGTCTGTTTGTTTGAATGCGTCAGGCAGCGTCAGCCGAAAAAATGATCACAGAACGCAACATCGTCGTGCTCACCGGTGCGGGCATGTCCGCCGAATCCGGCGTGCCCACATTTCGTGGCGTGGACGGTCTGTGGGAAGGGCACCGCATTGAGGATGTCGCATCACCGGAGGGTTTCGCCCGCGATCCCGAACTCGTGCATCGTTTCTACAACCTGCGACGCGCTGCTTTGAACACCGTGGAACCCAACGCAGGTCATCTCGCGCTGGCACGTCTGGAACGCGAATGGCGCGGCAGATTCCTGCTGGTCACGCAAAACGTGGATGATCTACATGAACGTGCTGGCAGCGAAAAGCTCATCCACATGCACGGCGAGCTACGCAAAGCGCGCTGCGAATGCTGCGGCGCAGTTCTGTCCTGGACTCAGGACTTGTCCTCCGGTACGCGCTGCCGCGCCTGCGGCGAAATCGGCGGCATGCGTCCCCACATCGTCTGGTTTGGAGAATTCCCCTTCGAGATGGAATCCATCATGAATGCCTTGAAGAGCGTTGATCTGTTCCTCTGCATCGGCACCTCCGGCGTGGTGTATCCTGCCGCCGGGTTCGCCCAGATCGCCGCGCAAAACCATGCGTGTCGCCTGATCGAATTCAATATCGAGAACACCGAGATCTCACGCCAATTTCGTGAACGTATGATCGGCCCTGTATCCGTGGAGCTGCCCAAATTCGTGGAGCAGCTACTATCGGAGACGCATAGACAGGCCTGGCTAAGTTAGAACGTCGTCACCAAGTCGGCCTCGCAATGACCGACTTCTGCCCCGCAGCCTGTACTTCATACCAGCCCGGGAAGCCTCGCCATTTGACCCTGCCTTTGTCATTCGTCTTCAAAGTGACCTCGGTGCGCCACCTGCGGCCGATCCATTCTTCCAACACTTCGCCGCGCTTGCGGATGCTCCAGTCCTTGTTCCAGGACGCAGCTTCGGGTTTCCAATGGGAGCCTTCCCAAAAGCCCCAAAGCAGAAAGCTAGTGTAAGCTGGATGGCTGAACGCGGCGATGAGCACATCGCGCGTAAAGTCTGCGGCGAGTTCTTCATCCTCCGTCGTCACAATGTCATATTCAGTGATGCACTGATGCGGCACTACCTCGGCAAAACGATCCGTCACCGCGAGCAGATGTTCCGGCGATGGTAGATAGGTCTCATGAAAGTGCGCCTGATTGCCGAGCCCATAGACACTGAGTCCCGCCGCATTGAGCGCCTGAATGTAGGTGAGCGTGTCGTCACATTGCGGACCTGGGCGAAACACCTGGTCCTCGTTCACGCAGAAAGGCAGCTTCGTCAGCGATCTTGCCAGCTTGAAAACGTCACGGTCAAGCTGCTCCAGACCAGGCCGCTTATTCAGCATGTCCGCACCGTTCCACGCGATGGGGTGGTTGATCACATCCCATTCCACGACGCTATCTTTCACAAACTCCAGCCGCTCTTTCACACTGGCCAGCGTGCGCTCTCGTATGACCGTGCTGTCCTTGATGTCGTGCAGATTAAATGGCGTGGCCACCTGCATGAGGTAATGCCCTCGAACAGGAATGTGGCGCTCCGCGAACCAGGCAAAGGCCCGGTCCAGTTCCGCATTCCTCTGGGCCTTGCGCTTTTCATCAAAATCCGGCGACCAGTTGCCATCCTTCAAATCATTCTCAAACACCACAATGCTGAAGAGACGGTCAATGATTTCACGGTAATGCTTGTCGTCTTTACTTTCACCACTGAACCGCTTGGCCACCACGGCGGAGCCAAACCCGAAGGCATGCCGATGGAGTGTGAGTTTCACCTCGGTGTTGGCCACCGGCTTACCGTCATCGCCAGTAACGACCATGGAGAGATCCGCCTTGCGATGCTTCTCGATGCGTTCAATCGCCGCCTTGCGCCAGGGCGCATCCGCTTCACGGCCAGCATAACTGCGCTTTCTTAATTTAGCGCGCGGGAAGCTGCTGACGTCCGTGGTCGCCGGATACCGCAGCACTCGAATACTTTCGACCTCGATGCTCTGCTCCTTCTGCCCGCACAGCAGCACGACAGCGGCACTTCCTGCCGGAATAGAATCATTAGCGGTAAAAGTCACCGGTTGCTCCGTCCACTCCCGATGAATGTCCACGCCGATGGTATCGCCAAAGGAGGTGTAAGGTGCGGCACGCAGTTGCAACTTCGCCAAGACCTCGCCTGACTCCGCACTGCCGACGACGCGTGCCTTGATGATCGCCAGCACTCGGTCGTTCTTCGCGATACCCTCGGCTACCAATGCCGTAAACTGGGCTGAATATGCTTTGGCCACATCTGGCTGCGTAATGGTGATGCGCTTGCCAACTTCCAAATCTTCCGCCTTTCCGGCCGCCTTGGATGCAGACGCCTGCAAGGCATCTCCACCACGCACATCCGCGCCTCCAGGCGGAATCTCCAGCGCATGCAGCGGACAGAGCGTGGTAAAAAAGACGGCGGTCAGGATGCTAAGGCGATTCATGGTAGAGCTGCATCTACCTCCGCTTCTGCGAGATTCAAGCAGGGAGCCAGCCTGCTATTTTCTGGACTTCTTATGCTGCGGCGTGATCGCGCCGTCCTTGCCTTCTGGCCATTGGACGCCTTCGGTGATCCATTGGCGGATGAGATTCACTTCATCCTTCGGAATGCGGTGACCAGTGGCAGGCATGGCCTTCAAGTCCTTGGCTGGTAGCGTTAGCACGAGGTAGAGCATGCTTTTCTCCGCATTTTTCGGCACGATCACCGGTCCGGCTTCGCGTTTGCTGAAGGCAAGCGCACGCGTTTGCAGGTTAAGGTCGCCCAGCAGCGTCTCGGAGTTGTGACACTCGACGCAGCGGTCAGCGAGGATTGGCTTGATCTGTTTCACAAAATCCACCGGCGTATCTCCGGCGGCATGGAGAGTGCTGAGCGTGAGCGCGGCAAAGACAGCGGAGAACGTGGTGGATCGTTTCATGAGCAAAGCTCGGTGAGAATAGCCGCAAGTCTACGCAGGACTTGCGGGCAAATGGGCGGTTTTTGGCTGGATTAAAGCTTGGAGGACAGCTTGACCTCATCAAAGACACCGGGATTGGTGGCTCTCAGCTCCATCAGTGCCTCTGCCTCGGCCTGCTCTCGGGTGAGGGCTCTGCCGCTGCGTTTGGCAAACTGAAGAATGTCCATCGCGCAGGTGTAGACATAAAGATCCTCTGGGATCTTTGGATTCACGCGGCCATTGAATGAGCACCAGCTCGTGTATTTACTGTGAAATCCGTAACCGGTCTTGATCGCACCCCCATCCTTGGGTTGAAAAGTGAACTTGATGAGCCAGACGTCGTGCTTCTCCTTCATTGAAGGCCAGAAGAGGTTTTTATAGTCATAGACTTCGATGGTCAATGGGCGCGCTCCCAGCTGGCTGGGCTCCATCAACATTGATGTGATGACAGCTTTGGCGATGTTTCCATTTTTGGGGTCTAAGGCTTCAGGCGGGATTTCGTCTTCACGCAGGAGGCTTTTCAACATCATCTGCGCCCCCGCAGAGAGATCCACTTCCAGGCAGGCCTGCTTGAGCAGCGGGATTCCGCGTTTTCCGCCGCTTTTGGCATCTGCCCATGCAGCCTGCAGGCGCACGCCTTTGTTGGGATGCTGCAAGGCCAGATCGAGCACTTCTTCGCGCAGTTCGTCATCAAGAAAAGCAGCTGAGCGGGCTGCTGCGATGGCGCATTCGCTTTCTGCTGGGTTTGTGCTGGCCAGCCAGGACTTGAGGATGGTAACGCCCTTGCTGGAATTGTAAGGATTGCAGCCGTGCCAGCCTCGCTGGCACAGGTTGTCGAGATAGCTGAGCAAAAGTTCGCCCGGCTGCCCGGTCAGAGGCTCGCCGCTGAAGGCGCGGAGAAAATGCTCCGTCTGCGAGCTTTGAAAATTGTACGCGTTGTTGAGAAGGTTGAGCCAGTTGATTTTGCATTCCATCCTGGGGTCCATCTTGTATCCCATTTTGGCTTCGATCTTGGAGACCTTGGAGTTCATCATGATGCCCCTGCGTAGCGCCACGGCGACCAAATCTGCAGCGATCGACTCATGAGTGAATGCCACGGCGTTCACGATCTCAAACAGGCCTTCCTCCTCCTCTGCGGTCAGCTCGACAGGAAGTTCGAGCCACATGAGCGCCAAGTCAGAGAACCAATGGGCAAGTGACATGTCGAAGGCTTGAATGACACG
>TBL_comb48_EPIDRAFT_1001253_pt1 | contig 18997 bp, 21 predicted proteins | sample TroBogEpilimnion_37_FD_10681 | JGI IMG/M metagenome (IMG submission 10681)
TCGCTGAATATCGGATTTGGCAAACTCGGCGATCCTGAAAGCCGGGCCTGGCTGGAGGCGATGTTTTCACAAGATTCTGATCTGCTTCAGGAGTACATCCTCAACAAGCTGGATGGGGCCATCTTTGAGTTTGCCTTTGATCCCACCCTGGAAAACGCAGGCAATGGCGTGACGGTGCAAGGTGCAGCGCCGCCTGCTCCTGCGGCCAGCAAACTGCCAGACTGAGGGCTTGTCTTTCGCCGGCAGTCCAGGTTTAAATCATCGGCATGAAGGCCAGAGGAATTTCCCGTCGTGATTTGTTCAAGCTTGGTACAGCAGGCGCTGCGGTGCTGACCCGTGCCGACCTGCAGGCCGCAGGCAAGAAGACGGGGCCGGTGTGTGAAGAGGGCGGCTGCTGCATCACGCCTTCGGGAGATTTTTACAATGTGGAGCGCGGCAATCCGCTGCCGTACAAACTGCCAATCGAGAAGCTGCGCGAGATCGGCATGGTGCGCGAGACGTGGCAGCTCGAAATCATCTCAGACCCTGCGAGCAACGCGAAGATCGAGCATCCCATGCTGCGCAGCGACGGCACGGCGCTGACCTTTGAGAAGCTCATGGAGATCGCGAAGACGAAGGCGGTCAGTTACTTGAAGGTCATCACCTGCAACAACCTTGCTGATCCGCTGGGCCATGGCCTGTGGGAAGGGGTGCCGCTGCGCGACGTGCTGTGGCTCTGCGGGCCGGTGGAAAACCTGCGGCATGTGTGGTATCACGGCCACCACAATGAGGACCCGAAGCAGATCTTCAAATGCTACCTGCCGATGAACCGCGTCTTTGAAGATCCGCCGGGAGAGCTGCCGGTGATGCTCTGCTACAAGCTCAACGGTGAATTTCTCAGCGGCGAGCGCGGCGGGCCGGTGCGCATGATTGTGCCGGAGGCCTACGGCTTCAAATCGGTCAAGTGGCTGCAACGCATCGGCTTCACCAACGCACATCAGTCTGACGACACCTACGCCAACGGCAACAACGACATCAACTCGTGGCTCAAGACTTTCGCACGCTTTGGCGATCTGCCAGGCAAGCTCAGCACCCATGATGAACTCACGCTGCATGGCAATGCGCAGGTGGGCATCTCAGGGCTCAAGCAGGTGCAGTACTGGCTGCGCGACGTGAGCACGCCGCTGCCTGCGAACGATCCCCACTTCACCAAGGCACCATGGCAGGAGGCGCAGATCGTGCCCTTTGATGGCAGTGGCATTGCGGGCTTCAAAGGCGCGCCGTTGCACCCTGTGCAGTTTGATCCGGTGACGCGCATGCCAAGGCAATGGCCCATGCGGCACACACTGTGCCGCTGGACGGCCAAACCCATCAAGCTGGCAGCAGGGAAGTATGAGGTGCGCTGCCGCACGATCGATGCGAATGGCAATGCACAGCCGATGCCACGACCTTTTCCGAAATCCGGGAGGAACAACATTCAGAAAGCACTGCTGGAAGTGGTGGCTTGACGCCTCATTTTTTCAGTGACAACAAAGATGATGCTGAGCGGCCCAGATGCTGCTGTATGATAGGGCGCATGTATTCGTCTTCGCTCCCCTGGAAAGTTTTGTCGTCCAATCTCTCTCTCAATGTTCAAACGGAGGGCTGGAATCTCGCCTGCCCGGAAGAAGGTGCCGAGGCGGAGATCCGCCAATTCACGGTTTATGTCGGCTTTGACACGCCATTCTTCGAGGTGCCGGTGGTGCAGCTCGGACTCAGCGGCTTTGACATTGATCAGCGGGACAGCGCGCGGCTCATGGTGAAGGCTGAAAACATCACCGAATTTGGTTTTCAAGCCACCCTCACCACCTGGGCTGGCAGCCGCGTGTATGCCGCCGAGCTCAACTGGATTGCCATTGGTCCGTGAGTCAATTTTTGCGTAAGCACCAGGAGCGGTAGGACAGCTCGCCTGACTTCAGCGCCTCATACACACGCGCACCGGGCAGCCCGGCGAAGTCGCGGCCCAGAGAGTGGAGAAACTTGGGTAGGCGCTCGCAGATCAGCGCCGCATTGCGTGCGGCGTTGATTTCCATGCCGCGCAAAACTTCCGCACGAATGTCGCGGGTCTGCACGATTTCGAACGGTGCATGGGCGATAGCATGCTCCCACTCGGCCCATTGATCACGGAAGCGAAAATCGGCATAAAGCAAATACCCGCCGGTTTTCAGCGCACGTGCGGCCTTGGCGAGGAAGCCGGGGAAGTCGGGGTAGCAGTGCGAGGCTTCGACATTGAGCACCACATCGAACGATTGTGGGGGAAAGCGGAGCGACTGAGCATCTCCTTTGATAAAGCGGAGTCCTTTGACCTGATGGCGCTTCTGACAAAAGGCGACACCCGTGGGATTGAGATCCACTCCGGCGTAGCTAGCGGGTTGCAGCGTGCGCGTGATCCAGGAGGCACCACCGCCATGGCCGCAGCTCACTTCCAGCACATCCATGCCGCGCAGATCCACCTGAGTAGCCACGTGATGATAGAGCTGGATGAAAGCGCGGTAGGGGTCGTCGGCGGGTTCGAGCTGTAGGCCTACGGGCGGGTCGGTTTCAAAGCCATAATTTAAAAAAAGCACTTCTTCACCACGCAGCCGCTGCGTGAGGAATGGATACCACAGTTGCCAGATGGCTTTACGGATGGGGCCGATGGAAAAGAGTCGCTCAAGGATGGACATGAAGGGGGGAAGTCTGCGAGGTGATGACAGGGAATGCAACCCCGCTAGTTGGCCTTGGTTTTGCTGGAATAACCTTGTCAGTTGCGCCTCACACTTGGAACTGCATGCTTGATCCGTTATGAAAGACCGCTCCCACATTCCCTCCAGTGAGGTCACACCTGAGGAGACTTTTCTCAACCGGCGCTTCTTCATGAAGTCCGCCATCTGGGCGGGTTCCACGCTGGCCACTGCGGGACTGTACCGCACCTTCAGTCCTCGGCCCGAAGTGAAAAACACGGGAACCGCTATCGCCACGGTGGCCGAGCCCTCAGTGCAGACGACGCTGGCGGCAGATGAGAAGGTGAACTCGTTCACCGACATCGCGGGTTACAACAACTACTACGAGTTCTCGACCGACAAATCCGCCGTTGCCGCAAAGGCGAAGAACTTCGTCACCGATCCTTGGAGCGTGCAGGTAGGCGGGCTGGTGCAGAAGCCGCGTACCTTTGATCTGGCGGACCTGCTCAAGTTTGAATCCGTGGAACGCACCTACCGCTTCCGCTGTGTGGAAGGCTGGTCGATGGTCATCCCATGGGTGGGGTTTTCCTTGTCGAAATTGTTGAACCAAGTGGAACCGCTCAGTGCCGCGACGCATGTGGCGTTTGAGACTTACTACGACATCAAGCAGATGCCGGACTCCCGCTATGCAGGCATTGATCTGCCCTATGTGGAAGGCCTGCGGCTTGATGAGGCGATGCATCCGCTGACGCTGCTGGCCACCGGCCTTTATGGCAAGACGCTGCCGAATCAAAACGGTGCGCCCGTGCGGCTGGTGGTGCCGTGGAAGTATGGCTTCAAGAGCATCAAGTCCGTGGTCAAGATCACGCTCATGGATCGCGAACCGCCCACCACCTGGAGTCTCGCAAATCCGGGCGAATACGGCTTCTACTCCAACGTGAACCCCAAGGTGGATCACCCGCGCTGGTCGCAGGCGCATGAGCGGCGCATCGGCGAGATGGGTTCCCGCCCCACGCTCATGTTCAACGGCTATGCGGAGCAGGTAGCGCATTTGTATAAGGGCATGGACCTCAGCGCAGATTTTTGAACTCTCATGAACTTCAGCGCAGACACACGCTTTCACCGGCAGCTCTTTCTCTTCAATGGCCTGCTGCCGACGCTACTCATCCTGATCGACGGCTGGCGCGGCAAGCTGGGGGCGAATCCGGTGGAGTTCGTCACGCGTGCCACGGGCGTGCTGACGCTGGTTTTCCTCATCCTCACGCTGCTGGTCACGCCGCTGCGCAAGCTCTATGGCTGGAACTGGCTGCTCAAACAGCGCCGCCTGTTGGGCCTCTATGCGTTCTTCTACGGCTGCGCGCATCTGCTGACCTACCTGGCCTATGATCGCGACTGGCAACTGCAAACCGTGGTGGGAGATGTGTACAAGCGGCCCTTCATCGCCATCGGTATGTTCAGCTTTCTGCTCATGGTGCCGCTCGCGGTCACCTCCACCAATGCCATGATCAAAAAGCTCGGTGGTCCGCGCTGGGCGCAGCTGCACCGCCTCACTTACTACATCACCATCGGTGGTGTGCTGCATTACTGGATCATCGTGAAATCGGATGTGACCTATCCTCTTTGCTTCGCGGTGGTGNTGGCGCTTCTGCTCGGATACCGCGTGGTGATGAGCATAAAAAAAGCGCGAGGTGCAGCAGCACCCCGCGCTTCGTGAGACTCCCAAGGAACGATTACTTCTTGGCGGGAGCGGCGTTCCAGACCTTGATGTCGTCAAACCAGCCGCTCTGTCCGGCGACGCCGAGTTCGATTTTCGATTTGGTTTCATGGCCGATGCCGGGAGACTTCAGGAAGGCCACGGCTTTGCCATCAATGCTCACGCGCATTTCATCGCCCACGGTTTCCACCACGACAGTGTATTCTTTGTTCTGCTCCAACTTGACCGGGAAAGTGGCGCTTTTGCCAGCCATGAGCTTGTTCACTTCATCCTTCTTGGTGGCATCTTTTTTTAGTTCCTTGATGATCATGTTCTGGCTGCCTTCGCGCTCATCCATGATGGTCACTTTGTCCATGCGGATCTGGGCGCGGCAGAGATGGCCGTAGTGGGCGGCGGTGTATTTGCGGTCGTCAAACTCGACATCCATCATCGTGCAACCGTCAAAGCGCATCTTCACCTCGACCACGCTATCCTTGGTAGGCACTTCCAGGCCATAGACTGCGGCATGTGCGGTGATGATTGATTTGCCATCCTTGGAAGGCTCGTCCTTCACACGCGTCTGCGTGCCTTTGAGCGCGTCTTTTTCAAACACGAAGGTGTCCACCACGCGGTGCCAGCGCTTGTCGTGCTCGCTGCCGGTCATTTCATCGGAGAAGAGCAGCTCTTTCTTTTCGGCGATAGGCTTGGCTGGAATCTTGGGCAGGTCGGCGGCGAACGCGGCGGCACTGATGAGGAGGCATGGGACGAGGAAGAGGTGAATGTTCATGGACGCAATGAAACGAGACCATCCTGCGAGTTCATGCGCGGAAATTGGCGAAGTTCAGTCCGCACTTGAGTTTCGTGCCCGCGAAGTGTCTGGTCATTGCCTATGAGCCAACCTGCCTGCCCGATGTGCGAGATGAATGATGTCCTGGACCACGCCGACCGCTTTGAATGCATGACCTGCGGTCACGAATGGCCGAAGGAGGCTGCCGCCGATGTGCCGGATGCGGAGCGCGTAGTGAAGGATGCCTACGGCGCCGTGCTGGCGGATGGCGACATCGTGGCCATGATCAAGGACCTGAAGCTCAAGGGCTCCAATGAGGTGCTCAAGGTGGGCACCAAATCGAAACCGATTCGTCTGGTGGACGGAGACCACGAAATCTCCTGCAAGATGGACGGAATCGCGATTGGTCTGAAGGCCTGCTTTGTGAAGAAAATCGTCAGTTGATCGGGCGGTTCACTGCAACATGGTGCGACCATGTCCGCGCCTGACAACGCCCCCTCTCCCCAGCTTTTCTTTGAAACGATCAATGCCTTTCAGAAATCGGCGGCTTTGAAGGCGGCTGTTGATCTCGGCTTGTTCACCGCCATCGGCAGTGAATCGGCGACTGCTGCCGAGATCGCGACTCTCTGCCAGTGCCCTGAGCGTGGCATTCGCATCCTTGCGGACAATCTGGCGATCCTCGGCTTCCTCACGAAGGCGGATGGGGCTTACGCGCTCACGCCATCGTCGGCGGTTTTCCTGGATCAGAAGTCTCCAGCCTACATGGGTGCTGCGGTGAAGTTTCTGCTGGCTCCCGGTTTGACGGAGGCCTTCACCGATCTCGCCTCCACCATTCGGCGTGGCCGCTTGCACACTTCTGAGCAGGGCACCACTGCGCCAGATTATCCGGCCTGGATCGACTTCGCGCGTGCCATGGGGCCGTTGATGATGCCCACCTCGCAGGGGGCGGCGGAGTTGCTGACGCTGGCCCCCTCCCGCGACACTCGTGTGCTCGACATCTCCGCGAGTCATGGGGCTTATGGCATTGCCGTTGCGAAAAAGAATCCGCGCGCCCATCTCGTCGCGCTGGACTGGGAAGCCGTGCTGGAGGTAACGACGGAAAACGCGCACGCCGCAGGCCTCGCGGACCGCTTCAGCACCATTGTTGGCGATGCCTTCACCGTGGACCTCGGCCGGGACTACGACGCCATTCTGGTGCCGAATTTCCTGCATCATTTCAATGTCGAAGAGTGCACGCGCTTTCTGAAGCGTGTGCATGCCGCACTGCGGCTGAACGGCAAAGTGGTGATCGTTGAATTTGTGCCAAATGAAGACCGCATCACTCCGCCTCCGGCTGCGAGTTTCAGTCTCGTCATGCTCGGCACCACGCCGGAGGGCGATGCCTACACCTTTGCGGAGTATCAGCAGATGCTCAAGGAGGCTGGCTTCCACAGCGCAGAGCTGCATCCTCTGCCGCCTACGATGCAAAGCGCGGTGATCGCGGGAGTGTAAGCGCAATCACTTGGCACCAGGGACCAGTCTGCCTTCATCGATCTCGATGAATTCAAACATCGTTTGAACCGTGCCGGCGGGTAGGCCGATCTCTTCCAGGCGTTCGTTCAAGCGCTGCGTGCCAGCATCGCGCCAGCCGCGCTTGGTCATGAAGCCGTTCCAGACTTCGATCTCCTGCTCGGTGGGCTGGCGGCCGTTGGCATAAGCCCAGGCCAGCAGGCTTTCATCGCTGCCGCCTTTGAGGGTTTCGGCTTCGAGTGTGGCGTAGTCGATTTTGAGGAACTCGCAGCAGCGCCAGTCAAAGCTGCCTTTGGCATTCCCGCGCATAGGCTGCCAGCCTTCGGGCAGCTTGCCTGCGGCAGTCAGACGAATCTTGTCTAGCATCCGGCCGAAATAAACGAGGCCGTTCACTTGATCGAAAGGGCTGCGGAGTCCGGGGATGTGGGTGGGGTAGGGGAGTGCCATGCGGGAGCAAAGCATGGAGCGCGCATGCCTTCAAGATGCGCGTGTGGCTGCGAAGGTTCGAAGCACCCATTGCAAAACGGGCTTTTTAAAAGTATCGGAAGCGATGCGCAGCCAAAAAGTAAGCAACAGAGCTCCCCGACCCTTCAAGACCAAGACGGACCGCTGGTCGGGCGTCCGTGTCCCCAAGGTCTTGTTCACGGCTCCCAAACCCGCCGCGCCAGTCGAAAAACCTGCGGATCAGGCAGCCGAAAAGAAATAATCCTTCGGGGAAGTAAGCGGGTGGAGCCAAATGCAGCCATGAGTCCTTCCACTGAATCTACCTCACTGCTTGGCCTCACACTGACCAGCACGGGTGAATCGCTCGCGGCGCTGTCAGAGAAATCTCCGGTGCTGCTCGTGCTGCTGCGGCATGAAGGCTGCACCTTCTGCCGCAATGCCATGTCAGACATCGCACGCCTGCGGCGCCAGATCGAAGGCGCAGGCACGCGCATCGTTCTCGGGCACATGGGGACTGCGGAAGAATTCGCCGCGTTTGCTGAACGCTACGGTTTGGCGGACATCGCCGCTGTGGCGGATCCTGCACGCACCCTTTACAAGGGCCTGGGGCTACGGCGTGCGCACATGATGCAGCTTATCGGTCCGCGCGTGCTGTGTGCCTGGGTCAGGTCCACCGTGGCTGGCCATCGGCCCGGCAGGATCAAGGGGGATCCGCTGCAGCTTCCCGGCGCGTTTCTGCTGCACCACGGGCAGGTGATCAAACGCCACAGCTATCACGATGCTGCTGACCGACCTGATTATGTGATGCTTGCGACGCCTGTATAGGAGGTGTGAAGCTTTGAATTCACCACATTTCCGGTTGCCAGTTCTGTATGTCTGCGGTGATCGTACCTCATGGCAAATCCTGAAAACGTACAACTGGCCGCCAATTTCGGTGTCTTCATGCTCATCGTCGGCGCGCTGGGTTTATTCTGTGGCACGACTTTGGGACGTGGTGGCATGGTGCGGCGTGCGGACTCGCCGGGCACGTTTTACTCCATCTGCTGCTGCCATCTGGCCGTGGGAGCCTTCTGCTATTTTGGGCAGTATTTTGCGCGGACAGTTTAAATTGAAAGCTGCATGCCGCGTATCCTCACCATCCTCTTTGTCCTGAGCCTGAGTGCCTTGGCTCAAGTTGCTTCAATGCCTCGTACCGTGATCGTATTCGGAGATTCCATCACCGCAGGCGGTGCCTTGCCAAAGGATCAGCGCGACCACCTCTGGGTGTCGCAGGTGCAGCAGCAGTCTGCGGGAGCACTCACGTTGATCAACGAAGGCAAAGGCGGGCGTCCGACGAATTCGCTCACGGAGTTTGAGGCCATGCTCTCACGCCATGCGCATGCTGACGCGCTCGTCATTGCCCTGGGCATGAATGATTCGCGTGACATCACTGAGAAATGCATCCCCAAGGCCGTGGCGAATGTGCGGGCGATGATCGAGAAAGCGCGCGCAGCTTATGGCCCGAAGCTTCCCGTGCTTCTCGTTGGCCCCACGAACATCAACAAAGCCGCGCTGGGTCCGACGAAGCCCATCGGCAATGAACGCGAGGCGAAGCTGCGCGAACTTGGCGCTGCGTTTGAGAAACTCGCCGCCGAAACGAAGTGCGAGTACCTCAGCCTCTTCGGTGTCGTGCCAGATGCATCCCTGCTCAAAGATGGCGTGCATCCCGATGGCGCGGGGAATGATGCCATCGGGAAGGTGATGGGCGAGAGATTGAAAGCGCTGCGCTGGTAGCAAAGCGTTATCACTCACCGCAGCATCATCCACAGCGTGCTCGATCCATGGCCGGGCGGGAAGTCCACCGGCGTGCCGAGCTTGAGATAGTCGGCGGTGCGGCGCTTGCCCTTCGCGCACCAGCGGGCGCTGCGTTCCAGCGTGGCAGGGTCAAGCTTGGTGCAATTCGTGGAAAGCAGGATGGCGCATTTCTGCGCGGCAACTTCCAGCGCGGCATTGAGCAGGTCTTCAAAGTGATTCTCCACCTGCCAGCGGCGGCCGTTCTTGCTGCGGGAGAAGGTGGGCGGATCCAGGATGATGGCGTCAAAGCGCTCGCCGCGAACACACAGCTGCGGCAGCAGCTCGGAGGCGTCATCCACCACAAAGCGGTGCTTCGTTTCCGCGATGCCGTTGAGCGCGAGATTGTCCCTGCCGCGATCCAGCGACTTTCGGGACAGATCCACGCTCAGCGTTTCCGCACCCGCAAGCGCGGCCACCAGCGAAAAACTGCAGGTGTAGGCAAAGGTGTTCAGCACGCGCTTGGGCTTCAGTGCATGCAGCTTGGCGCGGTTCAGGCGCTGATCCAGAAACAACCCATGACTGTAGCTCGCGCCGATGTCCAGCCCGTAGCGAATGCCGGCCTCCGTGACCACCGTGGTCAGCGGCAGTGTGGCATCGCCGCTGTGCAGCACGGGCGAGACGCGGTCGGCGTTCTTGATGGGCATGAAGCGGTGAAACACGCGCACAGGCTGCCAGCCTGAATCCATGCACCACTTGTCGAGACCCGCAGCGAGTTCATCGCGGGCGGTATCGCTTTTGTAGGAAATGATCAAGTCATCTCCCAGCCGCTCCACCCAGCCGCCAGGGCCGGAGGCGAGGCGGTGCGCATTGGTGCCTGCGGCTTCAATCACTTTGCACTGTGCAGACGTCATCCAGGTCACGGATGGCGCAGCGGGACGTGGGTCGGGGGAAAGGTTCACTGCCTTACTCCTGCCGCAGGATGGACGGGCAAGCAATCGAGGTTCGTCGTGGCCGGGTCATCTTCGCAAGAATTCTCTTTTTCCATATCGCTCCGTTGTGCTAATCATTGCCGATATGCCACATCTCTTCCGCACCGCTGACGGTCAACTGTGGAAGGCCAGCCAGCCGCTGGACCTGACACTCGTTGACGGCACCAAGGTCGAGGCCGTCTGGGGCGGTTCCGCTCAGGAGGAAAAGCTAGCCTGGTGGCTGGCCAAGCCCGGGCACCAACTGGCCCAGACTCGGGAAGTCGCCGAGGTGGCCGTGAGAGATGATGAGACACATGACATTGCCTGGGGTGCGGCACCCGCAGGATCGCGTTTGTTTTTTGTGCTGGAGGCACCGGTGCAGGGAAAGAACGGTGCGCCGTATCGCATCGCCAAAATGGTGACCACGGCAGTGACGGAGGCGCAGCTCGCCTACTTTCGGGACACGCGCTTCTCGCTTTTTGGTACGCTGCAGACAGATGGCAGCATCCGCCGGATTCCTGCGCTGCCACCGCCGCCACCGAAACTACCCGCGCAAGGCGAGCTGTTTTGATTTGGAGAGCGGACGCTCATCCTTTCGGCGGCCACCTCACACCCGCGAGTTCCTTCGGCAGTTGCATGGGATCCATCGGATAAATGAGCGACATGTCGGGTTTGGTCGTGGCACCAGGGAGAAACTCGGTTTCCTCGGGTGCGCCGATGATGAGCCAGAGCACTTCTTCGGCGGTGTCGTTAAACACCTGCCGAAGTTGATCCGGCCCCACGAGGACGCCGCCGTGTTTGGGAACGGTGAGTGTTTCCTCGCCCACGCGAATCCGGCCGGTGCCTTCGAGCACAAAGTAAAACTCCTCCGCGCGGATGTGTTTATGAAGCGTGTTCGCGCTCATGGGCGGCATGCGCCAGAGCCGTGCACCCATATTCTCGCTGCCGGTGCGCTCCAGAAAATCCGCGTTCGGGATGCGCATGAGATTCGACAAGCGCCAGGTGAGATCTCCGGGCGTGATGAGGTGGTAGCCTTGCACGGGGTTCATGATGTTGCAGATCAATGCGCCAATGAAACCGCTGCCTCGCGCTTCCGCAACTGTCCGCACGCCGCATCAATGTCCGGTCCGCGGGCTCGGCGCAGATGGGCCACGGTGCCTTGCGCGCGGAGCTCGGCGAGGAAGGCCTCCGTCTGCTCCAGGCTGCTCGGCGCATACGTGCGGCCACGCAGGCTGAGGCCGGTGGCATTGTAGCGCAGCAGATTCACATGCATGCGCCGTCCTGCCAGCAGGCGCGACAAATCGCGAGCCTGAGCCAGAGAATCATTCACGCCATCGAGCAGGCAGTACTGGATGGTGGTGATGCGGCCGCTGCTGGCCTGGTAGCGATCCACCGCAGCAAGCACATCCTGCACATCAAAGCGTTTGCCCATGGGCAGTAAGTCAGCGCGCGTCGCATCATCGGGTGCGTGCAAGGACAACGCTAGATGCACGCCGAGATCGGCCTCGCGCAGTTCATCAATGCCGGGCACAATGCCCACCGTAGAAATCGTGATCTGCCGCCAGCCGAAAGCGCCGAGCGTGGGCGCTGCGATGCGTTGCACGGCGGCGAGCACATTTTTAAGATTCAGCATCGGCTCGCCCATGCCCATGAAGACAATGGTGCGCAGCGTGCGGCCGGAGGCGCGTGCCTCGCGGCGCAGGTGGATGAACTGCTCCACGATCTCGCCGGAGGTGAGGTTTCGCTCAAAGCCGGTCTGCGTGGTGGCGCAGAAGTCACAGCCCATGGCGCAGCCCACCTGGCTGGAAATGCAGCCTGCTGCCCGCTCGGGGTGAAAGTCCGGCATCAGCACGGACTCGACCGTGCGGCCGTCATGCAGGCGCAGCAGCAGTTTCGCGGTGCCATCTTCGGAAACCTGCCGCATGGCAAGGCTCGCAGCGGCGTTGGGAAACTCGCTTTGCAGGCGCTGCGAAAGCTCCGCAGGCAGCCGCATGCCGGGGTGCTCCCTGCTTTGATCACCATGGACTTCAAGGAGGTTGCGCAGAACGCGCGGGGCGTGGGATGCTTTGAATCCTTGCGCTGCCAGCCACGTGCCCAGCTCCTCAGCAGAGAGATCGGGCAGGGGACGCGCTGGGCTGGAGATGAGGGACATGGGGGCGGTGCAGACATAAAGTTGACCCGTTGCGACGCAACGGGGCAACTCCAGGCCAGCCTCACTGCGCGGCGTTCACCTGCAGCAGGTGTACCTGGAAAATGAGATTGCTGTTGGGCGGGATGTTGCCCACGGACTGGGGGCCGTACGCGATGTTGGCAGGAAGGTAGAGCAGCCATTGGTCACCAGGTTTCATGAGCTGCAGCGCCTCAGTCCATCCAGGGATCACCTGATTGACACCAAAGGTGGCAGGCGCGCCGCGGTCGTAGGAGCTGTCAAACACCACCCCATTGGTCAGCGTGCCTTTGTAATGCACCGTGACCGAGTCGGTGGCGGTGGGGGAACGCCCACCCACTGGACCGGAGGCCAGCACCTTGTAGCACAGCCCGCTGGGGGTGGAGATCATGCCATCAGTCGCCGGATTGGTGCTGGTGGCCGGGGTGGGTGCGGCGGCTTTCTTGGCTGGCTCGGGTTGGGTGCTCTCGCAGCTTGGCAGCAGAAGCAGCAGCGTGGCGGCGGAGAGGGACAAGGGCAGGGAACGAAGTTTCATGGTGACTGCGTGTTAGGTAGGTGGTGCAGGTGCCTTGGTTGGAGGCACCGATGGTGCCGCAAGATGTGGGCGGGAAACGCCACGTGCGCAACCGGGATGCGTGCACTCAAGCAAGCCACTCTGCTATCGCCGCAATCACTTCGTTGCGCTGCGCTTCGCTGAGTTCGCCGTAGATCGGAATGCTCAGTACCTCTCCTGCGACACGATGGGAAACTTCGCAGCCTGAAAGCGACGTGGCGGGAAGGTCCGCAAAGCACTTTTGCTGGTCCAGCGTGACGGGATAGTAGATGTCGCAGCCGATCTTTTTGGCCACCAGATGGTCGCGAAGGGCGTCACGCTGGCCGCCGAGTACACGAATGGTGAACTGGTTCCAAATATGCTCGTTGTGGGCGTAGCTGACGGGAAGGATGATCTTGGCATTCTGCGCCGCCAACCACGTATCCTGAGTGTTCACGCATTTGCAGTGCGCAGGATCTGCCTGCACCACTCCGGGGAGTTTCGACAAGGCCTCAATATAGTGAGCGGCATTGCGCTGACGATCCGCCGTGTACTGCGCATAGCGCTTCACTTTCACGCTCAGCAGGGCGCATTGCAGCGTGTCCATGCGGAAATTGCCGCCGACGTAGTGATGGTAATATTTGGGCTTACCGCCATGCACGCGCAGCACGCGGGCGTACTCGGCCAGTTCATCGTCATTCGTTACCAGCATGCCTCCATCGCCAAAGCCGCCGAGGTTCTTGCTGGGGAAGAAGCTGTAGGTGCCAAAGTCACCCATGGTCCCGCTGCTCGTGCCGCGGTATCTGGCTCCGATGGACTGCGCAGCATCCTCGATCACCTTGAGGCCGTGTTCCTTGGCCAGAGCGAGGATGGGCTCCATGTCCGCGCATTGACCGAAAAGATGTACGGGGATGATCGCCTTGGTCTTGGCGGTGATCTTCTTCCGCGCGTCGTTCACATCCAGATTGAAGCAGACCGGGCAGACATCCGTAAAAACTGGCACGGCACCGAGTCGCGACACCGCTCCTGCTGTGGCAAAAAAGGTAAAGGCCGGGCACAGCACTTCATCACCTGGCTTGATGTTCAGCGCCATGAGCGCCAGCAGCAGGGCATCGGTGCCGGAAGAAACGGACAGCGCATGCTTCACGCCCACCATCGCCGCGATTTCCTTTTCAAAAGTCTCCAACTCCGGCCCCATGATGAACCTCCCATGATGCAGCACCTGCGTGAAGGCGGCCTGGAGTTCGGATTCAAGTGGCAGGTTCTGGGCGTTGACGTCGAGAAGTGGGACGGGCATGGGAAAGAAAATGACGAAGCCCGAATGATGAATGACGAATGGCGGGCGTGCCAGCGATTCCTTATGGCGTCAGAATGAGACAGCGGCTCATATTTCTCCGGTTGCCAAACTGAGGGCGTTCCTGTCCTGATCCGAATGCCCTCCTCATCCTCAGACCTGAACCAGCGCAATCAAGTGGCCTGGGAACGTGCGGCGCACGTGTATGCGGGAGACGATATCCGTGAGGATGATCCGGCGCTTCGAGCTTTTGTGCGGGACGAATTTTGCCGACGGCTGCGTGGGCAGCGCGTGCTGGAGATCGGCTGCGGACCGGGGACTGATGCCGCACGGCTGGCAGAGCGGGGCATGGATGTGACCGCGACTGATTATGCAGCCGAGTTCATCGACATTGTTCGGCAGCGCTATCCGGGCCTGCGCGCACGGCATATGGACATGACTGCGCCTGACCTGCCGCCGGGAAGTTTCGACGGCGTGTATGGTTTCGGTTGCTTCATTCATCTGCCTCGGGCAATGGCGGACACCACACTGAAAGGCCTGCACGAGTTGTTGGCACCGGGCGGGGTGCTGTGTCTGCAACTGATCCAGTCCTCCTGTGGCATCGCAGAATACACCATCGACTCCTGGGCCGGAGATCCGCTCTGTTCTATGCTGTTCACTTGCTATGACCAGGAAGACTTTCAGCTGCGATTGCAGCACGCAGGTTTCCAGCGCACTGAGTGCCTGCCCATGCCTGCTTCCGAGGTTTATGACAAAATACCTCGACTGGTGGAGCGTGGCATTTCCGGGTATCTGGTATTTGCGTATCGCGAGAGGCCAGAATGAACGGTTTGACCAATCACATTCTCTCCGTCGTCTGAATACCCAGCAGACCGAGGCCGGTCTTCAACACACGGCTGGTGGCTTCGCAAAGGGTCAGGCGGGTGTTGCGGGCGGTGCCTTCGGAGCGGAGGACGTGGCAGGCTTCGTAGAAGCTGTGGTAGGTGTCCGCGAGTTCGTAGAGGTAATTCGCGAGCAAGTTCGGACGATGGTCGTCGAGGATGTCGTGGGCGTTTTCGGCAAACTGGGCCAGCTTCATGGCGAGCGCGCGTTCAGCGGGTTCGGTGATGGCGAGATCGTCGGTGAGGGTGACTTCGCCATCCAGCTTGCGGAAGATGCTGCGGGTGCGGACGTAGGCGTTGATGAGGTAGGGCGCAGTATTGCCTTGCAGTGAGAGCATCTTGTCCCAACTGAATTTGTAGTCGGTGAGACGGTTCTGGCTCAGCTCGGCGTATTTGACGGATCCACCACCAATGATACGGGCGATCTCATCTTTCTCGGCATCGCTGAGACCCTGCTCTTTTTCATCGGCAGCGGCGCGGGCGCGCTCGATGGCTTCATCAATGACTTCGAGTAGGCCCACGGTCTCGCCACTGCGGGTTTTGAACATCTTGCCATCCGGCCCTAGAATGCTGCCGAAGGCGATGTGAATCATCTTCGTGGTGGTGCCACGGCGCTGCGCGGCGGCAAAAACCTGGCGGAAGTGGAGCTGTTGGGGAGCGCCGACGACATACCAGATTTCGTCAGCCTGCCATTCCTTCACGCGGTAGTCGATGGTGGCGAGATCGGTGGTGGCGTAGAGGTAGCCGCCGTCGCCTTTGCGGATGATGCAGGGCGCAGGCTTCCACTCGTCTTTGTCGCGAATCAGGAAGGGGTCGTTCTCCGGCTTAACGCTGCCGTCGCTGAAGACCACCGTGGCACCTTCGCTGATCGTGGCGATGCCTTGATTGAGCATCTCTGCCACCAGCGGGGCCAGAGCGTCATTGTAGAAGCTTTCGCCCAGGTAGTGGTCGAACTTGATGTCGAGCGCGCCGTACACTTTTTCAAGCTGTTCGAGGGTGAGGCGCACGCACTCCTTCCAGATTCCGAGGTTTTCGGCGTCGCCCTGCTGCAGCTTCACGAGCTCGCCTTTGCAGATTTCGAGCACAGCCTCGTCCGCTTTGGCGGCGGCATTCACCGCCTTGTAAACGCTGACAAGTTCATGAATCGGGTCCGCCTTGAGCTTGGACTGATCAAGCTGCGTCTTCCAGCCATGGATGATCATGCCAAACTGCGTCCCCCAATCGCCCACATGGTTATCGGTGATCACCTTGTGGCCGATGAAGCGCGCTACGCGGGCCAGCGAGTCGCCGATGAAGGTGCTGCGGATGTGGCCCACATGCATCGGCTTGGCGATATTCGGTGCGGAGAAATCGACCACAATGGTCTTCGCCTTTTCCACCTGCGGTACGCCCACATGATCATCTTTGACAATGACGGCGAGTCTTTGGGCCAGCGCAGCGGCGCTGAGTGTGAGGTTCAGAAAGCCCGGTCCGTCCACGGTGATTTTTTCGCAAAGATCTTCGACCTGAAGCGCAGCCTTGATTTGCTCTGCGAGCGCACGCGGATTGGTCTTGAGCTGCTTCGCCAAAATCATCGCCGCATTGCTCTGGTAGTCGCCAAAGCGTGTGTCGGAGGCGATGACGACACCGGGGGTGAAACCTTCAGGCAGATCAATGCCGGCGGCGGTGAAGGCTGCCTGTAGACGGGACGTGAGGAGGGCGCGAAACATGGGTGGCCTGCCCAATAGTGTGATGTGGCGGGCAGTTCAATCACGAACACGACCCGATGCAGCGGCTCCTAAAAATTCAACACCGGCTCAGGCACGGCCTTGAGTTTTTTGTCATAACACTGCTCCGCTTTCATCTGCTTGACCAGTTCCGGCAGTTTTTCAAAGGATGATGATGTGGATTTCGTCAGGACGATCTCACCGCTCGGGCCGGTGACCTGCACCACCCATCCTTGATATTTGAAGCCAAACTTGGCACCCGTCGTGTCGAATTGCGTGGTGACTTTGGGCAGCTTGTTTTCAAAAGTCTGCCGAACTGGCAGGGACACGGGGAAACTCTCCCGCTGCAGCACTTTGATGACCTTCATATCGATGGTGCTTTCGCCGAACAAAATGAAATTCAACACATAGCCTTCATAGGCTTGCGTGGGGGAGGCATTGGTCAGTTTAAGGCGGGGATTGATCACCTGCATTTCGTCGTCAAAATCACCCCCCTCGGTTTTGGTAGGACGGCCCAGCATGACCTCGATTTTGACATTGTTGCCAAAGGGAGCTTTCGGGGCCGCTGTAGTGAGCGGCATGGGCGCAGGTGGTGGCATGGCGGGCGGTGTCGGGGTGGCCGTAGGAGCCGATGCCAGCACTGGAGTGACAGGCTTGGATGTAGCCAGGCTGGCGAGCAGTGCATCGCAGCGGGCAGCGCCTAGGCGATCACCCGCTTGCTGCCGTTTGGCGGTGACACTTCTGACGCCGCTTTCGAGGTTTTTGCGCACGTTTTCGGCAGATTCCTGGAGGCGCTGTTCGAGCTGCGCGGTCTGCTGGCGGTAGATGCCACGAAGACGTTTGTGATCGCCCGAAGTTGCGGCGTCGGTTGAAGGGTCGGGGACGGGTTGCCCGGCAGCGATGGCATTCGCTTCTGCGCGCATGGCGAGTTGGTCTTTCGGGGAAGCTGACACAGCCGTGCGATTCAATGCAGCACCGTATTTGGTGGTGAGATCGCGGAGTTGCGCATCATCGCTAAGCGAATTCGGCGGCGCTGACTGAGCGCGCAGGGCGGCGAGCTCCGGGTCAAACTTTTCCAGGTTCGCCAACTGACGTGTGGCTAGGGAAAGGAAGCTTTTGTTTGAGCCGAGCCGGTTTAGATCTGGGAGGCGGATGACAAGCACATCGAAGTCATCCGGTCCCGGGTTTTTGGGGTCGATCGGGAATGCGGAAACCATCATCCAGCCTTCATCCTGGGAAATGCGAATCGTGTTGGCGCGCAAGCCGATTTCGAGGCTGCCCACCTCGATGCCGGTGTCGGCTTCGTGAATGATGAGTTTGCCATTGGAATATCCGCATACCAGGAGGCGACCGGCTTCCGCCCAGGCATAGCTGGTGGAATTGGTGCCCGCCGGTGGGTTGATGATGAAACGCGTGGTAAGTGCGGGCATATCATGCAGATTTAGGGTGCCAGAAGTACTGACAAGCGTACTGCCGTCTGGGGAGAGGGAAAAGCGGTTGCGAAAATTTTTGTAATCCGGCAGGTCGCGAATGAGTCGATGCTCGGGTACGGAAAACAGCGCTGCCCAGGGTTTGTCTATGATGAGGCGCTGAGTTGATTTGGGGCCTAGGTTCGGATTGGGCTTCAGGGTGCTGCCGACCACCAGCAATTGCGGCTTATCGTCAGGCTTCATGGCAGGTAATATAAGCAATTGATTAGCCGCGCGCGGCCACTCGGAGAACTGTTGCAGGACGGTCCCCTTTGACGGGTCCCAGTAATAGACTCCGCCGTTGGTGTCATTGCACAGCAGATAGGCGCTTTTTTGGTCGGCGGCCCAGGTGGCATTAAACAGCCGATTGACGGGAGCTTTGATGCTGGCGACGGCTAGACCTTGCTCAATGTCGAAGATGGCGACCTGATGTGATTGATATGAATACAGCAGGATTTTTTTGCCATCGGCAGCAGTCTCGATGCCGTGAATATCACCGACGGGGGAGGGGTAGCGTTTCAGTAGCGCTCCCGTCGCCACGTCCCAGAGCATGAGCGTATGATCATGCCCACCGGAAACCGCACGGCGTTGGTCGGGGAGGATAGCGCAGGTAAAGACGTTTTCTGTGTGACCTTTCAGGTGCCTGATGACGCTGAAGTCGCCTGCCTCTGGCTTGAACGGACCGGCGGGTGCATTGCTGATGATGGTGGGAGTTGCCGCACCATTCGCCATTTTGGGAGTGCCCGCATTGGTTGGAGTGGCTGTGTCGGCGCTTTTTTCGACCTTGCCATCTGGTTTGGACTGGGCGGCGGCGTTGTGGTTCCGCTGCTGCTGGATGAACCAGCCGCCTGCGGCCAGCAAAAGAATGCAGGCGGCAGCCCAGAGCCACCCAAAGGACGCTTGTTTCTGTGGCACAGGTGCAGACCCCTGTGGGCGTATCTTGGCCTGCAATTGCGGCGGTGGTGCGCGATGCACTGGCGCAGCCGGGGTGGCCGCAGCTATGGCGGCAGCATTGAGGAAAGCTTTGATCTCGCTGCACTTTTGGAAGCGCCTTGCAGGATCCACCATCATGCAACGGCTCACGACACTGGCA
>TBL_comb48_EPIDRAFT_1001256_pt1 | contig 18953 bp, 17 predicted proteins | sample TroBogEpilimnion_37_FD_10681 | JGI IMG/M metagenome (IMG submission 10681)
TCAGATCCAGGATTCAAGCGAATTAAATAACCAGGTTGATCAATTCTTGAAAATCCAACGTCCATTGCCTGACCCCAAATAGCATCATCTACTGGGCTAGGCTGCACACCGTAGAAAGCAGCCATGATGCGCTTATCTTTTTTGGGATCTAAAGCCTGATTTGCCTCAACCCATTCATCACGCTTACCATTACCATTTGTATCAACGATTAATGGAGTCCAACCTTGAGAAGCTTTTTCATCGCGAGTCTCCAGGTACTTTTTCGTATTAAGCCAACCTACAACACCGCTATTTGGTGGTCCAGCACTTGTCCACAGAGTGTTATTAGCATCATGCCCAAAATAAACATGGTGAGTACTAAAGCAGGTATTAATTAAGGCCCACTCTTTTGTTTTTGGATCATACATACTCAGTTGACGCAAAGATTCGTTTAGAGGCGCTACCTTTGCAGAAGGATGATCAGATCCAGCTTTACAAAAATCAGGGTTAGGCACCGGACGAATGCGAGCTGCAAACCACATTCTGCCAACCTCATCCATGATGTGATTATGAATACTACTTTGACCATCCCAAATAGGCTCATCACCCCAATAGGCTGATGGNCCACGCGGCACCCCAGTAGATGAAGGCGTCTTTGGATCTAACACTGGCATACGTACTGATGAAGCAATATGATTTACTGGGTCGAGTGTAGGAACTAAATTAGTGCTTTCCTCAGGCGCACCCCAGATAAGACCGTTTGCATTCACAGTAGGGTTACGTTTATCGGTGGACATTGCGTCATGCATATAGTACTTAGGCGTGGACCAGTCCCACATGCTATAAACCGCATTTCTTTCAATCCCTTTTGGACGCTCTGGTTTTGCGAATGGTAATTCACCTTTTGCAATTCGATCAGTCCAATCGGCATACAAGGAAAGACCTTTATCAGGACCGAGACGACCTAGCACCAAAGCCATATAGCCCATAGCCTGTCCAGCTTGAGTGCGATGAGCCCAGGCTGCGAACGAGTCACCGTTACCCATCTTCGTAAAAAATTCCGGTACCTGGCGAATCCCTTTTGATCCAAGAGCATGACAAGACTGACAGCCATTCTTGACAGTATCTACCCAATAATGCTGCTGCTTCATAAAGGTTGGAATGCCGTTACCTTTTTCTCCTGTTCCAGGAAATTCACTCGCTTTTGGAATCTCCAGCATCGAATACCAATACATTCCTGGGTAATACTCTGCCGCAGCTTTTGCGTTCGGTGCAATTACCGCCTTGAGGTTTAGAGATGCGCCAGGCTTTGCGCTTACCTTCGAGGAATCAACTAAGCCATATCCACGAACCCATACTTGATAGCTAGCATTTGGTAATTCTGGAATTAAGAATCTGCCTTGATCATCGGTCACAACGATCTTAGTAAATTTTGTAGGAAGGTCAGTTGTCTCAGCGATTACCCAAACACCAGCTTCAGGGCCTTTACTACTTTTAACGACCCCAGAAATATCTGAAGCAGCAATTGCTAATAATGGGCTTGATGCAAAGCAAATAACTGCGATAACCAAGCGCAAAAATGATTGGCGCATTTTGTCTCCTAATTTCTTTATTGAACTTCTTTTATAGTGGAATTAATATAACCTAGGCCGCATCGAAAATTTATTGCTAAACACTAGGGTTTACACCCCCCAGGCCAATCTATTAACAATAAAAAACGCCGCTCGTAAGCGGCTTGTTTGTTCATCTTGCAGACAACATTACTTAAGCGCTGCTGCTCCAGCTACCGCCGTCTGGCCGTCTTGATCACCACTACCACCAGAAATTCCAACGGCACCAACTAATTTTCCATTTTCAATGATCGGAATTCCGCCATCAATTGGAATTGCACCAGTAAGGCGCAATAGGCGCAAGCCTTCACCGCCACCTGCAACAGCATCTTGAAATAATTTTGTTGACCTACGAAATAAAGCAGCTGTTTTTGCTTTCTCAATCGCTAAGTCAACGCTACCCGTTTGGGCATCTTGCATTTTTTCAAAGTAGACAAGATGACCGCCTGTATCGACAATTGCCACTGCCATACGCCATTTGTTTTTTTGCGCCTCAGCAATTGCACCACCGGCAGCCTTCTTAGCGCTTTCAAGACTGATGGGCGAACCATAGGGAATGATTGGAGGAGGAGCAAAAGAGGCTTGTGCAGATGCATAAGAACTGATTAGACTCATCAGCATCAGAACGCCAGAAATACATAGTCGTTGAACTTTCATTTAATCACTCCTTATCCTATTTAACTAACACCATACTACATTCAATGCAGTTTTTTCAATCTACTCAGTAAAAACAGAAACAGATTTTGTATTCAAATAGGCCTCCATTGCCTCATAGCCACCCTCGGATCCATATCCAGATTCATTAATTCCGCCAAAAGGCATTTCAGGCCATGCTGCAGCCTGTTGATTAATCCACAACATCCCCACCTGCAAACCTTGAGATAACTTGTGTGCATTTTTTAATGACCGAGTAAAAGCGTAACCAGCAAGTCCAAAAGGCAATCTATTCGCCTCAACAATAGCCTCATCTATTGCTTTAAAGGTTCTGATCCCCAGCATTGGGCCAAAAGGCTCCTCATTAAATAGCCTGGTATTTAATGGAACATTGCTCAAAATAGTAGGCTTAAAGAAATTACCCGCACTACCAATACGCTCCCCACCAGCAATCATTTTTGCCCCCTTGGAAAGAGCATCCTCAGTAAATTCAGTCATTGCAGTTAAGCGACGTGCATTTGCGAGCGGCCCCATATTAATACCCGCATCCAAGCCATTGCCAACATTAAGCCTTGTAACTTGACGCAGCATCGCCTCAATGAACTCATCCTGCACGCTTTCATGCACCAAGAAACGGGTTGGGGAAATACATACCTGTCCAGCATTACGAAATTTTGCTGAGCCAGCTGCCTTTGCTGCGAGCTGCACATCCGCATCTTCCGCAACAATAACAGGGGCATGTCCACCTAATTCCATCGTGGCACGCTTCATGTATAAGCCAGCCATAGCCGCTAGCTGCTTACCCACCGGCGTTGATCCTGTGAAGGTAATTTTTTTAATTACCGGATGTTTAATTAAATAATCAGAAATTTCTGCTGGATTACCATAGACTAAGCCAATTACCCCTGCCGGAATACCGGCATCAACAAAAGCTTGAATCAGTGCTGCTGGTGAGGCAGGCGTCTCTTCTGGTGCCTTCACTATGATCGAGCATCCAGCACTAAGGGCTGCCGCTAACTTGCGTACAACTTGGTTAACAGGAAAATTCCAAGGGGTAAACGCAGCAACAGGCCCTACCGGAAACTTCATGACTTGCTGCTGAGTTGCTAGATTACGCGCGGGAACAATACGGCCATATACCCTGCGCGCTTCGCCCGAAAACCATTCCGTTACCTCGGCAGCCATCAATACCTCTGCCTTTGCTTCAGCCAGTGGCTTACCCTGCTCCAAAGTCATCAAAGTTGCAATCTGGTCTATACGTGTGCGCAAATTTATTGCAGCAACATCTAATATCTTGGAGCGCTCTACAGCAGGGGTATTGCGCCAGACCTCAAATCCAGATTGTGTTGCGAGTAGCGCCCGATCTAATGAGGCTTTATCCGCGCAAGAGACATGGCCAATTTCAAGACCATTTACAGGGCTGATCACTGGCAAGGTTTTGCCGCTATCAGCATCCGTCCACTGACCGTTAATAAATAAGCGTGTATTTGTATAAGTCACTTGAGGTCCTTGAGTATTCATTTATTGCTGCAAATAAAGTCTTTTAAAAAAAATTAATCCACTTTGCCAATATTCTTAATTGCATTATTAATTCGATCTGAATCTTTATTTAAGAAGGCGTTAAAAGCTGGGGCGTCGCGATAATCGATTGGGGCTCCAGCTTGGTTCATGTGCTCAACAAATTTAGGCTCTACAACAGCCTTAGCAATACCCTGACGAATTTTTTTCACTAAATCATCATCCATTTTTGCAGGGCCAAATAAACCCACCCATAAATAAAACTCGACATCCTTATAACCAAGCTCCATTGCAGTTGGTACATCAGGCAATAAAGGATGCCGCTTATAGCCCGTCACGAGAAGGGCGCGAAACTTACCAGCCTTGATATGAGGTGTAACCACAGCTGGCACACCGGTCGAAACATCCACCACCCCACCCAATACAGCGGTCAATGCTGGCCCCCCTCCCGAAAAAGGAACGTGCCGTAACTTAATACCTGCAGAGTTTGCAAACATCTCCATCGGCAAATGGAGAGCACTGTAGGCACCAGATGATGAATAGGTAATTGCATCGGGTCTTTTTTTAGCATCCACAACAAAGTCTTGAACAGTTTTCCATGGCGAATCTACAGGAACAATTAAGACAACTGGATCAGCAACCAATAATGCCAATGGCGTAAAGCTTGACTTATCAAAAGAAGTTGCTCTACCAAATAATTTTTCCGATGCTGGCAGACTAATAACTGCCGAATGCGTAGCAAGTAAAGTATATCCATCAGGCGGAGCATTCATAACCGATGTCATACCAATTGCTCCACCAGCACCCGCTTTATTTAAAATGACAACCGGCTGCTTCCATACTTCAAAGAGTGCTTGTGCCACTGAACGCCCCGCCTGATCAACTGCCCCACCCGGAGGAAAGGGAACCACCAGACTAACTGGCTTTGATGGGTAATCACTCACTTGAGCGCAGACTGAGTTGGAGCATAAAAATGCAATAGAAAACAATAGAGATCCTATTGGCAAATAAAACTTTTTCATCACAGCTCCTTATTTCATTACTTTTAATTAATGCATGTCTTTAATTACTTGGGTTTGCATATCATCCATCGCGGAAATAATATTTGCCTGTGTCATCGGTAAGCGGCGCACTCTAACACCCATCGCATTTGAAACGGCATTTGCAATAGCAGCAGCAACTGGCCCCGTAACACCCTCACCCACCCCCAAAGCAGGCTCATCAGGGCGATTGATTAACTCTATTTCTACCCTAGGAACCTCGCTGAAAGTCAGTATTGGGTATTCCTCCCAGTTGAGAGATGTAATTCTTGTTCTATCAAATTGCAATTGCTCTTTCAGGGTCCAACTAGTAGCTTGCACAATCCCGCCCTCAATTTGATTCAGCACCCCATTAGGATTAATGACTAAGCCACAATCAATGGCAGCAAATACATTCTTCACCCTAATATTTTCTTCAATAGAGACTTCGGCAATGACAGCTGCATAATTTCCAACATTTTTATAGCGCGCAAATGCAACACCATACCCATGCGTTCCATCACTCTTAAAGTCTGGCTGCCAATTAGCCTTGGAACTCACAGCCTTCAAAACAGCGATTGCTCTTTCATCCTTCAAGTGCCGCAAGCGAAATTCAATAGGATCAATCTTGGCAACTGCAGCAAGCTCATCCATAAAGGACTCAATAGCAAAGACATTGATGAACGCCCCCAAAGCCCTCAGAGCAGATACACGTATTGGCATTGCCTGTATTACGTGATTCACTACATTACAGTTTGGCAAATCATAGTAAGGAACTGCGTTACGTTGACTCCCACCGCCCATGGCAATCGGCATATCAACCGGCAACGGAACCTCCATATCCTCATCAATATGCCAAGCTGCTAATAAACCTGGTTTGGGCTGTCGTCCGGCACGACCAATATGACGGTTACCCCATATTTCTTCATGCCATGCTGTAATTTGACCGCTGGAGTTGACAGATCCACTGAGTTTGACGGCCATAGCTGGCCCAAATGGCTCCCATGCAAATTCATCCTCACGCATCCATTGAACGCGCACTGGAAGACCATCAAATTGCAACGCCAATAGAGCAGCATCTAGCGCAACATCATCTGCACCATTATGCCCATAACATCCTGCACCCTCAGCATGTCGCACAATGACTTGAGCAACATCCAGTTTCAAGATTTTGGCAATCTCATCCCTTAGGGCATAAATAGACTGGCTATGAGACCAGATCTCTAGGTTGTTATCGTGCCACCAGGCTAAGGCACATGATGGCCCAATAGAAGCATGAGCCAAATATGGTCTTGTATAGGTGGAACTTATTTTTATACCTACATCATGCGAAACTGCACTAACTGCTTTTAGAATTTCATCTTCGGAATTTTGATCATATAAAAATTTCTCAAGCTCATTAACGTCAGGTAGCTCGGCACTCTCTCGCCACTTACAATGCGCTTTGATTGCCAACATTGCTTTAATAGCCTGCTCTTCTCTTTCAGCCACAACCCCAATAAAGCCACCGTCTTTAATAACTTTTTTAACGCCTGGCATTATTAAAATTGATTGGTCATCAAAAGAAATTAATTTCGCACCGAATGAAGGTGGGCGAGCAATTCGACCATGCAACATACCGGGTAATGTCATGTCATGCAAAAAAGCTGCCCCAGTTATTTTTTTCAAAATATCTTTACGCGGCAAAGGGGAGCCAACTAATTGATAGTCGCTTGAATTCTTGGGCCGGGCTCTGCCTATAGCATCAACATCCAAGTCCACATCCGCCAGAAGATCCCAGTAAGAAATCGTCTGTTTAGAGTTATCGCCGCAAATAAGGCCATCGCTTACTTTTAAGGATGTAATAGGAATATTTAATCTTACAGACCCAGCCTCTAAAAACAGATGGCGAATTTCTGCGCAGGCGTAACGCATGCTCTCGCCACCCTCTTGAATAGATCTACTACCCGATGTTGAGGCCTCATTTGGGCTAATAGTTGTATCTACAGGAGAAACCTGAATTCTGGAATAACTAATATCTAATTCTTCGGCCGCTATTTGCGCAATTGCAGAAATAATGCCTTGACCGATCTCCACCTTACCCGGACGAATAGTAACAGTTCCATCATTGTTAAAGCACACCCGCTGCCCCAACCTCGGATTCGAGAGTAAATACTGAGGTAGAGAAGAATTTACCGAATTAGACATTCTTACTGCCATCATTCACGTCAATCACTTTTTGAATTGCCCGAATGAAGCGGTTATGCGTTCCACAACGACATAAATTTCGATCAAGAGCCTCTCGTATCTCCGCTTCAGAAGGTCGAGGATTCTTATCGAGTAGCGCTTTTGCGCTGATTAAGATTCCATTGGCACAATATCCACATTGAGCAGCTTGCTCATCAATCAAGGCTTGCTGCAAAGCATGTAAATTATCAGGGGTACCAAGCCCTTCTATAGTCACAATCTCCTTACCAACACAATCCCAAAGTGGCACATCACATGAGTGGATTTTTTGTCCGTTAATCAGCACACTACAAGCACCGCATAAGCCAAGACCACAACCAAAGCGGGTACCAAACAACTGTAAATCGTTTCGCAAAATATAAAGCAAGGGAGTATTTGGATCTGCAGCAACAGAACAACTCACCCCATTAACCCTTAGCTCAATTGAGTCCGGCATATTCTTATATCTTCAAAGTTCTTGGCACGCAAAAATATCGGCCATCACTCTGCTTTAACGCCGGCATTTTTTAATGCGATCCGCCATCTCTCAACATCCGCCTTTAAAAACTTTTCTAAATAAGTTGGGGTTGCAGAACTAGGCGGCACAATCATTGCATCCATCTCATTAAAACGCTGAGCCAAAACAGGATCTCTCAAGGCTACGGCCAAAGATGCTACTAAGCGGTTTACCACTGGCTTGGGCGTTCCCTTGGGAGCGTATAAGCCATGCCATACAGTCAATTGAAAACCTGGCATACCAGATTGACTAAATGTTGGAGTCTCTGGCAAAGAGCTAATACGCTCTTTTGTAGCAACCGCAAGCGCTTTTAAATTCCCTCCCTTGATATGCTGAAGCGTGCTTGCAGGTTGATCGCAGATTACATCTACCTGACCAGCCAACAAGTCATTTAAAGCTGGTCCAGTCCCTTTATAAGAAACAGAAGTCCAACTTGCAGATAGCGATGACCTCATTAACACTTCACATAAATTCGATGTTGATCCAATGCCAGCATTTGCGAAGTTCAGTTTTCCTGGATTTGCTTTTATGTAATCAATCAAACCCTGCAAGGTATTAGCTGGAAAATCTTTTCGGGCCACCAGTACCATTGGTACATCATTAACCATGCCAATTGGCGCAAAATCACTCACAGGATCATAGGAAAGTTTAGGGTACAAGGCAGGTGATGCGGCTTGTGCCATATTATGAAAGAGGATTGTGTAACCATCCGCTGGCGCCCTAACAACCTTTAAGGCCCCTATGGTGCCGCCAGCACCGCCGACGTTATCCACCACCACAGGCTGTCCGAAATTTTTAGACATGGTCTGCGCAAGTATGCGCCCCATGACATCCGTTGAACCTGCGGGCGCATAGGGAATCACCATAGTGATCTGCTTATCTGGATACTCAGCAAAAGCAGAGATGGAGGTTAATGTAAAAATTACAACCAGAAGCTTTAAATATATTTTCATATAACCCCCCTCACTGAACTAGTATTGGCCTAGGATTTCGACTTAACAAAGCCATACACTGCAGTGTGATCAGCGCCTTTGCCCAATTGCTCATCGGCTGCTTGAGCAGTTAACACGCACTGCTTAGCCAGACTTGAATAACAGCTCATACCTTCGATAAAGCCCAAGGCAATCTGTAAATCTTTACGCATCAATGCAAGTGAGAATCCAGAATTGAACGTGCCGCTCAGCATAAAGTTTTCCACTTTATTCTCAGTAGAGTTATTTCTACCAGTAGACGCATTAAAGACTTTATTCACAACATGCGGATCTAGGCCAAACTTTTGAGCAGCATTTAATGCTTCAGATGCCGCAATTAAGCCTGCTGCAGAAACATAATTGTTAAGTGCCTTCACTGCATGCGCAGCGCCAGCATCACCAACATGAACAATGCTCTTACCCATTTTTTCTAGAAGCGGCAAACAAACATCGAAGTCGCTTTTTTGACCGCCAACAATAATCGCTAAAGAACCGTCAATTGCCTTCTTTACTCCCCCAGATACCGGGGCATCAACAAAATGAATCCCCATTGCACTGAGTTTTTGATTATTTTCCCGAGACGAAATTGGGCTAGACGAGCTCATATCAATTAGATAGCTTGATTGCTTTAAATTGCCTGCCACCCCCGGCTGCCCATCGGATCCCCAAAGCATGGCATCAATAATGGAGCTATCAGGCAACATCAAGATGGTGACATCTGCTCCACTGATAGCTTCAGCCGGAGATCCTGCAAGCTTAAAGCTGGCAGCATCTGAGAACTTTTCACTCACATTTGGATTGAGGTCAAAGCCCTTAACTTGATAACCAGCCTTTAGAAGATTGTGTGCCATTGGCACACCCATCAAACCAAGACCAATAAATGCGATCTTTGTTTCTGTTGGGTTCATTAAATTCCCATTTCCTTGAAGATTTCCTTAGCACTACGGAAACTATCAATTGCAGCAGGTACGCCACAATAAATAGCAGTCTGTAAGAAAACTTCTTTAATATCGTCCTTAGTAAGACCGTTATTAATCGCACCTCTCACGTGCAGCTTAAGCTCATGCGGGCGATTCAAGGCAGTAATCATTGCCAAGTTAATAATGCTACGAGTACGGCGATCTAAGCCAGGACGATTCCAAATCTCATTCCAGCAATACTCGGTAACTAGCTCTTGCAAAGGCAAATTAAAGTCATCCGCATTTTTAATAGAGGTATCCACATACTCTGAACCCAATACTTCACGACGGGTTTTTAAGCCTTTTTCAAACGATTCACGATTCATTTTTTTGCTCCTATGTTAATTAATGTTGAAGGTATTGTTGTGATTCCAAAAAACCAAGAGCTGCGCTCTCGGCATTTAAAATATGGTTCTTTGCGATGTGTTGAGCGGCTGTAGGGTCACGCTTAGCAATGCATGCGACCAATTCATCAATCTCATCTAAGCTTTTGTGCAATCGATCGGGGTGCATCAAAGACATAGATCTCAATAAATTGACCTGGGTTAGCAGGCTACCCAATATTTCTCGGACCAAGCTATTACCAGCGCCGCCGAGCAAAACTTCATAAAAACGTGCCTTGCTAGCAATCACCTGCTCTCGTGAATTAATTTCGCCCCCTTGCCTAAGGGTTTTTGCGGCAGCCTGAAGCTCTTGAATCTCTTGATCTGTTGCCAATCTTGCAAACTCATGAGCCGCATGACTCTCCAATAAACTACGCAAGGCATATATTTCCTTAGCTTCAGCCAGCCCAATCGTTCTTACTGTAGGGCCGCGGTGTGGCGTATTCACTATCAACTTCTCGGCCTCTAGCTTTCGAAGTGCTTCTCTCAGTGGGGCCCTGCTGATATTCAGCATTTCACACAATTCACGCTCAACCAACTTTTGACCAGCCTTAAATCTGCCCGTGACGATCTCTTGTCGTAAGAAATTCTCAACCTGAGAACGGAGAGTTTCGGGCTTGAGCATCGGTTTTTTTTCTAACATAGGGAGAATACTAATTATTGTATGACAATCTGTCAATACTATTGACATACAAAATATTAACCTCAATAATCATTTTGAAAGCACCAATAACAAAAGGAGAATGAGATGAAAAAAGAACAAAAAATCGCTTCCCAACAAACCCGTCGGGAAGTTTTGAAAGGCTTAAGTGCATTAACAATCGCTGGTACGTTTCCATCAATTGCCCTTTCCCAAGCAAAAACAGTCAACATTGGAGTCATTCTTCCTTTGTCTGGAGCCAATGCCCAATTCGGGATCAATTCTCGCCAAGGGATTGAGTTAGTAGTCGATGAAATTAATAATAACGGCGGATTAAAAAATCTTGGTGGAGCCAAGATCAATCTAGTCGTTGCGGACTCTACCTCCACCCCAACAACTGCAGCTACAGTTGCACAGCGAATGATTGCCGAAAATGATTGCTGCGCTATCTTGGGTGCATTTGCTTCATCCCTCACCTTAGCAATCTCTGAAGTCACTGAACGCCGTGGAATCCCACTACTAACAATGTCTTACTCTGACCAATTAACCGGTCGTGGCTTCAAAACAGTATTCCAGGTTACATCCAAGGGCAGTGCAATTGGCAAAGCGCAGCTTGACTATGCCGTGCAGTTGGCTGGTGGTGAAAAGATAAAAAAAGTAGCAATCTTATATGAAGATACGGCGTATGGCACCTCTACAGCAACAGGTTTGCGCGCAGCAGCTAAGGCTGCAAATATTGAGATCGTGATGGATGAAGCCTATCCATTAGGCATCATTGACGTCACGCCATTAATTAATAAATTGCGCGCATCGAACGCACAAATTGTCTTTCCCGTCTCCTACTTAAATGATAGTCTTTTGATTGTGCGCGCATTGCGCCAACAAAAAGTAAACATCCCAATTGTTGGCGGATCTGCGGGCTATGTCATTCCAGACTTTGCACAAGCTCTTGGAGATTATGCTAACGGAGTGCTATCAATCTGTTCTGCCAACTACGATCTCGATCCAACACTAACCAATAAATATCGTAAACGCTATAACAGCTTTATGGTTCACGAGGCTCTTGAGCATGCAGTTGCTTTGGATGTTCTTGCGCAAGCAATCAATATCTCAAAATCTACAACTCCTGAAGGCATAATCCAGGCGCTACATAACACCACCTTCACAGAAGGTTGGGCTAAGGCAATGACCAACGGCAAGGTAAAGTTTGACGATACCGGCCTAAATATCTATGCAGAGCCACTGATGGTTCAATGGCAGAAAAAAGAGTTGGTAACCGTCTGGCCTAAGACATACGCCAAAGGGAAATTTATTACGCGTAACGTCAGTTAGTTAGAGGCCCTAAATGTCATTTCTACAGGCCATCCTTGATGGTTTGATGTTAGGTGGGGTTTATGCGGTAATTTCGATTGGGTTAACCTTGGTATTTGGGGTTGTCTCAATCGTTAATTTTGCTCAAGCCGAATTTTTAATGGTTGGGATGTATGTCGCCTATTTTGTATGGCGCTATCTCGGCCTAGACCCCATTCTAGGATCACTCATTTCATTTGCTATTGTTTTTATACTTGGCTTCCTTATTCAAAAATGGCTTATTAGTAGAGTGCTGAAGGCGCCAGAAGTAGCGCAAATTTTCTTAACGGTAGGAATCTTGATCTGCTTAGAAAATTTAGCGTTAATCTTCTTTGGTTCCGAATATCGATCCGTTCAAACCCCATACCAAAATGAGGCGCTTGAATTTTTTGGGCTAATTATTAGCATGCCTTACCTGATTGCGTTTATTGCCTCCGGCATTGCTGGGGGATTTATTTGGTGGGTATTAACCAAAACTTGGTGGGGGCGTGCAGTAAGAGCAACAGCGCAAAACCCCATGGCCGCAAAACTCATGGGCATCAACACTGATCAGGTCTATCGAATTGCGTTCGGCTTAGGAGTTGGTTTAACGGCATTTGGTGGCGCGATCATTCTCCCCTACCTGACCGTATCTCCATCAGTAGGAGGCCAATTTGGCGTTCTGATGTTTACTGTAGTTGTGCTCGGAGGATTGGGCAATGTATTGGGAGCTGTAGTCGGAGGAATAGCTGTTGGTGTAATTCAATCTCTCTCGGGCTTATTTCTACCAATCCAACTTCAGAACATTGCACTCTTCATTATTTTTATTGCCACTCTCGCATTTAGGCCTGAAGGGCTATTAAGAAAATCGTCATGAACACCAAGTTTGCACCAAGATATTACACTCTTGCGCTTTTCATATTGCTCTGTAGCATCCCATGGCTACTCACGGATCAGGGCTATGCAATTCGTGTTTTAACGCTACTATTGCTTTTTGCAGCAATGGCTCAGAGCTGGAACATTGTTGGGGGACTAGCAAACCAAATTTCTCTAGGGCACGCAGCATTTTTTGGGATTGGCGCTTATACCTCCACCATCTTATTAATTAGATTTGGGTTATCGCCCTGGTTTGGAATTCTAGTCGCCATGCTTCTAGCTGGATTAACAGGCGGGTTGCTGAGTTTGCCAACCATGAGATTACGTGGGCACTACTTTGCACTTGCTACCCTTGCATTTGGGGAGGTGATGCGAGCTATAGCCAATACTTGGAGCTCGGTTACGGGTGGGCCGGTTGGCATCTCCGTCCCATTCTCCCCAAATGCTGGTTTAGAAATGATGCAATTTAAATCTACTATTCCTTACTACTTCATCATGCTGGGCGCACTCACAATTACAAGCTCTATTTTTTGGAAAATTAGTCATTCAAAGCTAGGCTATGAACTTCGGGCTGTGAAGGCTAACGTTGATTCAGCCGAAGTAATTGGTATAGATACAACGCGAACAAAAATTATTGCTGCAGTCATCTCTGCAGCACTCATGGGAGCCTGCGGTGTTCTATACGCTCAATTCAATTTCTTCTTTGATCCTGATTCTGCTTTCTCACTTGTCGGGATTTCAATTCGAGTGGCTTTAATTTGCATCATTGGAGGAATAGGGACTGTTTTTGGACCACTCATTGGCGCCTGTTTCCTCCTGCCTCTAGAAGAAATTTTTAATGCATTTCTCTCTGGCAAGGGTGCTGGATATTCCCAGCTCGCCTATGGTGTTATTTTGATCATCATCATCCTGCTTGAACCAAGAGGCCTAACCACTTTGTTTAAGCAGGCCGTTCAAAGGATTAAACCATGACCAATAAAGAGAGTAATCGCATTCTTTGGACTCAGGGCCTCTCCCGAAATTTTGGCGGACTCAGCGCTGTCGGCAATGTCAATCTATCGGTAAAGTCGGGTGAATTATTAGGGTTGATTGGCCCGAATGGTGCAGGCAAAACTACCCTATTCAATCTATTAATAGGGCTCACTAAGCCAAGCTCAGGAGAAGTCTATTTAGAGGGTGAAAAAATTAGCGGTCTAAAGCCTCACCAAATTTGTAGGCTGGGCATGATTAAAACCTTTCAAAATGTCGCACTTTTTCCAGAGATGTCGGTACTAGAAAATGTCTTAACTGGCGGCCTACTTAGAGCATCTGTTGATGAAGCCACTGTGCTGGCAAAAGATAGTCTACGTAAAGTGGGCATGCTAGAGATTGCGAATAAAAAAGCAGCGGATCTCACCTTTCCAGAAAAAGCCTTAGTTGAAATGGCACGTGCACTTTGCACTAAGCCTAGGGTTGTATTGCTAGACGAGGTTATGGCAGCGTTAAATGAAACAGAAATGGATCACGTTCTTGACTTGATTAAAGGCCTCCGAGACCAAGAAGGTATTACCTTTATTGTGATTGAGCATCACATGAGGGCAATCATGAATCTGTGCGAACGCATTGTAGTTCTGAGTTTTGGACAGGTTATTGCAGAAGGCACTCCTCTCGAGATTGGCATGAATCCAGAAGTTATCAGCGCCTATCTTGGCACAGATACAACCGCAGGAGAACTGCATTGAGCTTGTTAAAAATAAAAAACTTAAAAGCCGCTTATTCTGAGGCCCCCGTTTTACATGGACTAAATATTAATGTTGAAGAAGGTAGCTTTGTCTCAGTTATTGGCGCAAATACTGCAGGAAAAAGCACTTTACTTAAGGCAATTTCTGGCTTAATACCCATTACTAGCGGTGAAATTCTGTTTGCAAATGAAAATTTGCTAGGGCTCCCAGCGCATGAAATCCCCAGAAAAGGAATTGCCCATGTCCCGGAAGGTCGCCATGTATTTCCAGAAATGTCAGTCTTGGAAAACCTCTTGTTAGGCGCATATGTACACCGGCAAGATCCTGCAGAAATTCAGGGGGACCTCGATAAAATATTCTCCATGTTTCCAAGACTCTCTCAAAGACAGCAGCAGCAGGCAGGAACACTGTCGGGTGGAGAGCAGCAGATGGTAGCTATTGGAAGAGCCCTAATGAGTAGGCCTCGCCTACTACTGCTTGATGAGCCAAGCCATGGACTTGCCCCAAAAATTGTTCAGGAATTACACGATGCATTACTCGCCATTCATGCCTCTGGAGTAACAATGCTTCTGATTGAGCAAAATACTAAATTAGCCCTATCGGTCACTAGCTATTCTTTTGTATTGCAATCAGGATCACTTGCTTTTGAGGGTAGTTCTTCTGAGTTATTGAATGACCCCCGCATTCGGGAAGCCTATCTTGGCATTTAATCTTATTTACTAAAATCATGTCGCCCCAATTAATACAAGCTACTCTAAAAAAATGCCTCGATATTCCCGAGGTAATGGCCGATGCCCAAAAGATTCAATTTCAGTGCACACTTGAAGTGGTTGATGCAAACGGTGCAATCCAAGAATTTAATATCTTTCCCTCTCGCATGGAGGTTGCGGCCATTACCCTGAGGGCAAGCGCAAGCACATGGGAGAAAGTGTGGTCCTTAAACCCACCTGTTGGTTATCAATCCATTGGGGCACTTCGCAGACAGGTACCTGACTTTATCCTAAGCGGAGAAGATATACAGATTGCCCAATCGCTCCCCTTCTTAGAGCGCTTACTCGAAGCATTTAGAAATACACTTCACCCAATAAAATCAAAAAATATTAATTGGGATGGGTTAGAAAATATTTCAGGCTCTTATTTAAAGGTTGGCATACAAAAAGACTATTGGGTCTATGAAGAGCAAGCTGGACTCAAAAATAAACCTGCCATTCTGATGCTCCATACAGCAGGCGCAGATTCAAGACAGTGGCACGGCCTAATGAGCGATAAACATCTTCAAGCTGAGTGGTCAATGCATGCATTTGATGTGCCGGGCCATGGTAGATCTCCCCTTCCGCCAGACTCAGCGAATTGGAATTGGCGTCTTACCGAAGCAGACTATCTTCGCTGGATTATTGATTACATGGATGCCGCCAACATCAAACAAGCGGTTTTGATGGGGTGTTCGATGGGCTCAGCGATTAGCCTGGCATTAATGTCAAAGCATCCTGACAGAGTGATTGGTGGCGTACTTTTAGAGATGCCTTTTCGCTCTCCAGGTCGTCGCTCTCCATACCTCAATCATCCCAATGTTCATGGTGCTCGACTGGCAGCAGCCTGGGTTGGATCATTACTAAGCCCTAGTAGCCCTAAATCACGTAAAGACTATGCAACTTGGATTTACTCGCAAGGGGCGCCAAGTACCTATGATGGAGATCTGGCTTTTTATAGCGATGATTTTGACGCACGCCATCATACTAAATCAGTGAATACACAAAAAACACCGCTTTGGCTTTTAACTGGTGATTATGACTACTCTGCAACTCCGGCGGATACCCTAAAAGTAGCGGATGAAATACCGGGTGCAGTTTTTACTGAACTCAAAGGCTTTGGTCACTTTCCGATGGTCGAGAATCCAGAAGGGCTTTTACCTTATTTGCTCGCACCACTGAATGAACTGAAAAAAATTATCAATCAATCAGCATAATATGAGTACAACAATGCCAACTAAAACAGCTTTAGTTACCGGTGGATCAAAGGGCATCGGCTTTGCGATTGCAAATGCACTTGCCTCGGAGGGGTATGCACTTAAATTAGTAGCCAGGGACTTAAAATCCCTAGAGCAAGCCAGAGATCAGCTTGTTAAGGAGTTTAATGTTGCAGTTGAAATATATTCACTCAACCTCTCTCATGAGCAGGATATTGAAAAACTTACCCCCGTACTTTCCGAGGTAGATGTATTAATCAACTCAGCAGGCGCTATTGGTCGCGGTGGAATACTAGAAATTGATCCCAAGAACTTTCGGGAAGCCTGGGATGGCAAAGTGATGTCTACCATTATGCTCAGCCGAGCTGCCTGCGCCCAGATGTATGCCAAACGATCCGGGGTTATTATTAATATTATCGGCACAGCGGGTGAGCGCTTAAATGCAAAGTCAATTGGAACCACAGCAGCGAATGCAGCATTGATAGCCTTTACAAAAGCATTGGGCTCGGAAAGTGTTGATCACTGCGTGAGGGTTATCGGGATTAATCCAGGGCTGACACGCACTGGTCGAACGCAAAATTTATTGCATCCCAAAACAGATATTGATCGCAATGCTTATGACGCGATGTTAAAAAATCTCCCCTATGGGCGGATGGGTGAAGCAAGTGAGATTGCAGATCTCGCTATATTTTTAATCTCCGAGAAAGCAAAATATATTAGTGGTGAAGTAGTTTCTGTAGACGGTGGAGCCCGCTTTAGGTATTAATACTGCAATCTATTCCGACTTAATTCCAGCAGTTTTTACAATTTGACCAAACAAATTTAGATCAAATTTTATTTGCTCTGCAAATTTTTCTGGGGTAGTTGGTGTCGGTGTTATACCAATACCATTTAACCTCTCCCTAGCTTCGGGAGTTTGCAGTATTTCATTAATGGCACTATTTAAGATATTCACAATAACCTTAGGCGTCTTTGCTGGGGCCAGCACACCAATCCAAGAGGTCACCTGAATATCTGGATATCCACTCTCGATAAAGGTTGGTACATTGGGCAGGGATGGCGCCCGCACCTTTGCAGAGACTGCAATCGGCTTCAAACGTCCAGACTGCACATACTGATTGGCCCCAGCCAATACTGTAAATGCTAAGGGCACATCCCCACTCATCAGACCAATCAAAGCCTGGCCACCACTTTTGTAGGGAATTGGGGCTAGATTAGCGCCAGTCTTTTGTTTCAATAACTCACCTGCAATGTGGGGCGTTACGCCAGTTCCAGACGTAGCATATGAGAGCCCCTTGGGATCCTTTTTTGAAATCGCAATAACATCAGCCACAGTCTTTCCAGCAAAGTCATTATTTGCAACCAAAATTAACGTTGCATCACCAATCTTGGCAACAGCAGCAAAGTCTTTCAAGGTATCAAATGATATTTTGTCAAAAATGTGTGGATTAATTACCAGTGTTCCATCAAATCCTAGTAGCAAGGTGTAGCCGTCAGGCTCAGCCTGTGCTACAAAAGCTGCCCCAATATTACCGGACGCTCCTGATTTATTCTCTACAACTACCTGCTGACCAAGCTTAATAGAGAGTTGATTGGCGATATAGCGTCCACCAATATCAGTTACTCCGCCGGGAGCAAAGGGAATAATAAGACGAATTGGCTTATTGGGATAACTTTGAGCGAACGCTTGATTTGAAAAAGACAAAGTAGTAGCAATGCAAACCAGAATAAATCCCACTGGCGACATTTTTTTCAACATTGATAAGCCTTTTTTGGTATTGTTATCAAGCCTTATCCTAACATTAATTTTTACGATTCATGATCGACAATTAAAATGCTATTGACCAAATATATCTTCGCAATCGTCACTACTTTTTTAGCGCTTACAAGCTTTAAGACACTTGCAGATGACTACCCCAATAGACCAGTAAAAGTGATTGTTCCTTTTGCGGCAGGCGGTGGTGCTGATATTGTTGCTAGAGCAGTGTTTCAAAAGGTGTCCGCACAACTTGGCCAGCCCTTCGTCATTGAAAATAAAGGTAGTGCAGGAGGGATTATTGGCTCAGATGTTGTTGCTAAAGCCTTACCAGATGGCTACACCTTGCTACTAGGACAAACAGGTCCAAATGCGATCAATCCAGCACTATTCCCAAAAATTCCGTATGACCCTATTAAGGATTTTTCTCCGATTATTCAGCTGACAAGTTATCCATATGTTTTAGCAGTCAATCTCAATCTTCCGGAAAAAAATTTAGTCGAATTGGTGGCGTTTGCAAAAACACATCCAGGCGCAATCACATTTAGCACCGCTGGAAATGGGAGCTCTGCACAATTGGCTGCTGAGCTTTTTATGAAGGCTAGCAAAATTCAAATGACGCATGTGCCATATAAAGGCGCTGGACCGGCACTCATGGATGCTGTTGCGGGGATAGTCTCAATGACATTTGGTGATGCAGGCTCTTCAACGCCCATGGTGCTTGATAATCGCATTCGGGCAATTGCTGTTACAAGCAAAAATCGCTCACGCCTCTTGCCTGACGTTCCAAGCATTGCTGAGTCTGGCTACCCAGGATTTGAGGCGGTAGCTTGGCACGGTATCTTGGCAC